>MDTD01183822.1_pt1 | contig 30889 bp, 36 predicted proteins | sample 811221 | NCBI WGS metagenome assembly MDTD01 (sample SAMN05326646, study PRJNA326480) | marine metagenome | isolation source: seawater | place: Pacific Ocean: South West | collected 2011 | reverse complement strand
TCTACTAATTTATTAACCACGCTATTTTTTTCTTAACATTAGTTGACCTCAGATAAACGAAATCTTAGAGCTTGGTTCCCCATGCAAAGTTGTCACTCGCTAGCAAACTGATACAATAATCATCAATATGAGCAAACTTGGGGTAAATAAATGAGAGCTGTTAGCTTGTTAGCGATACTAATAACCTTCTGGCTTCTCCTGTCGGGGGTTTTCAACTACTTTTTAGTAATCGCAGGTATTATCATAGCCACTCTAGCGGTCTGGTTTTCGAGAAGAATGGAGGTCATTGATCACGAAGGCCATCCAATTGATCACGCTATGCGCGGAATATTGCTATTCTGGCCTTGGCTTTTTAAGGAAATAATATTCTCTGCAATTCAAGTATCGAGGATTATAATTTCTCCTTCGTTACCTATTAAACCTAAAATGGCACAGGTTAAAATCACCCAAAAGAGCGACCTTGGGAGGACCATATATGCAAATGCTATAACTCTGACACCCGGTACGATTGCTGTCGAAGTTGAAAAAGATACAATACTGGTGCACGCCTTAGTAGAGGAGAGTATAGACGAGCTGAATCGAGGGATAATGGATAAACGAGTTACCAAATTGGAATAAGAAGAAAATGTTCGAAATCGCTACCACATGTTTGCTTGTTACGTTAAGTGCCAGCATTATCAGGGCATGGTTAGGCCCAACAATATTTGACAGGGCTCAAGCGGTCAACTCGGCGGGCACGATAGCTGTGTTGCTGATCGCTAGCTATGGCTTCCTCAGTAACCGACCTGATTTTTTAGATTTAGCCATTATTTACGGTCTACTTAACGTAGTTGGAACTATTTCAATTCTGAAATTTTTTCGCTTCGGGGATTTAGGTGGCGTTGGAAAAGTTGAAAGGAAACATGGGAACGATGACTAGCGCTATATACCTTACAAGCTACTTTTTCTTAGTGATGGGAGGTATTTTTTGTATTATTGGAGGTATCGGTCTTTTAAGAATGCCGGATTTTTTTACACGCCTGCATGCAGCAAGTGTAATTGAGACGCTAGGAGCTGGTTTTCTTTTAGTAGGAATGATGTTGCAGGCAGGTCTCAGCTTGATTACCGTCAAACTAATCTTTATCTTCCTTCTCATATTCTTCACAAGCCCAACAGCCACCCACGCACTAGCTCGTGCTGCAAAGTTCAAAAAAATCGATCAACAAAATCTGCATGACGAGGAAGGAGCGAATAATTGATACTTTAATAAATACGTCCCTCCTTATTATGATGGCAATGACAACAGTAGCCATTGCTCGAACTCAAAACCTGTTTTCAATAGTAGTTCTTAGTTCCTTGTACAGCTTCCTAATGGCTACAGTACTCGTAGTGCTAGATGCTGTGGATGTTGCAATGACTGAAGCCTCAGTTGGTGCTGGAATTACCACCGTGCTATTGCTAGCCACTTTACATCTCACAAAGGGAGAGAGAGCATCTCCCCTCAGGAAGCCACTATTACCATTAATGGTCGCCTTAGTTACCGCTGGACTATTAATTTACGGCACCATGGGGTTGCCAGAGTTTGGTAGCTCTGAGAGTATTATTCATAAACATGTTGCTCCAAGATATATCGTTATGGGCCCTGTAGAGACTGGAATTCCAAACATGGTCACCGCTGTTCTAGCAAGCTATCGTGGTTTTGACACGCTGGGAGAAGTAACGGTGATATTCACAGCAGGTGTGGGGGTCATAGCCTTACTAAGGCGAAAAAAGAGTAAGTTAAAAAAATGAAGGATTACGATAAGGTCCTTAGGGTAGTTAGTAAAGCCATGATTCCCTTCATAATAGTTTTCGCACTTTACGTTCAGTTCCACGGAGATTATGGACCGGGTGGCGGATTCCAAGCCGGTGTGATCTTAGCGGCTGGTCTTATTTTTTACAGCCTTATTTATGGACTAAAAATTACAAAACAGCTAGTGCCCCCAAGAGTAATTGAAGTTCTAATGGCTTTTGGAGTAATGTTATTCACATCAGTTGGATTATTAGGGCAGCTTATGGGAAGTAATTTTCTCGACTATTCGGTTCTTTCACAATACCCGGTCAAAGGGCAACATTACGGAATATTCCTTGTGGAGATTGGAGTAGGCATAACCGTATTTGCGGTAATGCTAACAATATTTTATATGTTTGTTGGAAGGAATAGAGACGATTAATGGATTTTTTAGATAATATCAACTACTGGATCGCAATGTTCCAAATCGTTATGGGGCTTTTTATTGTTATCGCCTCGGAAAACCTTATCAAGACATTGGTGGGCTTGGGAATATTTCAGTCTGCTGTTTACATTATATATATCTCCCCAGCAAAAATATTCGGTGGTACTGCCCCAATTTTGATCCCCGATCAGCAAATCTACGCGAATCCTCTACCCCATGTTCTAATTTTGACGGCCATCGTCGTAGGAGTGGCGACAATAGCATTGGGGCTTGCACTAGTTGTTAAGATATACGAAGCCTACGGAACTTTGGAAGAAGACAAAATACAAGAACTCGATTTAATGGAAGACGAAGGTGTTTAGTTCGCAATTAGTGGCTATGCAGGTTGTAATTCCTTTGTTTGGGGCTCCGCTTTGCATAATGCTCAGAGATTGTCGAGGGACTTGGATAATTGCCATGATTGCCAGCTGGGCTTGCTTCATCATTTCGATATTACTTTTTTTCCAAGTGCAAAGTTTTGGAGTAATTTCCTATGAAATGGGGAATTGGGATCCTCCTTGGGGAATCGAATACAAAGTTGATGCACTTAATGTTTATGTTTTATTAATCGTGTCGTCAATTGGTGCGATTGTGACCACATATTCTAGAGCCAGCGTGAGTAAAGAGATTGAGAGCAAACAACATTATCTTTACTGGACGGCATTCCTACTTTGCTTGGCGGGATTGCTGGGAGTAACAATAACAGGTGATGCCTTTAATATTTTTGTTTTCTTAGAAATATCCTCTCTCGCGACCTACATTTTAATAGCTCTCGGTAAAAATCGACATGCTCTCTATGCTGCATTCAGATACTTAATTTTGGGCACAATAGGGGCAACATTTATTGTAATTGGGATCGGTTTACTATACCTCATGACGGGGACATTGAATTTATTCGATCTTTCAGCTCGTCTGGGAAACATGGATCTCGCTCAACCGCAACTAGCTGCTCTGGCTTTTCTTATAGTCGGAATTTCCCTTAAACTGGCACTGTTCCCACTTCATTTATGGCTACCTAACGCATACGCCTTCGCCCCCTCTGCAGCAACATCATTTCTTGCTGCTACAGCAACGAAAGTCGCGGTATACCTACTTTTGAGATTCTCGTATGACATATTTGGGAAATCGAAGATCTTTTCAGAGCTCCCATTGGGGGAGATCCTGATTGTCTTGTCTGTTGCCGCCATGTTCATAGCGAGTACCGTTGCGATATATCAGCAGGATATAAAAAGGATGTTCGCATACTCGAGTGTCGCACAAATCGGATACATAACACTGGGGGCCAGCTTCGCATCTCAAACTGCTCTCACCGCTAGCATAGTGCACTTGTTTAATCACGCCATAACAAAAGGAGGACTATTTCTGTTGCTGGGTATTATAGCCTACCACTTAGGACAACCAACAATATTGAAATTGAGGGGTCTTTCAAAATCAATGCCATGGACAAGTGCCGGTATAGTCTTATGCGGGTTAAGTTTAATCGGCGTACCGGGAACGGCAGGATTTATAAGTAAATGGCTACTCATTCAAGCTGTACTGGAACAAAATATGTGGTGGCTCGCTTTTATGATTTTACTAAGCTCTCTACTGGCTATCGTATACGTATGGAGATTATTTGAAACTATTTATTTCCGAGAACCCAAGAATGAAATTGAAACTAACACTTTTGATGTTCCACTGCTGATGGCCCTTTGTGCAGCGGTTATGACCGCATCTTGTTTGTTTTTTGGGTTTCACACATCACTAAGTTTAGACGGTGCTAGCGAAGCAGCAAGGGTTCTCTTGGAGTTTGCGAAATGATTGCATCTCTCAATGCCTCGTATTCCTTAATGATACCTCTGATTGGTGCGGCATTGATTTATACCACTCGTAAAAATTGTAATATTAGAGAGCTTGTTACCCTTCTCTCTGCAACGGGACTTTTTGCCATCAACTTAATTTTATTTTTTAATCAAGATCGGACGATTGACTCTGAGATAACTCTACTTGAAATTATTCCTAATGCACCCCTATTACTAAAGATAGAACCTCTGGGCCTGTTTTTCGGATTGATCGCATCTGGACTTTGGATAATAAATTCGATTTACTCAATTGGATACACAAGGGCTAATCAAGAGAAAAATCAAACGAGATTCTACATCTGTTTTGCTGTAGCTCTATCTAGCACCATGGGCATTGCCTTCGCTGGTAATTTGATCACGCTATTTTTATTCTACGAAATACTAACTCTTTCCACATATCCACTTGTAGCTCACCATGGAACGGAAATCGCCCAAAGAGGTAGTCGTACATATCTTGGAATATTGCTCAGTACTTCTGTCGTATTTCTACTTTTCGCGATAATTTGGACTTGGGTTGCAGCGGGGCATATAAATTTTCAAAATAACGGAATCATAGAAAAAACAACAATAGAAGGTATTTCTGGTCTGATACTTTTGGCACTCTTCATATTTGGTTTTGGGAAGGCAGCCATCATGCCATTCCACAAATGGCTTCCGGCCGCCATGGTGGCTCCAACTCCGGTCAGTGCCCTGTTGCATGCCGTCGCTGTGGTAAAGGCTGGTGTGTTTTGTATCCTAAAAGTTGTGATTTATATCTTTGGTATCGATTATTTGGTGTCGTTAGGCGGAATAAATTGGTTAGTATTACTATCCGCGTTTACTATTATTGCGGCCTCTCTAATAGCTCTTAGGGCAGATAATTTGAAGAGAAGATTGGCCTACTCCACTATAAGTCAACTTTCCTACATAGTTTTGAGCACAGCCCTTTTAGCTCCCCTCGCCCTCTTGGGAGCTTGTCTGCACATTGTCGCTCACGCGGTCAGTAAAATTACCTTATTTTTTGCAGCTGGTGCTATCTACACCGCGTCAAGCAAAACAAAAGTGAGCGAGTTAAACGGAATTGGAAAAAGAATGCCATTGACAATGGTAGCCTTCGGTGTTGGGGCGTTGTCGCTAATTGGGATACCACCGGCAATTGGGTTTTTAAGCAAGTGGTATATTCTTTCGGGAGCGATTTCTATCGGAAGCAATTTTGCTGTATTTGTCATTGTTTTAAGCACTTTGTTAAATGCCGCCTATTTTCTTCCAATTCTTTACAGAGCTTTCTTCAAGAATGAAGGGGATGAAGCCGGCGATCATGGCGAGGCTCCAGTGGCTATGATAATTGCCATGGTTTGCACCGCCTCATTAACAATAATCTTATTCTTTTTTCCCGATGTTCTAATAAACTTGGTTGAAAAAATTTTAGAGGACCCCGTATGAATGATAAAAATTATTTTTTAGACAAAAAAGAAAATGTCCGGATAATATACTTATCAACTTGGCTAGTTGGACTTATCCTCATCCTATGTGACCTTATCATTCACCGACACGACGATGCATCTTTCGCAGAAATTTTTGGGTTCTATGGTATTTATGGTTTTTTGGGCTGTGTCATTTTGGTGCTAATGGCCAAAGCTATTCGCAAATTAGTTATGCGAAGCGAGGACTACTATGACCGGTGAATTTCCTACCGCCCTTTTACTAATTATTGGCGGCTTGGTGCTTCCATTCTTCAAAGGCATATGGCAAAAAATATGGGCTCTTACTATCCCAATTATTGCCTTTGTACACTTGCTTCAATTCACTCACGGCTTACATGGTGAGATTTCGTTCCTGAATTTCACGTTAGTGACTATGCGGGTAGACAAACTAAGTCTCTTATTTGGCTACATATTTCTACTCGCTGGGTTTATAAATGCAATATATGCGCTTCACTCTAAGGACATTGGTCAACAAGTTGCAATGTTTTTATATTCCGGGAGTGCCCTAGGGGCTGTATTCGCCGGTGATCTTTTGACACTTTTTGTGTTTTGGGAGCTAACGGCTGTCTCATCAGTTTTTTTGATTTGGGCCAGAAAAACGGATAAGGCTTTCAAAGCCGGCATGCGTTACCTAATAATTCAACTTATCTCCGGATTGTTACTTCTGGTTGGGGTCCTAATCTTTAATAACGCTCAAAATACTCTTGAGTTTTCTTCGATGAACCTTGGAGAACCGGGGGTTATTCTCATATTTCTTGCATTCGGCATAAAAACCGCCTTTCCGCTCATGCATAGCTGGCTCCAGGATGCATACCCAGAAGCGACTGAAATTGGAACTGTGGTATTGGCCGCCTACACCACTAAACTAGGAATATATGCTTTAGCACGAGGTTTTGCCGGAACAGATTTGTTAATAATCATTGGTGCAACAATGGCAGCATTTCCTATTTTTTACGCGGTAATTGAGAATGATCTGCGGAGGGTTCTTGCCTACAGCCTCAACAACCAACTGGGTTTTATGATAGTAGGTATAGGTATCGGCACAGAACTAGCTATTAATGGTGCTGTTGCACACGCCTTCGCACATATTCTTTATAAATCAGTGTTATTTATGTCAATGGGAGCAGTTCTTTTGCGGGTGGGTCATGTTAACGGATCTGATCTTGGCGGCCTCTACAAATCAATGCCTTGGACAGCAGCCTTTTGTATCATCGGTGCGGCCTCCATATCAGCCTTTCCATTTTTCAGCGGGTTTGTTGCTAAATCAATGATTATGAGTGCAGCCATTTATCAGGATCACGTTGTAGTTTGGTTAGTTTTACTGTTTGCATCAGCAGGCGTTTTTCACCATGCGGGAATAAAGATTCCGTTTTTTGCCTTTTTCGCTCACGATTCTGGGATTCGTTGCAAAGAGGCACCAGTAAATATGCTCGTTGCGATGGCGATCGCATCTTTATTTTGCATTGGAATTGGCTGTTTTCCAACAATTTTCTATCAGATTCTTCCGTTCGATGTTAATTACCAAGCGTATACTCCAAGCCACGTGCTAGCTCAGCTACAGCTATTAATATTTTCTGCACTCGCATTCGCGGTCCTTATTCGTAATGGCATTTATCCACCGGAGCTAAGATCAGTCAATTTGGACTCTGATTGGTTTTATAGAGTGCTCTTATTTCGAGTCTCCAACCTGAGTTACAACAAAGTTTTTTCAACCTTTGATTCTTTTTGCTCATTTCTAGTGGGCCGCATTGGGATTATAATCGAAAAAATACGCGAGCATCATTATCCCGCCGGACTTCTAGCCAGGAATTGGCCTACAAGTAGCATGGTGATGTGGGTGGCTATTATGCTTGCATCATACTTACTCATGTATTTTTTAGAATTCAACGCTTGAGACTTCGATGTCTCCACTCCAATAAAGTTGCTAATCTCCAAACCGCAAGCACGCTAACATACCCCACGGCACTTGTTGAAACAGCAAGAGTCATAAGGCCTACGAGCAATGGCTTTCCTAAATTCATGAATATTTCTTGGAAATAATAGAGGTAGGCTCTCTTATTATTGATTACTGACTCATTAAAGGATTCATCTATAATAGAGTTTACTGGATCTCCAATGATGAGCGCACCCAAGCGAAATGCAAAAAAATAAATTGGAGCATAAGTGAAAGGATTAGAAATTAGGGTGCTAATTATCGCAACTAACAAGTTCGCTCTGAAAAGGATTGCAATTGCCGCCGCCGCTGGCATCTGAAGTACGGGAACAAGCAGACCAAAAAATAATCCAACAGAAAAGCCCAGAGCGACACCTTGCCGGTTGAGTTGCCATAATCTTGGTTGGTACAAGGCCGGCCCCATCCAACTTACAAACTTATTTCTACTAATTACTTCAGAGGATGGGAGCCATTCCCTAAGCCGAGAGCGCCACCGCCTTTTTTTTTTGTTATTTTGAGGAGGAGTAGTCAATTTACACTTAATATTTTCTTTTGCGTATTATACCAACTCAAACAATGAAATTGATACAAAGTGCCTAATTTATTATCCTCAGACGCAAAAAAACGCTCTTTTCATAAAAAAAATTCAAGGGTGGAGTAATCGCAATTTGGTACAATAGGCATATACTGATGATTTACGCGAAGGACGCTTAATGGAAATACTAGAAGTGAAAGATCTTGAAAAGCTCGCAAAAAAAAGAGTTCCAAAAATGTTTTTTGACTATAATAATTCCGGATCATGGACGGAATCAACTTACAGAGCTAATGTCGAGGATTTTCGGAAAATCAAATTTCGGCAAAAAGTTGCTGTCGATATGACTAACCGTAGCCTCGCAACAACAATGATAGGCCAAAATGTATCGATGCCTGTGGCGATCGCTCCAACAGGCTTAACTGGGATGCAACACGCCGACGGCGAAATACTAGCCGCTCAGGCTGCCGAGGAATTCGGTATTCCTTTTACTTTGTCCACTATGAGCGTATGCTCAATAGAGTCGGTAGCAGCAAAGACCAAAAAGCCTTTCTGGTTTCAATTGTATGTAATGCAGGATAAAAAATTTATGGCTCGGCTCATAGATCGTGCTAAAGCCGCAGGGTGTAATGCTTTAGTTGTGACCATGGATTTACAATTATTGGGACAGAGACATGCTGATATAAGAAACGGACTTTCCACTCCTCCGAAATTTCATCCCAAACACATATATCAAGTAATGACTCGTCCGCGTTGGTGTTGGCAAATGTTACAAACGAGGAATCATTTTTTTGGAAATATTGTCGGCCATGTAAAAGGAATAAGTGATGTGAGATCGCTATCGGCATGGATAAGTGAGCAGTTTGACCCAAGTCTTGATTGGAGTGAAGTCGACTGGATAAGAAAAAGGTGGGGCGGGAAATTAATTATCAAAGGTATTCTAGATCCGGGGGATGCTGTAATGGCTGCTAAAACAGGGGCCGATGCGATAATAGTTTCAAACCACGGAGGACGACAACTCGATGGCGCATCGTCTTCTATAAGTATCTTGCCTGAAATTTCGGATGCGGTCGGAAAAACAACAGAGGTTCACTTTGATGGCGGAATAAGATCCGGACAAGATGTCGCCAAAGCACTGTGTCTGGGTGCCTCAGCTACTTATATTGGAAGAGCTTTTATTTACGGGCTGGGCGCACTCGGTAAGGAGGGAGTAACAAAAGTCCTTAATATAATACAAAAGGAATTAGATATGACAATGGCTTTGTGCGGACAACGCGACGTACATGATTTGAATAGAGATAATCTGTATAACAATTTTTGATTATCGAAAACCTAACCGCTAACTCGCAAGCGGGAAAAATCTGTTTCCATCCAGCGCCTTATACGATTTGCGTCCCCTATTCGAGTTAGTTTACCCCATGAGTCCAGCAATATTATTATTACCGGTCGATCAACGATTTCAGCCTGCATCACCAAACATCTTCCCGCTTCTCTGATGTAGCCAGTCTTTGATAATCCAATATTCCAACGAGGACTTTTTACCAAGCGATTAGTGTTGACATAGTGTAAGGAATTTACAGGTCGTCCCTTAATTGGCTCTACTTCGAAGCTACCAGTTGTTGTATATTTTCTTATCATAGGGTAAGAATGAGCTCCAGAAACCAATTTAACTAAATCAGCGGCCGTCGAAACATTCCCGGGGCGAAGACCGGTGGCATCTATAAAATGGCTATTGCGCATGCCAAGACCTTGAGCTTTTCTGTTCATTTCTGCGACAAAAGAATTTTTTCCGCCTGGAAAAGTCCGTGCTAAGGCTGAAGCGGCCCTATTCTCTGAGGCCATTAGCGCGAGCTTGAGCATTTCGGCTCTCATTAACACCGATCCGACTCTCAATTTGGATTTCGACAGTTTATATCTATCGATGTCAGCCTTGGTAATTTTTATCGGCTCTAGCAAGGGGAGACCAGAGTCTAGAATAACCATCGCCGTCATGAGTTTTGTTATAGATGCTATAGGAGAGACTTGTCTGACGTTTTTTCCATATATTATCTCCCCTGTAAGTTGATCGTACACTATCGCTGTGCTTGACTTTATGCCCGGATTACCACCTTGATGGTGAGCAACACTAAATTCCGTATCTTTGGCCAACGAAGTCACAGCACCGATGAGACTCAACACAACAATAACTATCCCATTTTTTGCGAAATTCATTCCTGATATCTCCTTAAAATTTTTATATCAGTACTTGCAAAATCGGTGCCAGAGTCCAAAACTTAACAAAAATTTGACTCCCAAAGATCACCCAAGAGAAAAAAAACCATAAATGTATAATAACATTGATTTTTATTTGAGGAATGTATTCTTTAATTTCCAAAAAAATTAGTTAAATAGAGATTGAAAGCATTCTATTCAAGGCCTCGTGAGCTTCAATTTTCTCACGAGCCTCGACCTTAATTTCGTTAACCACCTCCCCCTGTAACAAACTCTCGAGAGACCACGCCAAGTGCTGAGGATCAATTCGGTTCATCGTGGAGCACATGCAAACCAAGGGTGACATGAAATGAACGTTTTTACCGAGTGGTTTAAATTGCTCGGCCAACCTATTGACTAAATTAAGTTCAGTACCAACCAGCCACCTACTTCCCGAATTAGACTCGGATATTGTATTGACTATAAACTCTGTAGAACCAACAAAGTCTGCCATTTCACAGACCTCGAAGCGACACTCCGGGTGGGCTATAACCATTCCTTTTGGGTGCTTTTTCCGAAAATTTGTAATATGTTGTGGCTGGAACATTTGATGAACTGAACAATGACCCTTCCAGAGAAAAATACGGGACTTATTTATCTGTTCTCTGGTTAGACCACCATTCAATAAATCTGGATCCCAAACCACCATCTCACTAAGCTTAACCCCTTTATTGAACCCAGTCCATCTTCCAAGGTGTTGATCTGGGAAGAAAAGTACTTTTTCTCTTTGCCTAAATGACCAATCAAGTACTTCCCCAGCATTTGACGAGGTACAGACGATTCCCCCGTGGCGACCACAAAATGCCTTCAAGTCAGCAGCAGAATTTATGTACGTGACAGGAGTTATGATTTCATCAGCTTTACAATGCGCATTGAGCTCTCTCCAAGCCCTTTCGACCTTGGCTAAGTTGGCCATATCTGCCATCGAGCAACCGGCAGCAAGGTCAGGTAAGATAACTCTTTGTTGAACCTTGGACAATATGTCCGCCACCTCAGCCATAAAGTGAACTCCACAAAAAACCAAAAATTGTGATTCGGTCGAGGATGCAAGTTTTGCCAGTTTATATGAGTCACCAACAAGGTGTGCGTGCTGATAGACATCTGCCCTTTGATAGTGATGAGCTAATATAGAAACTTTGTTACCAAGTATGGATTTCGCCTGACTTACTCTCTCACTGGCTTCCTGATCCGTAAGGTCAAGAGCTGACTTTGTGGCGGTGATGGTAGCGTTCATATGGGATTTCTTATTAAATGTTCCGTTTTATTAATTTTTTTCGATTATATGATAGTTTGGAAGTTCCCGCAGAGCCTTTGAATTTGTCCATGAGAATACTTCCTTTATAGCAACCTCCCTTTTTACCCAACGAAACGACAAATGCTCCCTGGTCGAAAGACGTACATCTACAGAATGGTCAACCAAAACGCTAAAAACATGTTCGTTATTATGAATAACCCCGGGGGCATATTTGAATCGCCAACGCCTGTAAATCTCAAACTCAAAACTCCGATTCCAATATCGATATTCGTCACTTTCGAAAGCAAGTCCAGTTTCCTCATAGACCTCCCGTCGTGCTGTCTCACTTAACTCCTCGTTCACAGTTTCCTTGCTTCCGGTCACCGATTGCCAAAATCCTGGTCGATCAGCTCGCTCCATTAATAAAATTTCGTACTTCCGTGTAAATAAAATAACCAAGACAGAAATAGGGATCTTGTATGTCATATTCGGTACTGTTAAGAACGCGACTGTACATGCCGCAGCTGAAGATCTCTGAGTTGTTTTTCGTCTACAAAATCCGGCGCTCCTACCAACAAGTCCTGTGCCTTTTGAGTCTTAGGAAAAGCTATCACATCCCTTATAGAGTCGGAACGACACATTAGTGCCACGATTCGATCGAGGCCAAAAGCGATTCCTCCATGCGGAGGGGCGCCTGATTGTAGTGCCCTCATTAAGAATCCAAATTTTTCCTCCATTTCTCGTTTATCCAGATCTAATATTTCAAAAATCTTTTTTTGAACCTCTATCTTGTTTATTCGGATGGATCCCCCTCCCACTTCCCAACCATTGATTACCATATCGTAAGCATCAGACAATGCTGTCTCTGGGCTATCCGATAAAACCTTTAAATGACCTGGCCTCGGACTAGTAAAAGGATGATGTAGCGACTCCAAGCCTCCCGTCTCGTCATTACGCTCAAACATAGGAAAATCAATAATCCATAACGGACTCCATTCCTCGGAGTATATCTTTCTTTCAGTTCCAATTTTTAGGCGAAGTGCGCCCAGTGACTCATTTACAATCTTTCTTTTGTCCGCCCCAAAAAAGATTAAATCCCCACTAACTGCTCCAGTTTTTTCAATAATCATTTTCAATATATCGTTGGATAAAAATTTTACTATTGGGGATTGAAGACCATCAGGCAGTTTTTCTGCGTCAATAATTTTTATATAGGCTAGTCCTTTTGCCCCGAAATCTCTAACATAGTCAGTATATTCGTCAATTTCTTTCCTACTTAGCTCATTGCCTCTTGGTATTTTTAAAGCAGCGACCCTACCATCTTTTTGTTCTAACGCATCCTTGAAAACTTGAAACTCCACCCCTTCCATAATTTGACTCAGCTCTGTAATGACCAGTTGAATGCGGGTATCTGGCTTATCAGATCCGTACAAATCCATTGCGTCGGAATAACTTAATCTAGGAAAAGGCGTTGGTAGATTTACATTTACCGCTCTCTCAAATATTTCTTTGATCATGCTTTCCATGAGTTTCATTATTTCATCTCGCTTCATGAAGGAAGTCTCTATATCGATTTGCGTAAATTCGGGCTGGCGATCCGCCCTTAAATCCTCATCTCGGAAGCATTTAACAATTTGGTAGTAACGATCATATCCCGCAATCATCAAAAGTTGTTTGAAAAGCTGGGGGGATTGAGGCAATGCAAAAAACTGTTTTTCATTAACTCGCGAGGGAACAAGATAGTCCCTAGCTCCCTCTGGAGTTGACTTTGTGAGCATAGGAGTCTCTATGTCTAGGAAGTTTTGATCATTTAAATAGCTTCTGACTAACCAACTAACTCTATGCCTTAATTTTAAATTTTTTTGCATGTCTGGCCGACGTAAATCTAGAAATCGATGCTCGAGGCGAACAGACTCGGTGATAACAAGATCGTCCATGAGGAAGGGAGGGGACTGTGCATCATTAAGAATCTTGATAGTTTTTACGAGAACCTCAACCTCACCGGTGAAAAGAGACTGATTAATCGTGCCCTCCGGACGACTCCTGACTTTTCCTGTAACTTCGACAACGAATTCGTTCCGAACTTTATCAGCTAAATTAAATGCCTCCTCAGTATCTGGATCCACTACGACCTGCAATATTCCTTCAATGTCACGAAGGTCGATAAAAATGACACCTCCGTGATCCCGTCGACGGTGCACCCACCCCATAACATTTACAGTCTTATTCAAATATTCCTGGTTTACTCGCCCACAGTAGTTAGTTCTCACTTTACTCAGCACTCCATATGATTTTGTCAGCCACTCAAATAAGTTTCATTGAAAAATAGGTTTTATCCTTTAGTTATTTTTGCTTATCAACTTTTTTAGATTTATGTTTAGCTTGATCAACTTTTTCTTTCTCCTTCGACCCCGTATTATTTTTAGCGTTTTCGTTTTGGTTGGATTTCAGTCCTTTATTCTCCGAATTTTCATTCTTATCACTGCCAGTGCTTTCGTTCTTCTCTTTAACAGAAGCTTTTTTTCCCGTATTGTTCTTAAAATCTGTAACATACCACCCCGTTCCCTTTAGTTGGAAGCCCGCAGCAGTTACTAGCTTTTGCAATTCTGATCTTTCACATTTCGGGCACTCTTTCAGAGGTTTATCACTAATTTTTTGTAATTTTTCAAATTCAAACCCACACGACTGGCATTGATATTCGTACATCGGCATTTTAATTGTTTCTCCAAAGTAGGCTAGGATGAATATCTCTTTACTTTTTTTTACCCAAAAAATATTTATGCGTTATTATATAGAGATAACTAGATCGGACAACTCTCTACTAATTTGTTTCAACCAAACAAAAGCCAACAAGAGTGTTTCCCTCTTTGGTTGAACACATGAGAGAGCCTGAGGGCATGACGATATTGCAGACAATTCTGCGGTTATTGGTAGCGTGGTACATTGGGAAGTCAAAACCTCCGTAAGGAGAAGCAGACTCAACTATTGGTATTTTATTTACATCCCCTACAAACTGGATTACGCCATCTTTGTAGTTCATATCAAATTTGATTCCGTCTTTAAAAGTTTCAAGATCGCATGCCAAGGATAACGTATGTCGCTCCGGATGCCCAGTATTACCCCAAGCTAGAACCACGTTATTCGAACCTCCCAACAAAAGAAGTCCAAAAATTGTTGACATACCAATCCAATCATAAACAGTGCGGATACTCATGCGGCCTTTTTTTCAAATTTATTATTATTTTTAAAACTCCGTAACAATATCCGTTCTTTATCCTGAGCGTTTTTAATTGAAAGCTCCTTGACATGACCGTATCCACGAATATCTTCAGGTATCGACGCAATACTTACAGCCAGATCGTAATTATTTTTTGTTAAACCGTCTAAAAGCTCCTCAGTAGATTTTGCATATTGCTCAATCAGGCCCCTTTCCATGCGTCTTTCCTGAGTGTATCCAAATAAGTCGAACTTAGTGCCTCTTAAAAATTTTAATCTAGCTAGGATCTTGAACAGTACACCCACCCAAGAGCCAAATTCACGCTTGATGAGATGTCCCGTCTCAGGATCTTTTTTCGAAAATAGCGGTGGAGCCAAATGATATCTGAGACGATAATTGCCTTCGAATTGAGCTTTAACTTTTAATTCAAAAGCTTTATCTGAATGTAGTCTGGCAACCTCATATTCATCTTTGTAGGCCATCAATTTGAAATAATATCTCGCAACAGCTTTGGTTAGATTGAGCTCCCCAACTTTCTCTTTCTCCCTAGTCATAGTCTTTTCAACAAGGTTTTTATATCTCTGCGCGTAATTCTCATTTTGGTAGGCTACGAGGAAGTTGAACCTGTCCGCAATTAAACCATCAACCGTGTTGTATGACGTATCATCAAATGTTTGTTTTTGCTCTGAATCACCATTGACCAATCTGTTTACTAGATTAAGGTCATTTGCGGCTCTACGTCCCCAGATAAAAGCCATTTGATTCATTTTTACCGCTACACCGTTAAGCTCGATAGCACGATTTAAGGATTTTGACGCCAACGGAATTAATCCTTTTTGAAAAGCAAACCCCAAAAGAAACATATTGGTGGCTATGGAATTGCCGTGCAAGCTGGTAGCTAGTTTTGTTGCCTCTATAAAGTTAACATTTCCTTTTCCGACTCTTTTAGAAATATCTCTTTGTAACTCTTGATGAGGAAATCTAAAATTTGCATCTTTATTAAATTCCCTTGTCATTTGTTGGTGTAGATTTACAACAGCTTGAGTCCCTTCAGCAAGTATCCCCAATGTCTTTTCGCTACCAGAAACTACGAGATCACCACCTATCAAAACCTTTGCACTTGCATTTCCAAGCCTAACCGTTTTAATATCGTCATCGCTAGATGCAATCTGCAAGTGACTCCAAACGGCTCCTCCTTTTTGTGCCAGTCCCGCCATGTCTAAGCCACCAAATGATTTACCCTCAAGGTGCGCAGCCATACCGATAATGGCACCTATAGTCACCACACCAGTCCCGCCAATCCCCGTTACTAAAATACCATATGCATTTTTGAGATCGGGTTGACCAGGCTCTGAAATTACAGGAAACAGACTCTCCACTGGTATGTCTGGTTTTTTTACGGTTTGTTTTTTTAGTCCGCCCCCGTGTACCGTGACAAAACTCGGACAAAAACCATTTACGCACGAGTAATCTTTATTACAGGCAGACTGGTCAATCTTACGCTTTCTACCATATTTAGTCTCGAGTGGAGTCACGGAGACACAATTTGATTTCACACTGCAATCGCCACATCCCTCGCACACCAAGTCGTTAATGAAAGCACGTTTTGGAGGATCCGGATATAAATTACGCTTACGCCGACGCCTCTTCTCTGAACCACAAGTTTGATCATAGATAATAGCAGTTGTCCCGGGTATTTTTCTGATCTCCTTTTGAACACGCGTGTACTCATCTCGATGGTAAATTTCAACAGATGGGGCAAAACCAGGATTCGATCCGTATTTATTTGGTTCATCAGTGACAACGACAATTTTTTTTACACTTTCGCCGGTTAACTGATGAGTGATTTTTGGTACTGTTAGAGGTCCATCTACCTGTTGTCCACCTGTCATGGCAACAGCGTCATTGAATAAAATTTTATATGTTACATTCACCCCTGAGGCTACCGAGGCTCTGACAGCTAGTAAACCTGAGTGATAGTAAGTGCCATCTCCAATATTTTGGAACGCGTGTGGCCTCTCAATAAATGGCGCTTCGCCCATCCAACCCGCCCCCTCTGCACCCATTTGCGTATACCCAGAGGTGTTTGGATCAGTCCACTGGACCATGAAATGACACCCTATTCCAGATAGTGCAATAGACCCATCCGGTAGCTTTGTTCCGGTATTATGGGGGCACCCCGAGCAAAAATATGGGGTCCGTTCCATGGCTGGTTTTATTTTCGGCTGATTACTTATCAACTCGTACTTATTGACACGATGAGCTAAATGCTCATCGTTTACCATCTCAAGAATCGCCCTCCCAAGTATTATCGCAATACTGTTAGGATCTAGTGCACTGATAGACGGAAAAAGCTCCCTGCCCATTTCATCTTTTTTTCCAATAATAATCGGAGCGTTAGGTTGATTGTAGAGAATCTCCTTTATTTGTCCCTCCATCAGACCTCTTTTTTCTTCAACAACGAGAACCTTCTTCAGATCTTTTGCAAAATTTACTATTCCCTCCGGCTCCATGGGCCATGTCATGGCCACCTTGTAGACTCTCAGCCCAAGGCGATCCGCCTCTGTTTCGTCTAAGCCTAGGTACTGCAAAGCCTGTCTGACATCCATATAGGACTTTCCGCAGGTTACAACTCCGATTTGCGGGGACGAGGTCTCTATAACAGTCCTATCAAGCTGGTTGGCTTTAGCAAATGCTCGAACAGCCTCTATCTTGTATCTATGCAACCTCTCCTCTTGATCCTTAGGTTCATCTGGCCAACGAATATTCAAACCTGTTCGGGGCATGTTAAAATCACGGGGTATCTTAATTTTTACGCGGGATGGACTAACTTCGACAGTCGCACTTGCATCTATGGTGTCTTTCATACACTTAAGCCCGACCCAACAACCCGAAAACCGAGAGAGCTCCCAACCAATAAGCCCATAATCCAAGAGCTCTTGGACACCAGCTGGATTAAGAATTGGCATCATTGCGTCAACCATCGCGTATTCGCTTTGATGCAATGTGGTTGACGACTCTCCCGTATGGTCGTCTCCCATTAAAGCCAAGACACCCCCTAAGGGATGAGTACCTGCCAGGTTCCCATGCCGAAAAGCATCACCTGTTCTATCAACCCCAGGGCCTTTTCCGTACCATATAGAAAAAACACCATCATATTTGGGCTTTCCATGGAAACCCATCTGCTGGGAGCCCCATACGGAAGTAGCTGCCAAATCCTCATTTACCCCGGGATTGAAAACCACGTGATGATTTTTAAGGTGCTTAGATGCAGCCCATAGTTGCTGATCTACTTGCCCCAATGGCGAACCTCGATAACCGGATATATACCCTGCGGTGTTGTGACCTCGTTTAAGGTCTCTTATTCTTTGCATCAGAGGTAGCCGAACCAGAGCTTGGGTTCCATTCAGGAATATTCTCCCATCCTCTGTCGTGTACTTGTCCTCTAGCGATATTTCCTTCAATGTTTACCCCTCCACACTACCTATTGTCCTAGTACTAAGTATTGCTCGTAACCGAACAAAATTCAATACCATAATCATAACTTTAAACGTCTTTTTTACATTTCAAGCAAGGCGATCTTGTTGATCCCTTTTTAAAAGCATTTAATGTGGCCTTAATTACTGATTTAGAATGGAATATCTTCCTCATCTGGAAACTTTGGCTCAGAGGATCCACCTGCCTCTGAATTTTGTGTTTTACCCATGTTTGGATCAGTAAATCCCTCAGACGTTTTTGAACTTAGAAATTGCATGCGGTCTGCGAGAATCTCCGTTGTATACCTATCCTCGCCCTCCTTTGTGGTCCATTTTCTAGTTTGAAGCCTGCCCTCGATATAAACAGGTGACCCTTTCTTTAAATACTGCTCGGCGATTTCCGCTTGCCTGCCAAACATTACTATTTTGTGCCACTCTGTCTTTTCTCTTTTATCGCCAGAATTTTTGTCTCGCCAGTTTTCTGTCGTAGCTATGCTAATATTACAAACAGAGCCGCCGCTGGGCATAACCCGTACTTCAGGATCAGTCCCCAGATTGCCAATGAGCATGACTTTATTAAGTGATGCCATAGTACCCCCTTGTCCTTAACTAAATTTAAAATTTTAATTGGTTAAAATAGCAGAATTTATGTAGATCTACCCAATTTTTCTCGAACCTATCAAAAGCAATTGTGATTAGTTACATAGTGTCGATAATTAAGCAGAATTTTAAAATGGCATTAATTCCATACTTTTTATCCATCCAGACTTTAGCAGAACCACTCAAAGAAACATTCCGATAGGTTTAAATATCCTGTTGATAACCATCAAGACTGATATTATATTAAGATACACTACTTTAAAGCCCGTGGAAGGCATTAAGCGCTCTAAAAGTCAAAAACTTTAAAAAAACCATAAAAGAGGAATTATTACAAAAAACCCTCAAAATCCCCAACTAATAAAAAAAAACATCAAGGCCTACTGCAAAAATCAGCATTTTAGTATTGATTGAATACAATAAAAATCTAAGGTACTAACGTTTTTCAAAGAATAAAATGCAACGCCAAATTGGATAAAATTCTAAAAAACTTGCTATAAGTGTACCGCCGAATAAAAAATCTACATTGACCACCTACTAAGTCCAAGTCGATCGGAAATAAAATAAAGGTTATCGAGCTCAAGCCTGTAACGATTTTGGTTCCATGGGAGGCGTTAATTTAATAATTTATATACTGACTAGCTCCTAATATCAGGAAGTTTGGAAGATTCGGGAGATCTTTGTTTCCCCGGTAACCAGTAGGACAAGGAATATTGAAATTAGAAAAAACAACCGTAAGAAATGCCAAATAGAACCATGACTTTTATCATTAAATTTTTCTAGCTTTTTTGATCAGATAACATACTCCACGAGCAATTCAGATAACGCCCTTAAAATTGGTATTGCCCTTGCTATGCTCGATGAGTACCTGTCCTGCCAGCAAGGCGCACAAAAATATCGTTTTAATTGGTAAAATAGCAGCCTAAAGTAAATAGTCAGTTTCTACCCGACAAAAAAATCTTTATTATTTTACGAGGAATTATTTCTGGGGATCAGAGACTAAATTCCGTATAGTACAAGTTTTATTTTACTGGGGATAGAGACCAATTTGAAAAATAAAGATAAGATTATTATCAAGGGTGCGCGTCACCACAATCTCAAAAACATTAACTTAGAAATTCCCAAAAATAAACTCGTTGTAATTACGGGAGTTTCTGGCTCTGGAAAATCATCCTTGGCATTTGATACTATATTTGCGGAGGGTCAGAGACGGTACGTAGAATCTCTTTCAACTTATGCAAGGCAATATCTAAAGCAGATGGAAAAACCTGATGTTGACCTGATAGAAGGCCTCGCACCAGCAATATCCATATCACAGCGAAACTCTTCACCATCTCCGCGTTCAACTGTGGGAACGATTACGGAAATATTTGACTATTTAAGGCTACTTTTTTCTAGGTTAGGCAAGCCAAGGTGTCCGGACCATAATAGTGAATTAACTATCAATACCATAGCAAATATTGTTGACGAAATTATGGTAAAAAACTCATTACAAAGGATACTAATCTGTTTTCCAATAAAAAATAATGAACTAAAAAATGAAAAGAATATTTTTGATAACATTCGAAGGGATGGCTTTGTAAGAGCGCGGGTAAATGAAAAAATTTATCAACTCGACGATGAAATACCCTCAAACCCGGTAAAATCGGTTGACGTTGTGGTAGACCGGCTAACTTGCAGACCGGAGAATCGACAACGGATTGTAGACTCGTTGGAGATCGCAGAAAAGCACGGAGACGGCTTGATACGAATATTAACACCCGATGGAAATTTAATATCTGATTACTCAACTATTTTTATATGCGCTAAATGCGCCTACTCTCCTCCTCAATTATCTCCCAAACTATTCTCCTTTAACAACCCCCTGGGTGCGTGTGCAAAATGTAACGGAATTGGTAAAACCTTATCTTTTGACCCTTCGAAAATTGTCGGAATTCCAGATTTATCATTATCTGCTGGAGCAATTGAAGGCTGGGATAGACGAAACGAATTTTACTTCAGATTGTTGCGAAATCTTGCTGATCATTATGAATTTGACATTGATTGCGTTTTCTCTGACTTACCCGCAGAAATTAAGAGAGTAATTCTTTACGGATCAGGCCAAGAGAAAATTAAATTCAGTTATATCAACAGTAAGGGAAAACTTAATTTTGAAGTAAAGACATTTGAGGGGATTATTCCTAATTTTGAAAAAAAATTGAAGGAAACTTCCTCGTCAGCAATCAAAGAAAAACTCTCCGCCTTCCAAACAAAAATCACCTGTAACGAGTGCAATGGCTCACGATTAAGGAAAGAAGCACGTTGCGTTTTTATTGAGGGATTGAGCCTTCCCGAGATCTGCCGATTGCCTTTAAAAGAAAGCCTTCATTTTTTCAACAAGCTATCCCCAGTAGAGGTAAATTTTGAAATCGGTGGCCATATCATAAGTGAAATAAGAAAAAGGTTACTTTTCTTAGTCAACATAGGTCTAGATTACCTAACGCTAGATCGTTCCGCTAGCTCAATATCAGGGGGAGAGCATCAAAGAATTCGGTTAGCTTCTCAAATTGGGTCAGGCCTAACAGGAGTAATTTACATTCTCGACGAACCCTCAGTTGGTCTGCATGAGAGAGATAACAGGAGATTAATCCAGACCCTTAAGGAACTCAGAGATACGGGTAACTCCGTTATCGTCGTGGAGCATGATATACAAATGATCAAAGAGTCTGATTACGTTATCGACATTGGTCCGGAGGCTGGAGAGAACGGTGGTAGGGTAGTAGCTTCTGGGACAGCTACTCACTTATCAAAGAATGCCAGTTCTCTCACCGGTAGATACTTAGCCCTCACAAGTCAAATTGAGTTGACAAAGAGCTTAATAATTCCAGACTGGCACCGAGTATTAAGAATACTAAAAGCCTCAGGGAATAATTTGAAAGAAATATCACTGGATATTCCCCTTGGCCTTTTCGTATGCGTGACAGGTGTTTCGGGGTCAGGAAAATCCACTCTTGTAAACCAAACTTTATATCGATATTTAACTCTGTATTTGAATAAAAAAAATATTGATCAAGTGCCATGCGAGAAAATCGAAGGTATAGAAAACATTGACAAAGTTATCGCGATCAATCAAAAGCCCATCGGCCGAACCCCCCGTTCAAATCCCGCCTCGTACATTGGACTTTTAGGACCAATACGCGATTTGTTTGCGAATACCAGAGAGGCAAGGCAAAGGGGATACAAATCGAGCAGGTTCTCATTCAACATTAAAGGTGGCCGATGTGAGGGATGCAAAGGAGCTGGATTAATAAAGATGGAGATGCACTTTTTGCCCGACATTCACATAACATGCGATACCTGCAAGGGCAAACGGTTTAATAAAGAAACTTTAGAAATACGATATAAAGGTAAAAACATACACGAAATATTGAAAATGAGCGTCGACTCGGCGAATAATTTCTTTCAATCGATACCAGAGATACAAACGAGACTCTCGGCCCTCAAGGAAGTTGGGTTAGATTATTTGGAAATTGGACACTCTGCGACATCGCTGTCTGGGGGTGAAGCGCAAAGAATAAAAATGGCTACGGAGCTAGCGAGAAAAAGTACCGGAAAAACACTTTATATTCTGGACGAACCTACCACGGGACTCCATTTAGAGGACGTTAAAAAACTACTTCATGTTTTACGCAAACTGCAGAGGAGAGGGAATAGCGTATTGGTGGTTGAGCACAACTTGGAGGTCATCAAAACAGCTGACTGGATAATTGACATGGGTCCAGAGGGTGGACAGCGTGGAGGCCTAATTGTCGCAAGTGGCTCTCCGGAACAAGTTGCAAACAAGGAACCTGCCACCTTGACTGGCAAATACTTAAAACAATACTTTAAAAAAAGAGCCCGACCCAACTAATCTTTGCTTAAACTATCCTTACCGGAATCTTGACTCTTCTCTCTGTCGACAAGTTCCATCAAGGCCATGGGGGCATTGTCCCCTTGCCTAAAGCCATTTTTTAGTATCCTAGTATAACCTCCGTTGCGTTGAGAGTATCTTGGGCCTAGAACTGAAAATAACTTTACAACCGATTTTCTATTTCTCAACCTCGAAAATGCCAGACGTTTATTTGATAGAGAGGGTGTTCTACCCAAGGTGATTATTGGCTCTACAACCCTCCGGAGCTCTTTGGCCTTTGGAAGTGTTGTTTTTATTACCTCGTGCTCTACTAGTGAGTTAGCCATATTTCGAAACATGGCTTTTCTGTGCGAGGAGGTCCTGTTTAATTTTCTTAAACCATGACGATGTCGCATTTATAGTTCCTCTCCGACCTTGTCCTTGATAGAAGCCGGCGGCCAGTTTTCTAGGGTCATCCCCAATGTCAAATTTCTCGCTGCCAAAACTTCTTTTATTTCATTCAATGATTTTCGTCCGAGATTTGGTGTCTTGAGTAGCTCAGTCTCAGTTCTTTGAATTAAATCGCCGATATACTGTATGTTCTCAGCCTTGACACAATTAGCAGAGCGCACCGTTAATTCAAGATCATCAACTGGTCTGAGTAAAACCGGATCGACTTTGGGCTCCTCAGGTATCTCAACCGGCTCCGGGGTTCCCTTCAATTCAGCGAAACTTGAAAGCTGGTCCATTAAAACTCTAGCGGCATCGCGTATTGCCTGCTCCGGCTCGAGGGCACCATTGGTCTCAATATCGATAATGAGTTTATCAAGGTCTGTTCTCTGTTTTACCCGAGCACTCTCCACAGTATAGCTGACCCGTCTAACAGGGCTAAATGAAGCATCGAGCGGAATAACACCAATGGTTTTGTCTCCCTCTTCTTCCACTCTAGCAGTTGCCGCAACATACCCTCTCCCGCTTTCCACCTTTATTTGAATATCTATTTTCCCTCCAGGAGCCAGATGTGCTATCACATGATCTGGATTGACAACCTCCACATCGTGAGTGGTCCCAATATCCTTTGCCAACACAACTCCTTCGCCCTCATAAGCCAAGTGCAAAGTTGCCTCGTTTCTAGGCTTGTGAAGCTTCAATACCAACCCTTTGAGGTTCAAGAGAAGGTCTACAACGTCCTCTTGAACTCCCTCGATTGTGGAATACTCATGAAGCACACCTTCAATTCTCACCTCGGTAGGAGCAAAACCCTCCATCGAAGATAGTAATACCCTCCTTAGAGCATTACCAAGGGTATGGCCGTAACCTCTCTCAAAAGGCTCCATAGTAACTTTGGCCTGAAACGGCCCCTGCTCTTTTACATCTATAATCCTTGGCTGAAGAAAACTACTATCCATAGAACAAACCCCTTAAAAAAACCGAATTTTAATATTACACGCGACGCTTTTTTGGTGGTCGGCATCCGTTGTGCGGTATGGGCGTAACATCGGAGATACTGGTGATTTTAAACCCAATGTTATTCAACGATCTAACCGCTGATTCCCGACCTGGCCCCGGACCCTTGATTCGCACTTCAATGTTTTTAACTCCAAAATCCTGAGCAGCTTTACCAGCTTTCTCCGCTGCGACTTGCGCAGCAAATGGAGTGCTTTTTCGCGATCCTTTAAAACCATTTGCTCCGGAGGTGGACCAAGCTAAAGAGTTACCTTGACGATCAGTAATCATTATAATCGTATTATTAAACGAGGCATGAATGTGGGCAATCGCCTCTACCACCGTTTTTTTTACTTTTTTTCGCGCCTTACTAGTTGTTTTGGCCATTTGTCAATCTTTCATAGTTAAGTTCACCGGATCAGCGCCCCTGTTTTTTTTGAGGACCCTTACGAGTCCTTGCATTGGTTCTAGTCCTTTGGCCTCGAAGAGGCAGACCTCTGCGATGTCTAACTCCTCTGTAACACCCGAGGTCCATAAGCCTTTTTATGTTCATTGAAACCTCACGCCTTAAGTCTCCCTCAACTCTCGTCTTTCCGATGTGATCTCGAAGCTTCTCAACCTCAGAGTCGGTTAACTCCTTAATTTGTGCATCCGGATTAACTCCAGCTGACTGACAAATTTTGAGCGCTGTTGACTTTCCAACTCCATGAATAGCTGTAAGCGCTACCCACGCATGTTGATGGTTTGAAATATTTACTCCCGCAATCCTCGCCATAACAAAATTTCCTACTTTTTTTAAATATTAACCCAGTAAAATCTCACCCTTGACGTTGTTTGTGTCTAGGATTCGAGCTACATATTACTCTCACGACATTGTTTCGCCTTATAATCTTGCAGTTTCTACAAATTTTTTTTACTGATGCTCTGACTCGCATTTTATATTCCTATATAGAAGACTAGATATCTATTTTGCCCTAAAAGTTATTCTACCCTTTGTAAGATCATAAGGTGTTAACTCCACTGTGACCGTATCTCCGGGAAGTATCCGGATATAATGCATACGCATTTTACCGGATATGTGTCCTAAAACGACGTGATCGTTCTCCAGCTTCACCTTAAATGTAGCGTTGGGTAGAGTCTCCAACACCTCACCTTGCATTTCAATTGTTTCTTCTTTTGCCATGAATAATTAAGTACCTACCTCGTTGGAAGCATACCTCCTTTAAAGTTGGCCTTTTTCATAAGGCTCTCATATTGTGAGGACATAATGTACGATTGTATTTGTGCCATGAAGTCCATGGTCACAACCACAATAATAAGTAAACTAGTACCACCAAAATAAAAAGGAACATTCCATTTTACAATTAAGAACTCGGGAAGGAGACACACTAGTGTTACATAAATTCCACCTATTAGAGTTAGTCTCATGATTATTTTTTCAATATACTTGGATGTTTGCTCACCAGGCCGTATACCGGGAATAAAGGCCCCTCCTTTTTTTAGATTATCAGCAGTGTCCTTTGGATTGAACACAAGTGCCGTGTAGAAAAAACAAAAAAACATGATTGCAGAAGCATAGAGCAACACATACAAAATCTGCCCGGGTTGTAAAACAGCACTGATATCTTTTAACCAGTACATGCTATCGTTGGTACCAGCCCAACCCGCCAGCGTCGCAGGAAAAAGTATTATTGACGACGCAAAAATCGGCGGTATGACTCCAGCCATATTTAGTTTTAATGGCAAATGTGATGTTTGTCCTCCATATACCTTACGGCCAACCTGACGCTTGGCGTAGTTCACCAAAACCTTTCGTTGTCCTCGTTCAACAAAAACAACCAAGCCTGTAACGATAACCGCACCCATTAACATCATAATGACTAGAGGGATAGAAAAGGTTCCGGTACGTGCTAATTCCAACGTCCCTCCAATGGCTCTCGGCAGACCAGCGGCTATCCCAGCAAATATAATTAAAGAAATACCATTACCAACTCCTCGTTCAGTAATCTGCTCGCCCAGCCACATTAAAAATATAGTTCCCGTAACTAGAGTGATAACGGTCGTGAATCGAAACATTACCCCCGGATCGATCACTAGTCCCGCTTGAGACTCTAGGGCAACAGCTATTCCCAACCCCTGGAACGTGGCAAGAACTAAGGTTCCATACCTCGTATATTGAGTGATCTTCCTCCGACCGCTCTCGCCTTCTTTCTTCAATTGTTCGAGGTGGGGCACAACCACGGTGAGAAGCTGCATTATAATCGATGCTGATATGTAAGGCATGATTCCAAGGGCAAATATTGTAAATCTGGATAGAGCACCCCCTGAAAACATATTAAACATATCTAAAATTCCGCCTTGCTGAGAATTAAAGAGCTCCTCAAGCTGAACGGGGTCTATCCCCGGCACCGGGACATGAGCCCCGATCCTATAAACTATAAGCGCCCCCAAAAGAAACCAAAGCCTCTTTTTCAAATCTCCAAATTTATCTGCCTTTTTAATCGCCATTGAACGTTACTCTTCCATTACTCCACCAGCGGCCTCGACGGCCAAGCGAGCTCCTTTTGTTAACTTTACACCCTGAAAACTTACTTTCTTTTCAATTTTACCTGATAAGATAATCTTAATATTCTCAGCATGACGAGAGACTAGGCCCGAATCTTTTAGGGTTTGCGGATTGATTTTATCACCCTTCATTAAATTAATTTCTGACAATCTCACCTCACAACTTCGACTCCCGATTCTCGAGGAAAATCCCCGTTTGGGAAGCCTACGGGCGAGGGGCATTTGCCCCCCCTCGAAACCAACCTTGTGGTAGCCTCCAGACCTCGAATGCTGGCCCTTGTGGCCCCTTCCAGAGGTTTTTCCTTTTCCACTGCCTGGCCCTCTTCCAACCCTTTTGCCCGAGGATCTCGTGCCATCACTGGAGGTTAAGGAATTGAGTCTCATCATTTCATCACCTCTATAAGATAATCAATTTTATTTATCATGCCCCTCACAGCAGAACTGTCATTCAGCTCAGAAACATGGTTTATACGCCTCAAACCCAATCCTCTGACGGTGTCTCGGTGTGACTTTTTTGTGCCAATTAAGCTTTTTTTCAATCTTACTTTGATCTTATTGTTGCTAGTATCTACAGTCATCTTCTACCCCACTATCTCATCTATGGTCTTTCCCCTTTTTGCCGCAACATCAGATGGCGTATGAGCACCAACCAAACCTTTTATGGTTGCCCTAACAACATTGTATGGGTTAGAGGATCCAATACATTTTGCTAAGATATTCGTCACACCCATTACCTCAAACACAGCTCGCATTGGTCCCCCTGCTATAATTCCGGTTCCCTGAGATGCAGGTTGCATAAATACTTTAGCCGCGCCGTGCTGCCCGATTATAGTATGGTGTACCGTACCATTTTTGAGACTGACTTTAGTAAGCTTGCGTCTGGCCTCCTCCATTGCCTTTTGGACGGCACCAGGAACCTCTCTAGCTTTTCCCTTGCCCATTCCGATGCCACCATCACCATCACCTACAACTGCTAAGGCTGCGAAGCCAAGAACACGACCACCTTTGACCACTTTAGTCACACGATTTACGGCGACCATTTTTTCTCGAAGACCATCGCTTTGATTGTTAATATCCGATTGTTGATTTTTCGCCATAACTCTCCCTAGAACTTAAGCCCTGCACTTCGAGCTGCCTCTGCTAACGCTTTTACTCGACCATGGTAGTTGTATCCGGATCTGTCAAACGCGACCATTTGACAACCAGCTTTCTTGGCCTTTTCACCTACTACCTCTCCAACTAATTTCGCTGCTTCTATATTTCCACCATTTGCTAGCTTAGCCCTGATCTTTGGCTCTAATGTTGATGCCGAAACAATGACCTTTGAGTCATCCCCTATAATTTGAGCGTAGATATTACAATTTGATCTATAAACAGATAATCTGGCTATTTTTTTTTGCGCAATTCTTATCCTTGTCTTTTTCGAGCGCCGTAATCTTGATTTCTTTTTATCAGTCATATCAAATTTTTTTACTTTTTCTTAGTTTCTTTGAGTAGTACAAATTCGTCATCGTAACGAACACCTTTTCCTTTGTAAGGCTCTGGGGGTCTAAAACTCCTAATTTCTGCAGCAACCTGACCCACTTTCTGTTTATCAGCCCCTTTCACAATAATCTCTGTTTGACTGGGGGTCTCAACTTTAATACCCTCAGGAAGTTTGTATTCGACTGGATGAGAGAAACCGAGTGCGAGATTGAGTTTATCACCCTGAGCTTGAGCCCTAAATCCGACCCCGACCAGTGAGAGCCTCTTTTCAAATCCTTTGGAAACTCCCAAGACCATATTGGCTATCAGAGCTCGCTGGGTACCGTGCATAGCTCTGGACTCAGGATTATCGTCGGTCCGAGAAACTGTAGCCTGATTATCTTGCACTAACACCTTCACATATTTGCTCTTTTGCTGACTGAGGGTACCGAGCGCTCCTTTGCAGACAATGCTATCACCTTCCTCAGTGATGGAAACCCCATTTGGAATCTCTATCGGATTTTTACCAACTCGCGACATACCGCTCCCTTAGCAAGGTTAAGCTACAACGCATAAGACTTCCCCCCCAACCCCATTCTCTCTCGCTTTGCGATCCGTCATCACACCACGAGAGGTGGAAACTATTGCCACTCCGAGTCCATTCATAACACTTGGAATCTCTTTTGCGGCTTTGTAAATTCGTAAACCCGGCCTACTAACCCTCTCGATTTTCTCAATCACGGGTTTCCCGCCAAAATATTTGAGACCAATTACCAATGACGGCTTGCCATCCTCTTTTGAAACATATCCCTCAATGAACCCCTCGTCTTTTAGAACTTGGGCAATAGCTACCTTAACTTTACTCTTGGGAACCGAAACCGAAACTTTTTCTGCAAGCTGTGCATTTCTGATTCTAGTAAGCATATCAGCAATAGGATCGCTCATACTCATCGGCCATTTCCCTCCATCACCAACTTGCCTTAATAATGCCCGGAACTTCGCCCCTCATTGCAATTTCTCGAAGTTTACCTCTAGCTAGTCCAAATTTTTTAAATACTCCTCTCGGCCTACCCGTAAGGGCACACCTGTTACGAAGCCTTACTGGGCTGGCATTTCGGGGAAGTTTTTGAAGTTTGTCCCTCGCAACCATTTTTTCATCATCAGATGCGTTCCCGTTTTGAATTACCTCGAGGAGCTCTGATCTTTTTGACGAAAACTTTTCGACAACTTTTCTCCTTTTGAGGTCCCGGTTGATCATTGATTTTTTTGCCATTACTTTAACTCCTCAATGGAAAGTTGAAGCCAGTAAGTAGAGATCTGGCCTCCTTATCAGTCCTTGCAGACGTTGCTATCGTAATATTTAGACCCCTGATGGCGTCAATTTTATCATATTCAATTTCGGGGAAAATAATTTGCTCTTTCACTCCCATGTTAAAGTTTCCCCTGCCATCGAACGACTTATTGGAGATTCCTCTAAAGTCTCGAACTCTGGGAATTGCGATTGAAATTAGCCTATCAAGGAATTCAAACATTCTTTGTCCTCTGAGAGTTACCATGCACCCTATCGGATATCCCTCGCGAATTTTAAACCCAGCAACAGACCGCCTTGCTCTTGTCACCAAAGGCTTCTGACCAGAAATTTTTGTCAAGTCACTCAAAGCATTTTCAAGGACTTTCTTGTCGTTAACCGCCTCTCCCACTCCCATGTTAAGTACCACTTTTTGTATCCTCGGAACTTGCATCGTTGTGCTGTAACCGAACTCTTTTTTTAACGCAGGCGCAATATCGCTGATAAAAACATTATGAAGACGAGCCCTGGTAAGCCCATTCCCTACATCGGCCGCGCCCCCTCCTTTACTTGTTACAGATACCTTGCGCCCGATAGCTTTTTTTACCGATGATGAACTTTTCTTGACGGACTTTTTCGTTGTACTAGCCTTAACTGCTCTCTTGGAAGCTTTTTTTGCCGCAACCTTTTTGGTTGCACGTTTTTTGGTTGCAGCGACCGCTTTCTTTTTACTGTTTTGAGTTTTTGTATCAGAATTCATGTTTGAAGTTTAATTTACATCTACCATTTCACCATTGGACCTAAAAATCCTCACCAGCCTACCATCATCTAATTTTTTTACCCCAACCCTATCCGCTTTTTTTGTGACGGGATTAAATACTGACACATTCGAGATGTGAAGAGCCATTTCTTTATCAACTATTCCGCCTGCTGAGCCTTTGTTTGGATTGGGTTTTTCGTGCTTTTTGACCCTATTTATACCCTCAACAATAATTCGATCTTGGCTGACTAACTTTATTACTGCTCCCCTTTTTCCCTTATCACGGCCAGCTAAAACCACTACTTCGTCTCCTTTTTTTATTTTTTTCATGAAGATTCCCTAAAGGACTTCCGGAGCCAAGGATACGATTTTCATGAATTTTTCAGTGCGTAACTCCCTGGTTACGGGGCCGAAAATGCGGGTGCCAATGGGTTCAAGCTTGGCATTGAGAAGAACCGCAGCATTCGTATCGAAACGAATCTTCGAACCATCCTGACGCCTTACCCCAGAGCTAGTTCGAACCACTACAGCATTGTAGACCTCCCCCTTTTTTACTCTTCCTCGGGGGGCAGCCTCTTTCACCGCAACCTTGATCACATCGCCGATACCAGCGTAACGGCGTTTCGAACCACCGAGCACTTTTACGCACATTACGGCTTTTGCACCGGTGTTGTCAGCGACACGAAGAACAGATTGCATTTGGATCATAAACAAACTCGTC
>MDTD01047217.1_pt1 | contig 30895 bp, 31 predicted proteins | sample 811221 | NCBI WGS metagenome assembly MDTD01 (sample SAMN05326646, study PRJNA326480) | marine metagenome | isolation source: seawater | place: Pacific Ocean: South West | collected 2011 | reverse complement strand
TCTTTTCAAAAGGATATGCAAGTACTTTCTTATCAATCGGATAACTCATTTTTCTTTCGATAAGGCGGTCTATAAGGACGAAAGAGTTACTTTTAAAAGTAAGGCCGTATTTCTTTCTTGGGGTATTACATTTTAAAGAGCTTAATGGATGTGAAGCGTTGCTTGTAGAGCAAAAAAACAATAAAGCAATGCAATAACAAACTCTTAATCTCACCATTTTTGCCATTCTCTAAGTCTTCTCTATTTGTGATCCATTGGCCAGTTTTTGATATTGGGTTTTAGGTCGTAATTTTGAATTTTTAAGAGAGAGTTCTCACTAGACAGAAAGAGAAAAATGTTATTCAGTTACTTTTCTTTAATTCTTAATGGGAGTTTCTATGAGACTAAAAAGAAATATTTTTCTTGTTATTTTTCTTTTCATCTTTCAAGCAAAAGCTTTTGCCTTGCCAGCAAATACAGTGAAGCCAAGTGGTTTATTTTCTAAGGAGTCACTTGCTTTAAACCTAACACAAGAAGGCTTGGACTTTGTTTCAAAAGTTTTACTTGATAAGTTGTCTGAAGATTTAAATGGAAAAAAAATTGATGATATCGATTTAAATGTTCCTTTTGTGGCAAATATAAAAGTTGAGCAAGTAAAGTTTAATCTCAGTTTAGATTATTTGAAATTGGTTCCTCACGAGACAGGTTTAAAGATTTTAATAGGTCTAAAAAATGTCCATTTGAGTGTTGGCCACTTTAGAGCTTCAAATCCTTTTTTACCAAATATAGGAACAAGCTGTTTTAACACTTCAATTGAATTAGGCAATGGATCTCTGGCTCCAATTGAGTTAGATGTAGATGTTGCTGTTAAGAGTCAGGAATTAAAGTTAAATTTGAACGACTTTTATTTTCATTTAAACAATAAGCAGTATGTTTCTTTTGGCCCTAGAGAGTGCCACGGTGTATTCGGGGTTAGGGACTACATGACTCAATTGGTAGTCAAGGAAGTTCTGTCTTCTGCAAGAGTTTTTATCAATACTGGAACACGTTTAGCAGTTAAGGCCCTCTTCAAAAAGTTAGAAGAAGGAGCAAACTCTTTTCTTAAGGAAAAATCATTTCCAATTGAGGTTCCATCTATAAGTAGTGATGATTCTCCAAGTCTTTCTGCTCAGCTTGTTCCTGAAGCAGCGACTTTTGGAGCTGGAAAAATGGGTGTTGTTCTTTCTGTGAAGCTTCTTGATCAAATGAGTGAGAAATCTCTTTCAAATAATTCAAATAACGTTAGTTTAAATGCCAATTTTCTACGTTACTTTTCAGTTTCAATTAAGCCTGAACTCATTAATATGTTGTTAAATGGTCTAAAGGAAAGTGGATCTTTACCAAAAATTGAGCTCACTGAGGATATGCATGAAGTAATTGGTGCGTTAGTTCACAGAGAAGAGCTTTCTAACTTTTTGCCTGACTTGGAAAAAGTAAAATTGGATGAAGATAAGCTAAAGCTTTTTGTTTCTTTTAGAAAAGCGCCTTCTTTATCTATTGGTGAAAATGAAACTCTTTTATTAAAGACTCCTGGCTTAGATCTAACATTTTTTGCTAAGAGAAATCAAAAATGGGAAGAATACTTTACTTTTGAATTTGATATGAAATTGAATTTTGATATCAAAATCGAGGCAGAAAGCCTTGATTTATCTTTTTCGGTTGACTCTTTAAATTTAAATGGTCGATGGGCACCTTCCTATGAGCCTCAGGATAAAACCTTTTACAGAGAGGATGCTGAGGAGTCATTCAAATCACTTTTCTACATGATTTCTTCGGAGCTAGAAGGGTCACCTCTTTTGAAAGTGCCCTCTCTTGAGGTTGGTGATAGAGAAATAACGTTCAAAAATTTAAAATTAGATGATGGCTTTATCCATTTAGATATTATACCTTCCAACTAGTGTTTCTATATCTTTAGGGGAGGCCACCGCCTCCCTCAAAAGTTGATGTCATTTTTTCTGAGAGTTTGACTTTTGCGTTTTCTCGCTTTTTAGCTAAATTTTTGTTGAGGGATTTTTAGAATATCAATTTAGCTAAAAAAAAAGTAACCAGATCGAAAAGGATATAAATTTTGGTGAAGGGGTTAGAAGACTTTTTATTCTTTTTCAAAAATAATGGAAATGAAAATATTTTTAATAACCTTTACAGGGGAATTGAAAGGGAGGGACTCAGGGTAACTCCAAGTGGTGTTTTATCTGAAAAACCTCACCCAGGGATATTGGGTTCTGCCTTGACTCACCCTAGTGTAACAACCGACTTTTCAGAGGCTTTGCTTGAGTTGGTTACCCCAAAGAGGGACTCTGTCCATGGTTGTTATGAAAAGTTAAAGGATATTCACCACTTCGTATATAAGCATTTAGAAGAAGAGCTGATTTGGTGTGGAAGTATGCCAAGTGTTGTTAAGGGGGAGTCTTCTGTACCTATCGCTTACTATGGAGAGTCTAATATTGGTAGAATGAAAACAATTTACAGAGAGGGTTTAAAGAATCGTTATGGAAGCTTGATGGAAATTATATCTGGAATTCATTTCAACTTTAGTTTCTCTAATGAGTTTTGGGATTTTTTTAAAGAGTTTCTCGTCTCTCAAGGTGTAACAGTTGAGGCACCTCAAAAAGAATTCATATCCCATTCTTATTTCGGCTTGATTAGAAATGTCCAAAAATGGGGCTGGGTAATTCCATATTTTTTTGGTGCTTCACCAGCTCTTTGCGGAAGCTTCCTAGGAGCCTCTAAATCTATACCTTCTTTTTTGGAAAAGTTTGATAATAAGGGGACTTATTTTTCACCTATGTCCACATCCTTAAGGTTAAGCGGGATTGGTTATAAAAACTCTAACCAAGATAAATTAAATATTTCCTATAATAGTTTGAGAGAATACGTAGATGGTCTTCAAAAAGCCATAAACACGAATTATGGCCCTTGGGAGGCGATAGGTTTAAAAAATGATAAAGGTGATTTTAAACAGCTTAATACTAACCTTCTTCAGATTGAAAATGAATATTATAGTACAATAAGACCAAAGAGGATTGTTCCTTCCGGCACTTCTCCCAGTTTGGGTTTGTTAGAAAAGGGTGTTGAATATATAGAGCTGAGGTCTTTAGATATCAACCCTTTTGCTGTTGCAGGTATAAGTGAAGAACAAATAAGGTTTTTAGATATATTTTTAATTTATTGTCTTCTTTCCGAAAGGCCAGAGTTTAGCAAAAAAGAATATGATTTGTATGAACAAAACTTCTCAGCCGTTGTTCTTGGAGGACAAGATAGGAAATTATCCCTTTTTGATGAAGAGGGAAGCCGCAAACCTCTAAAAGAGCAATTAAAAAGCTTATTTTCTGGCTTGGAAGTTGTCGTAGAACTTTTTGATCATCATACTTCTACTGAACAAAGTGGTGAATATAGAAAGGTTTTGGAAAAATATAGGAAAGTATTTGAGGGGAAAGAGTTAAGCCTTTCAGAGCTCATGATTCAAGAAATGAAGTCAAAAGAATTGTCTTACAGTGAGCTGATTTCAAGTTTATCAAAAGAGAATAAGAAGTTCTTCACTGAAAAAGAAATGGATTCTGATAAAGAGAAGCACTTTATTGGCCAGTCTGAGAAGTCTAAAGTTGAGCACTTAAAGATAGAGAGAAAAAAACGGGAACCTTTTGATATTTTCGTCAAGAAGTACCTAGGTCGATAACATTGAACAAAGTCAGTTCCCGTATTAAATCTAGACTTTTACCACTATTTTTCGAAGTTAATCCGAACTCTTTTGTAGTGACCTTTTCCTATTGAAGACGTTGAGACTCGTGGATCGTTATTTAAAAACTGATGAACAATGTAGCGGTCTGAAGGTGACATTGTATCAGTTATAACTGAGTTTTTTCTCTTTACGGCTTTATCTCTTAGCTTTTGTGCCAGTACCTCAAGCCTTCTTTCATGTGAATTTATAAAGTCAGAAGTGTTAATTTGGATAGTAAAAGCTTTTTCCAAATTGATTAGTTTGCTTAGGTGCTTTCTAAGAAGATACTCTAGAGAGCTTAAAAGCTCTCCATCGTTAGCGGAGAATAATGCCTCATCCTCTCCTGTAATTTGTCCGATAAGTTTTTTTCCTTCCTTGCTCACTTCAAAGTCTACATTGAAAGGTGAGTTTGCAAAAAAGCCTTTAAGGTATTCTGTAATAATTTCTTTATAAAGAGGCTTTATTTTAAATTCATATTTAATCTTTCTTGGCCCAATAAGCCCAAAATACTTTCTTTTTCCTTTTTCTAATATTGTATTTTCTAAGAAAGACTGGTTTTTGATCTTAAAATGGAGCATAGCTTGAGACTCTGCATCCTTCAGGTTAGTAGAAGTGATCACCAGTTTTCTTTGTGAGAATGTTTTCTTATTTTTTAAATCCTTATCTCTATTCATCATTGTTTTTGAATCCTTTAGTTTTGTGGCATTAACTTGGCGCTTTCTACTTTCGATGGATGGTAAGTGAGTTTCTTTTCTCTTTTCTTGTGCGCTATTTCTTCTGCCTATTTTTTTGTTTTCAAGTGGTCTTCTCTTATTATCCTTTTTCTTTATTGATTTTTCCAGATCAATTATTTTTCCAGGCTTCCTTTCTAAGCTGGGCCTTTCTCCAATGTCAAAAATAAACATATCGTTAGTTAAGGTTTCTTTTGTAACGCTTTCTTTCAGAACGCTTTCAATAGCGTCTAAGTATTCACAATCGTAAAAACCACAGAAGCTTATTGCGCGGCCTTCAGTACCAGCTCTTCCTGTCCTTCCGATACGGTGAATATAATTCGAAGGGTCTTGTGGAAGGTCGTAGTTAATAACTAGGTTTACATCCTTAATATCTAGACCTCTTGCAGCAACATCCGTACATACCAATATTTTTGTTTTTTTCGATCTAAAGTCTGAGAGTAGCTTTGTCCTTTTATTTTGTGCAAGATCTCCTGAGATACCTTCAGCTGGAAAGTTTAATTTCTTCAACCATGTTGCAACAACATGAGTCTCGGACTTTGTATTACAGAAAATCAGAGCATAAGCTTCAGTATTTTCTTTAAGGATATATGTGAGAAGTGGCATTTTTTCATTATCGCCAACTTGAGCAACAGTATGCTGAATTTTGTCCACAACAAGGTTAGACGAAAGAAGGTTAATTTGTTTTGGTTCTGCATTAAATCTATAAGCGATACTAGAAAGTTCATGGTTTCCTGTGGCTGAAAACATCATTAACTGTCTTTCCTTAGGTGTTTGATAGAGAAGAAAACAAATTTCGTCTTTAAAACCCATGTCAAGGAGTCTATCGGCTTCATCGAGTACAACTCCCTTAATTGTTTTAAAGTTTAGAATTTTTTGTTGAAAAAGATCTTTCAGTCTTCCTGGCGTAGCAATTATAAAGTGAGGTTTTTTAGAAATAGATTCTTTCTGTTTTTGAATATTTTCTCCACCAATGAGCAGGGAGGAGTGAATGCCCAATGATTTACCTATTGACTTGCAGACTTCATGGGTTTGCTGAGCGAGTTCTCTAGTTGGGCTTAAAACTATATATCTGATTTCTTTTTTGTCTCTGTCTTGTTCTTTAAGAATTTGATTAATAAGTGGGATAATAAACGCTGCGGTCTTTCCACTTCCTGTCTCGGCCAGTGCAATTATATCTTCAGATTCTTTTAAATGAGGAATAACATTTTCTTGAATGGGCGTAGGTGTCTTGAATTTTATGTTGTCTAGGGATTGAAGCAGGGGATTTTCAAGGTTTAGTTGTTCGAAAGTAATTTCTGACATTTTAGTAATATTACCTATTTTGATTGTTTAAAGGTTAGCCTCAATAATTATTAAATTTTTTAGGCTAATAAAAGGGGGTTTTTAAAATATTTTGAACTTTTTAACTAAAATAAGGCGCAGAGTCAAGGATTTTGTTGATTTAGGGGCTTGATTACAGGGTGTTGGCTTAATGTGTTGCGAAACTAAGGCTGTTTGTCACTCTTGCCGGATAATTCCCAAGATTCTTTGGTCCAATTAAAGATTTCGTAAGGCTTAAATTGGTTTTTATAGGCCATGGATGAGTTTGATGGTATAAAATATCCTAGGTAATAGAAAGGAATAGAAAGCTCTTTAGCATATTTAATTTCATATAAAGCCCCAAAAATACCTAAGCTTCTTTTTGAAAAATCTGGGTCAAAGATAAAATAAACACTGCTCAAGCCTCTATGGCCTATATCAAGGAAGCCTACAGCTATAAGCTTTTCTTTTAGACTGTACTCCATTTGAAAGGATGGACAAGAAACATAAAAGTGAGAGATTTTGAATTCGCCTGGAGAGCTTTCCTGGTTAAATCTCGTTCTAGAGTGCTTAAGATAGAGTTCAAAGATTTCGTCTCTATACTCCAGCGGCTTTACTTTTATTTCAATATCGCTATTTTTTTTAAAAACCTTTTTCTGAGAATTGGTTGGGGTGAATTCATCGGTTAAAACTCTAAGAGGAAGGCAGGAAGCACAACTTGGACACTTGGGTCTGTAAAAGTAAATTCCAAACTTTCTCCAACCTGCTTCCAACAGCTCATCTAATTCAGGTTTTGATAAGTTGTAGGCTAAGAAAAATTCATTACATGATTCCTTTCCATCGATATAAGGACAACTAATTATGGGACTCATTTCTTTCTTTAATAAAACCTTCATATTTAGATTTTATTATAGAACCGGGAATAAGTCATTTAGGTAGTCCGTTAGGTTTTGTCAGAAGGACAACAGTTTCATAATGTTGAGTTGAAGGAAAGAGGTCAAATAAATGTATTTCATTTAATTTGTAACCGATCTTAATTATAGGAGCTAAGTCCCTTTTTAGTACAGATGGGTTGCAAGAAATAAAAAATAAAAAGTTCGGTTTGAAGTATTCAGCCCATTTTTCAAGGCCTTTTATACCAGCTCTAGGAGGATCAATGATCATCCCCTCAACCTTTTTATTTTTGGTTAATGCAACCAAATCTTGAAGTATATTTTTTTGGTAAAGGTTTTTTTTATGAAATGTCTGGTATGGAGATAGTGAGTGATCATTTATTTGGCAGCTATCAATAACTATGACAGGTGTTCTGAGTTGTCTTGTTAAATTACCATTCCCACCAAATAAATCTAGAATAATATTTTTATTAGAGTTTTCTAAAAGGGACTCTGCCTTTTCAGTTAAAAATTTTTTTAACTTTAGGTTCATTTCTTCAAAAACCTGGCTAAACCCTAAATGAGAATAAGGCTTGTTAACAGCTATGGAGGGAGAGTCTTTATCCTGATTATAGATCTCTATATGACCTTTCTTAGAAGCAGAAGAAGGGAAACTTTTTTTTATGAGTTCAAGCCATTTTTTCCCATTATAAAGAGACTGTAACTCGTTTTCAGTTTTTGAGTCTAAAATTTTGCAATCAGGGATTTCAATAATTTCATTTAACTTTGTATTTTTTAGGCCCAATTTCTTTTTTGGTAAGTTATAATGAAGCTGAACCCTATTTCTATATTGAAGCCTTCTAATTGCAAAATGAAGAGTGGCTTCAATCGATTCAGGTAAGGAATTTGTAAGAGGTAGGAGGTGCCTTTCTAGCGATTGCTTTTTAAATAGTATTTCATTTTCGTAAGTCGTATGTAGATATTGACAGCCGGGACATTCCCAGTAGTGAGGGCATTCAGGGTCTACTCTATCTTTGGACTCTAATTCAATATCATCAGCATTTTTAATAAAACCAAAAGAGACTCCTTTTGCCTCTTTGTAGATGGTAGCTTGACCTATCTCACCTGGTAGCGTTTTCTCAATGAAAGTGATTTTGCTTTTCTTTGAGACGCCTTGACCTAAAGGGTCTATATGTTCAATTTCAAAAGGCCGTTGCTCCAAAAGGGTTCTCCGTGAAAATAAAAAAAAAGGAGGTTAGCGCCTCCTTTTTTTAAAAAAATATATGTGATTTTTTTAGATCGTCTGAATACCTAGTTTAGTATCATTTTTTACCTGAAAGGCTTTTTGGAACTTTAACCACTCATTGTGAACTTCAGTTTTCGAACCTGAATGAAACTTTTTTACGAGTTTATCTTCAGCACCATAACGGAATGTAAAGGCTTTTGTTTTTAAGTTTTTGTAAGTCTCTTGAACACGAGTTGTATGCCTAGCATGGTCATCTACATGAACGATACAAGGGCTTGTTGTATTGTATTTTTTCATTAACACTTGAGTCATTTCACCTTTATGCAGTCCCGCTGTCATAAAAACGCCCTTTGTAAAGAGCACCTTTCTTTGTTTTTTCTTGGAGTCCTTGCCATACGGAAGGAAAAACTCTTTGCTTCCTTTTCCTAATGATGATTTAGAAAAATCTAAATTATTTTTATTTAACTCTCTTAAGGTAGCCTCCATGTTATTACCGCCTCTAGAAGTTAAAATAACAACTTTGTGGCCGTCTTTTTGAAGCTTCTTGACGAAGGCAACCGTTTTATCTTCAACAGGTCTCATTCCCCCATTAAGGAATAGTTCCTGGGTAATATTTAGAAGTGTGTAGAAGTCTTTTGAAACTTTAAACTTCGATTCAGGGTTTTTGTTGTCGCCTAAAAGCTTTGATTGCCAGGTAAACCATTGGTCACTTCCTAAAGGTTTTTTCATGGCGAGTAATGTATTATCAAGGTCGAGGAAAACGAGTACATTTTTTTCTCCACCACATGATTTAGAGATATTCCCAATTGTTTTTTCAACAAATGAAATTTTATCAGTGTCATAATGACCCTCTAAATTTTTTTCACTACAAGCAAGTGAGTTAATTGAAAATAGAGTCAGTAAAACTGGTAATGCAAAGGTTTTATATTTCATGTTTTTCTCTCCAAAAGAAAACTCAATTAGTTATGGTTTCCTATTAGTTTGCTTTCGGAAATTTGTCAAAATAAATAGTTGGAATTGTTTTTTTTTCATGCTTTTTGCGATGATTTTAAGCTTTAGCTGCTGATTTCTTTTTTTGTTAATTCAATCAAAAAGACCCTAATTTTATCAATAGTTTCCATTGAAAAGTCAGTTAAAATATTTGGGTTGTATGGTAAATAGTCATAGAGTATTTGGTCAAAAAAAGACTGAATTGCCTGCATACCTAAATAAAGTTCAGCAAAGTATTCAATATCTCCCTCGTTCCACTTATCTACTAGTGGACTTAAATCGCTATGACTTGAGCAAAAAGAACATCCTTCACACTGTCCATCGTTAATGATGTATTGAAGGTGTGATTCAGCCTCTAAAGCGATTTGGGCTTCTCTTTCAGGGCTCCCCTTTTCGAATAATTCAATGTAATTTTCAATCAAGTTTAAATCCGATTTTTGAGCCTCCAAGAAAAAGCTTTCGCAAAAAGAGGTATAAAGCGAAGAAAAAATTATATCTTCAAGAAGAAATAATGAAAGTTCTTCATCATTACCGGCTTCATTTTTTAACTGACTAAAGCCTTCAAGGGCAAAATAAATAGGGTGGGAATCTGACTTCTCAAGTTCTTTTAAGAAATCATATATTTCCAGTGGGAATTCTTCACTCTCTTGTTTGAAAGATTCATTTTTATTGAATGATGTATTTCGTTTAAAAAATTCCATAATTTAAACCCCCTAACTTATACTAATCCTATTTTATATTTTATTCTGGTTAGTTTTCAGGCGGAATTATGATTTAAGTATATTATTTTTTAAAGCTTGATCGTTATTGTGGGGTAAATACATGAGTCCTACGGTTTTTTGACACTAATTAATTTTGTTTTTAAAATTATAATTTGAAATCTCGTAGAAAAGGAATTCTTTGTGATTGAAAAAAATTTTCCTTTAAAAAAAATACTCGATATTTTCTCTGCACACTCAAGAAAAGGTGATCTAGAGGAACTAGAACGCCAAGGTTATATAAATAAATCCAAAAGATTTCGCTCAGGTGCTATTGTAAAAAAAGGATGGGGAATAGAATCTTTACCTCAGATAGGTGAACACATCGGCTTCTTTCCAAGATTTTCACAACCCGTAGCTGTCTCAGTTTTTACGACTAAAGGAGGAGTTCTAAAAAGCACTCTTGCTTTAAATCTCGCCAGGGTTGCAGCCTTACATAACGTAAAAACATGTGTTGTTGGCTTGGATATCCAGGGAGATATTACGACGGCTCTGGGATTTGAGAATGATATAGAGGATTCGGAAGACTTACATTCGATTCTTGATCGGTTGAATAATACAAAGGGATTGGCTGACTTATTTAATGGTCAAACCAGACTGGGTGATGTCATTCAGCCTACAGATTTAGATCGACTTTTCCTAATACCTGAGACTCCGGAACTTGTTGCTATGAATGATTCTTTAGGAAATATTCATAGACGGGAATTTTGGATCAAGGAAAAAATAGTTGAAAAGTTGAAAAAGGACTTTGATCTAGTAATCATGGATTGTTCGCCTAATTGGAATCAGTTGACTACTAACGCTTTAGTCGGTTGTGATGTTCTCATTTCACCTTTAGAGTGTAAGATAAATAATTTCAGAAATTTCAAGGTTTTTAGACATTTTCTAAATGAATTTAAAGAAGAAATGAAAATGTCCTTTAAAACTATCTTTGTACCAACAAGATTTAGTGTGAACAGAAAGCTGAGTCTTGAAATTAGAAGTTGGTACGAAAATAATGTGGAAGGATGCACCCAATGTGGATTAAGAGAAAGTGTGTTAGGGGAAGAAGCTACAGCTCTTTACAGCTCCGTTCTTGAGCATGTTCCTGGAAAAGTACCAGCTAAAGAAATGAAAAACCTTCTTCAAGAAATTCACTCTATTGTGCAAGAAAATATAGATCAAAAAAATCGGGGTGATTTCTATTCAATAAATGGGTATAGCCCTGTGGGAAATGGTGACCCTGTTTTTGGCAGAGAGTTTAGGTAAATAATTATGGCGATTTGTCTAGATGATCTAAAGAAAAACAAAAAAACTTCCAAAGACCTTACGCGGACTACAAAGCCAAGGTCCTTAAGGCCATGGGAGTCTTATGACGAAATTGAAGGGCAGACGAGAACAGTGGGAGCACAAGAGGCAGTGGTAAAGGCTAGAGAAATTGTTAAGTTAAATAATGAAATGGTTGAGGAATTAAGAGAGGGCGTCAAATCAGCTGAAAAGCTAAAAGAGTTAGATAAAAAGTTAGAGGGTAATAACTCTTTTTCCTCAAAGCTTAAGTCTACTGGAAAAAAACCTTATAAAATAAAAAGTAAGGGTGGAATTTTTGGTCTTTTTCGAGATATCTTTAGAAACTAAATTTATGTGTCGCAGTGAGGCTTCAAGAAATGAAAAAAAGATCAAAGAAGGTAAAACATAACCACTCTGAAAAAAAGAAGGCTTATCAAAAGCAGAATTTTCAGCAAGCCAAATCTTTTGGTAAGGTTCAACTTTCTGTTCTTTTACTGATGATTGCTTGCTCAGTTTTCTTGGTTTTTCTTAATATGAATTAATTAATTCTTGATGTATTTTTTAATCATACCTTTGTTCAGACAGTTCAGGACCTCTTCGCCGTATTTGGCTTTTAATTTCTTTTCAGTGACTTGTGAAAATGAGGTGAGGACATAATTGGTTGCATTTTTGCATTGTTCTAAAGTTATTTTTACCTTCTTTCCTTTACAAAACTTCTTAAAATCGTTGGCCATCGTTCCAGCTGCAGCATTTAGACCTTTAGATTGTTTAAAAATTAGGTTTTGGCATGAGTTCGCATCATATTCTTTTTTGCATGAGGTTGTTAAAATTAATAAAATTATAACTGAGAAGCTTTTCATATAAATTCTTTTAACCTACAACATTAGATAATTTATCATGATAGAAAATGGTAGCATAAATTATGAAAATTATAGAATATTATTTTGATTTTTTGTCACCCTACTCTTACTTATCTTGGCAATGGGTTAGGGAAAACAAGAAGAAACTTTTTGAGGAACAAGTTGAGTTTTCCTTTAAGCCAGTTATTTTATCTTCGATAATAGGTCACTTTGAAACAAAAGGCCCCGCCCAAATTGAAACAAAAAGAAACTATCTTTTTAAGGATTGTTTAAGGTTCTCTAAATTGAAGAAAATTCCCTTTAGAACTCCAAGTAGATTACCTTTTAATTCTCTTTATGCCTTAAGGTCTAGCCTGGTTGAAAATGTTGGTAAAAACCAATTCGAAATTATTGATTTATTTTTTAAAAAAGGCTGGTCTGAAGGACGAGATATTGGAGACCCAGAGGGCTTAATCGGCTTTTTAACAGAGGAAGGTTACCCCGGTGCGGAAATATTGGATAAAGTGAATACCAAAGAGATGAGAAAGGCATTGAAATCAAATGTTCAAGAAGCCTTGTCTAAGGGAGTGTTTGGAGTACCTAGCTTTGTAATTGGTAAAGAGTTATTTTGGGGTAATGACTCTATTCCTTATATGGAGTCTTATTTAAATTCAGAAGATAGTTTGGATTTAAATAAATATGAAGCTTTTTTGAGAGATCATCCTTTTCAATGATCTTTTGGAACAAAGATCACTTTTCAGCAATAATGCAAAACCTTATGGGAGCTGGATGTCCTTCTACAGTTTTTGTGATGTCTTTAGGGTCCAGGAAATCCTTAAGTGTTTGATGAGGTGGAGGACACCAGTCAGTATTTCTTTGCTCTTCAAAGGTTAGTTTGGAAGAAGAGACGATTTCCACGTTTTTAAATTTTGCCTTTTTTAACCAATTAACGGAGCAGCTTATTGTCGGGATGAACCAAATATTTCTCATCTTAGCATATCGGTCTTCAGGAAAAAGAGCATAAGGCCCTTCACCAGGTATGCCTATTGTTTCAAAAATAATACGACCGCCTGGTTTAAGTGCTTCTCTTATAGTTGTAAGTTGTTCGATAGGATTTTTGTGATGATAAATAATCCCCATATAAAATATATCATCAAAAAAATTTTTAAAGTATTTTACATGTTCAACTCCCCAAAGCTCAAAAAAAGTATTTGGGAAGTTTGTGTATGATTGGATCAACCTGAATTGGAGAAGACAGCGGACAACGGGGTCTAAACCTAATACCATTTCAGGGTTATGCTCCATCATTTTGAAAATAAAATAGCCATTATTACATCCGATATCGAGGATTCTTCTTCCTCTTAACGAACCCAAGGCTTTTTCTATCCTTGTCCATTTAAAGTCAGACCTCCATTCTCCATCTATTTTTATTCCAAACAAGTCAAAGGGGCCTTTCTTCCACGGGATAAGGTTTTTGGACTGTTCTAATAATTCGTTATATTGCTCATCCGATAAATCTTCCTTTTTACCTATTTTTATATCAGGCCCGATAGAATTAAAAGAAGGCGTATATGAAAGTGAGGGAAGGGAATCTAGTTTTTTCCAAAGTTGATTTGTATTTTTTCTAAGAGGCCAAGAGCTTCGTTCCTCAGATATTTTTTTAAGAGAGTCTATGTCACAGCAATTTTTAAATGAGCTTAAATAATTAAAGATCTCCATTTATTTAATTCCTATAAAACTTGCGAAGTTATACCATTGAAAAATTGTTTCAAATGACTCAAAGCCGGCTGCACCTAGTAAATTTTTTTGTTCTCTGATTGTATTTGGAATCAGAAAGTTTTCTAATGCTTCTCTTTTTTGCATTATTTCTAAGTTAGAGTAGCCATTTCTCCTTTTGAAGTCATAGTACAAATCTGTGTATAAAGTATGTACATTGAAACATTCTGGCTTTATTTTTTCACTCATAATAAAAATGCCCCCCTTTTGGAGGCTTTTATAAATTTTCTTTAGAATTTGTAGGCGGAGTTCTTTCGGTATAAACTGCAAGGTGTAGTTCATGATGATAAGTTTTGAGCTTTTTAATTCTATATCCTGTATTTTTCCCTGAATAAGCTCGTAACTGATATCTTTTTCATTTGAGAGCTTCCTGCCACATTCATCAATCATACTCGGGCTATTATCAACTCCAATAAAAAAGGGGGAACTTTTTGAGTTCGGTAGAGCTTGATGGAGTAGTTTAATTGTAGACCCTGTAGAGCAACCGAGATCATAAATGACTTCATCTTTAAACTTTATCTTTTTATAGATATCTACAATAATCCTGTGGATTTCGTTATAGAAGGGAACTGAGCGAGTAATCATATCGTCAAATACTTGGGTAACCTCTTCATTGAACTCAAAGGTTTCTATAACTTCTTTCTTCTTGGAAAATACTTTGTCTATCATTGCAGTTTCTTTTCTAATTTCTTGGTATCGTTTAAAGAGATAATAATTTTTTGGCTTTTATATATATTCATGTTTGGAAAGAGAAGGATTTTATTGCGGTAAGGTAATGGGTTTTTATAAAGAGATTAAAATAAACAAAAAATTAAATGATTTTTATTGAAAATTAAACATTATTCTCTTTTAAAAGCTTATTTCAAATTGTATCTTTTAAGCCGTTAAAGTGGACCAGAGGACCTTTTTGGGGGCTCCTTTCGGAATTGTTCATTTCCTCTTCTTTTGAGTGGCGTTGCCCAAAAATTAAAGTGACTTTTTGAAATTGACTGATGGTTAACGAAACAAACGAGGTTGATTCATTGAAAAATCCACTTGACACTAATTTGGAGGTTTGGATTCTTGATAATGACCAACGTCTCCATACGTCTTATAAAAAAATTCTAAACCTCCGCTATAGAACACGGTTCTTTTTTTCTTTAGAAGAATTCGCAGACTCTTTTTATAAAGAAAGCTACAAGTGCTCTTTTTTAATAGCTGAACTGATATTGAAAGATGGGAACTTTTTAGATTTTCTAGGTAAGCTAAAAAATAAAGGCTTTTTTAAAGTGCCTACTTTTATCATTTCATCAGTTGATGACCTTGACGTTATGAGGTTTTGTTTTAAGGAAGGCGTCATAGATTACCTAACAAAGCCTTTCAAGCCCAATGAACTTCTAATAAAAATAGAAAATATTTTTAAAAAGGAAGATAGTAAACCTTTGACTTACGAGGGGCAAGAAAGGGATGTTACAATAAATGGTAAGCAGGTTAAAAACTTAACTTTAAAGCAATTACAGGTTTTATCACTTTTTTTAAAATCTCCAGTAAGATGCGTAAACCGTAAAGATATTTTAAAAAAGGTCTGGGGCTCGACGTCTGTCCATCCTAAAACTGTTGATGTCCACTTATATAATTTACGAAGAAAGTTAAACCCTATTGGATTTCAGATAAATTCTAAGGGCCCTGGAAGATGGGCTTTGGTGCAAAAAGAAGCTTTAAAGAATCCAGAAAATTTCTTGTCTTAGTCTTGTTTTCAAACAGATTCTATTTTCGATGACACGTCTAGCATTAAAAGGAAAAAGTTTTTGTTGAAAAACAGCCCCTTTTCTCTGTAGATAGAAGGCTGGGTTTTAAAATTCGGTAGTCATATTGTATAATACGGTGTGTTAGTTTATTTTCTTTTTGTACATCAAAAATTCTTAAGGGGTAGAGAATGGCTCAAAACGTAAAGAAAAAGTTAAATGTTGGAGGAAAGGATTACTCTATCTTCAGTTTGAAAGAGGCTAAAAGTTTAGGTCTTTCAAATATTGATAAGTTGCCAAAAAGTTTAAAGGTTTTGATGGAAAACCTTTTAAGAAAAAAAGATGTTACAAGCGTTAAATGGGAAGATGCTGAAGCTCTGAATGAATGGGCCAACACTGGATCTTTAAAAAGAGACATTTCCTACTACCCCACAAGGGTCTTGATGCAGGACTTTACTGGAGTGCCAGCCGTTGTTGACCTAGCGGCTTTAAGAGAGGGAATGGTTAAGCTAGGTGGAAAAGCTGAAGGGATTAATCCTCTCAATCAGGTAGACTTGGTTATTGACCACTCTGTTATGGTCGAAAATTTTGGGGATAAAAACTCTTTTGAGAAGAACGTTAAATTAGAGTTTGAAAGAAATAAAGAACGTTACCAATTTTTAAAATGGGGCCAAAAGGCTTTTAAAAACTTCAGAGTTGTTCCTCCAGGAACCGGTATTGTTCATCAGGTAAACTTAGAATATTTAGCAAAAGTTGTTTGGACTAAGGAAGAAGATGGAGAGTGTGTTGCTTATCCAGACAGCTTGGTTGGGACAGATAGCCATACAACCATGATTAACGGTTTATCCGTTTTAGGATGGGGTGTTGGTGGTATTGAAGCGGAAGCCGCCATGCTTGGACAGTCTATAACCATGCTTATCCCAGATGTTGTAGGTTTCAAGCTTACTGGTAAATTAAGTGAGGGGGCTACGGCCACTGACTTGGTTCTAACAGTTGTAGAAATGCTTCGAAAGCATGGTTGTGTAGGTAAGTTTGTCGAGTTTTATGGTCCTGGTATGTCAGACTTGTCTTTGGCCGATAGGGCAACACTTGCTAATATGGCCCCAGAGTATGGAGCAACCTGCGGTTTTTTCCCAATCGACAAAGCAACCATTGATTATTTAGAGTTTTCTGCAAGAGATAAAGAAACTGTAGAACTAGTTGAGGCTTATGCTAAAGAGCAAGGTTTATGGGCGGAAGCAAATGACCCTGATCCAGTCTTCACCTCAACCATTGAATTAGACATAAGCACTGTTGAGCCTTGTATCAGTGGTCCTAAAAGACCTCAGGATAAAATTCTTCTCTCTTCCGGAGCTGATAGCTTTGGGAAGACTCTTAATGAAATGTTTAAAGTTCGAGCAGGTGAATCAGGAAAAGGTGAGAAAGTTGAGGGGAAGGATTTTGAAATAAACCACGGTGATGTTGTAGTTGCGGCTATAACTAGCTGCACGAATACTTCGAATCCATCGGTAATGTTGGCTGCAGGGTTAGTTGCCAAAAAAGCCCATGAAAAAGGAATTAATGTTAAGCCATGGGTTAAGACATCTTTGGCTCCTGGCTCTAAGGTTGTCACTGATTATTTAATTGAGTCTCACTTACAAGAGCATCTCGATGCTCTAGGTTTTAACCTCGTAGGATATGGATGCACGACTTGCATTGGAAACTCAGGTCCATTAAACCAAGAAATATCGGATGCAATAAATAAGGCTGACCTTGTGGCCTGTTCTGTTCTTTCTGGAAACAGAAACTTTGAAGGGAGAATTAATCCAGATGTAAAGGCCAATTATCTTATGTCTCCACCTCTTGTTGTCGCTTATGCAATCGCGGGCAATATGAGCGTCGATCTCACAAAAGATCCATTGGGCAAAGACAAAGATGGAAATGATGTATTTTTGAAGGACATTTGGCCATCCAATGAAGAGGTTCAGCAAGTACTTAATAAAAGCCTTACTTCAAAAATGTTTAAAGACCGATATGCAGACGTGTTCAAGGGTGATGAGTATTGGCAAGCGGTTGAGACTTCTGAAGGTGAGAAATACTCTTGGGAAGAAGAGAGTACTTATATTAGAAACCCAAGCTTTTTTGACAATATTGCTGATGGAACTTTTGATTCTTTTGAAGTGAAAGAAGCACGGGTTCTAGCTCTAATGGGTGACTCAGTTACTACTGACCATATTTCTCCAGCTGGTAGAATTGAAGAGGATGGCCCTGCTGGGAAGTATTTGAAAGAAAACTCAGTGAAGGTCCACGACTTTAATTCCTATGGTTCAAGAAGAGGTAATCACGAAGTTATGATGAGAGGAACATTTGCTAACATAAGAATAAGAAATCTTATGGCGGATGGTAAAGAGGGAGGTTATACCAAATATATTCCTTCTGGTGAAGTCATGTCTATCTACGACGCTGCAATGAAGTATAAAGAAAGTGAGACTCCTTTAGTCGTTATCGGTGGCAAGGAGTATGGAACAGGGTCTTCAAGAGACTGGGCGGCCAAAGGGACATTACTTTTAGGAGTGAAAGCTGTTATTACAGAAAGTTTTGAAAGGATTCATAGGTCAAACTTGATTGGGATGGGAGTACTTCCTTTGGAGTTTACAGACGGTCAGACTAGAGAAACTTTTGGCCTTGATGGCTCAGAGGTTGTAAGCCTTAAGCAAATTGGGAGCTTAGCGCCGCAAATGAAATTTGAAGCTGAGTTCAAAACTAGTGATGGATCGGTCAAAAAAGCTGAACTTCTAAGCCGAATCGATACTGCTGATGAGTTAGAATATTTTAAAAATGGTGGCATCCTGCAGTTTGTTCTACGAAACATAAAATCGAAAAATTAAAAAGACTTTTTCTTTTATGACCCTATGGGAAGCACTTTTTCCGTAGGGTCATGTCCTCTTTACCTTGACAATTACAGCTCACAAATTAGACATTACAATATCCATGGTTTTTATTTATAACCTAATAAAGGTATTTTAAATGATCTTAAAAATTGGCTTTCTTATTTCATATTTTCTTTTTTTCTCAACTAGCACCTTCTCTATGTCCGCTTGGGATAAAAACAACGAGCCGGAGCTAATGAGAGGTCAATATATAAACAATTTTGGGAAACTGCCTCTTTCTGGTGAGCTTTCGAAAACGCTGTGGAGTGGTGATTATTGGCCTAGTTATCATGGAGGAATTACTTACAGGTGGAATCAGGAAATAGCCTCTGAAAAAAATGAAGTTGAGCGTTTTGGGTATAACTTATTGAAGGCTTATGAGCTTAAAAACTTCAATTTGGCCACATTATCGCCTTCTGAAAAATATGATCTTTACCTCGGAGACCTTGACTTTACTCTTACTCGTTATGAAAGGCAGAGAACTCAAGTTTTAAAAACAGTGGAAGGGTCACCTGAATACAATAAAAAGTTTAAAATTCCTGAATGGGAGGGGCTTTGTCATGCATGGGCGCCTGCAACTATTCATTATAAAAACCCAGAACCTGTTGAGGTTATAGGGCGTCTAGGGCACGTGATCCCCTTTGGGTCTTCTGATATTAAAGCTCTTTTAACCTATAACGTTCAACTTGGTGAAAATTCAAATATCGTTTTTATGGGCTCTAGGTGTAACTTAGATTTTTCTAAGTTAGAAGAAAAGTTGAAGAAAGGGTTAATTTCTGAGAAGGAGTATGAAGCCGCTATAAGTAGATCCCAGTGCAAGGACACTAATGCTGGAGCTTTCCACATTGCTCTTGCCAATCAGATTGGTATTAAGGACGAGAGTTTTATAATTGATATTACTCGTGACCTAGAAGTGTGGAACCAAGCAGTTCAAAGGTACTCAAGTAAAATATTAGACGTATACAGAGGAGCTTCAAAAGGAGCTGCCCCAGGAACAGTAAAAGAAGTTCTTGTGGAGACAGTTGTCGATTATATTACAGAAATACCTCACTCTTGGACAAATGAAATTCCCAAAGACTCCATTGAGAAAGCAGAATATCTTTATTGGCTTGAAATTGATAGGAAAGGGATGATTATAGGCGGTTCTTGGGAGTCCTTTGAAAGACCAGATTTTATTTGGAAACAAGGTCCTACACCTTTTACTGGTTTTTTTGAAGCCTTCAAACCTATTTACAATAAATCAGTTAACAAAAAAGGTGAATATCTAAAAAATAAGTGGAGAAACGTTTCTCGGAAAGTTGGCCGTGATCAGCTACTCAAGAAAAAGTTTGTGAAGGGTCTTAAAGGAGAGTTGCTTAGGAAGAAGTTATTGAAAGCAGCTAAAATGGCGCTTTTAAAGAAGAGATTTTTGAAAACCTTAGAGGAAGAGAGAAAAAAGAAGAGGATACAACGCCTCCAAAAAAAGTTTAAAACATTCACAAAAGATACTGGTAAATCAAAAGTTGTCGTCAATAAAATAAAAGGCGAAGTTCTTAAGACGAAGTGGAAAAGAGATGCTCTTCGAAACTTGAAGATAAAAAAGTCATTGAAAAAACTTAAACGAAAAGCTCTAGCAACAAAGTTAAGGAATCAGTTTTTGCGTTCTCTTTACTTAAGAAAAGCCCTTGCAAGTTGGAAAGGTCGAGTTATTGAAAGAAACTTTTACAAAAATGTTAAAAAATCCATTGATGCAAAAAAGTTTTCTAAAAAACTCAAATCAGAAGTGTTAAAGACTCGTTTGCAGAAAAAAGTAGGAACAGTTTTGAAGGCCAAAGACTTTGGAAATAAATTAAAGTCGAAGGTTGTTGTAAGTAAATGGGTTAACTCAGTAGATAAAGTGTCAATAAAGCGTTCAGCTGTTTCTCGCTTTGAGGGCGAAGTTCTTGAAAAGGAACTGGCTTCTTCTTTGAAAAAATATAAAAATGTAGACCGCTTCCGCAAAGGTCTTAAAAGAAAAATAGAGGAAAAGAAAGAGCTTCAATTAGCTATTTTTGAAGCAATTCAAGAAGGGAATAGCCGTTTCTTTTTCAACAATGTCGATTCGATCGACCTTAATATGGTCAATAGAAAAGGTCAGAATGCTCTCATGTTAGCTGCTAAATATTCGCGCTTGGAGATGCTTGAAGCGCTGATCCAAAAAGGTGGAAAAAAGCTAGTGAATAATGTTGATAAGTTTGGAAGACATAGTCTTTCAATTCTTCTTCTACAACTCTCAAGAAACTTTGAGTCTGTCGAAGACAAGGATTCTCAGGAGGCACTAGTGGACGAGGCTTTTAGAGTTGTTCGTTTGCTCGTAAAAAACGGGGCTGATGTTAACAAGAAGGACTTGAGTGGCCGAAGACCAAGGTATTACGCAAGACTTATTAGAAAAATAACCAGAAGATACACAAAGAAGATCGACCGGTACTTAAAAGACCGCGGTGGTAAAAAAAGGTAACAAAGTTAGGAAGGGGTAAGGATATTTTATGAAGAGTCTGCAGGAAACTTATGCCCCTTCAAGTACATGCTTTGGTTGTGGCCCTTCTAACGAGAAAGGGCTTAAAATTCGGAGTTTTGCTGAAGGGGACAAAGTAACCGCAGTCTGGACTCCAGAAGCTCACCATGAGGCTTTTCCAGGCGTTTTGAATGGAGGAATTATTGGGAGTCTTTTAGATTGCCACTGTAATTGGACAGCTGCATGGCATATTATGAATAGTTTATCTTTAGATAAGCCTTTATGCACGGTAACGGCTCATTACTCCATAAGTTTACTCAGACCAACACCTTCTAATTCAGAGGTGCGTTTAGAGGCTTATATTCAAGATTATGATGGGCGACACAAAGCCAATGTAAAAGGGGCTCTATACGTCGATGATAAGGCTTGTGCAACCTGTGAAGGCCTTTTTGTCGCAGTTAAAAAGGGTCACCCTGCTTACCACCGTTGGGGATAGTTTTGACCTCTAAAATGAAACCAATTCTAATTATTACTGGACTTCTTTTGATCGGTTATCTGACGATTTGGGCCCTCTTTGATTTCAATATTTCTACTGGGAAGCGTGTAGGGAACCTAGTAAAAATATCGAAAAAGGGAAAGTTCATTTTCCTAAAAACTTGGGAAGGGACTTTAGATGAGGGGAGTGGTGATAAGTTAACTTATTACTTTTCAGTTAAAAACGAGAAAGTAGCGCAGGAGCTTTTTTCTTATCAGGGGAAGCAAGTCACTCTCTATTACGAACAGCACTTTTTTGGTTGGCCGAGGGAAACGACATATGATGTTGTTGCTTGGACTCCAAAAGACCAGAACGTTGCCCCTTCGAATGGGTCATCTTCGTTTGATGAACTTGTGTCAGAGGTAAGTCGAACTTTATTTTGTTCGTTTCTTGGGGCTTTGTACAAGGATAAAGAACTTTATAATAAGGTAAAAGAATTTATAAAAGTTGAAAATATGTATGTTTATAAGCAGTATGATAAATGTAATCGTTAAGAGGCTTTCGTTTCTTCGTCAAATTCAGACAATTTCTTTTCACAGTATTCTTTAATGATTTGATTAAAGGCAGGAGATTGGGAAAGTCTACCATCCTGAATAAGTTTTAAGATTTTACCCATAATTTCTTTATTGGAATTACCCTCCCTTTTCCATAGGACAACGAGAGCTTTCGTTTTTAGAAAGTGTTTATGTAATTCTTTTTTTTTCATTAGTTCAGTTCCTTCATTGAAACATTTTGTACCGACTGAAATATAAAGTTCCATCTTTTCTAGGTGGTTTATCGACGTTTTTGATAATTTTTGAAGAGAAAATAATGGATAAAGGAGTAAATAAGAACTGTTGTGAGAGGAGAAAATGGCGGGAGCGAAGGGACTCGAACCCTCGGCCTTCTGCGTGACAGGCAGACGTTATAACCAACTTAACTACGCCCCCGTACCCTCTCGAGTTCATAGAATATAGGTACCTTTCAAATTATCGTCAAGAAAAAAATCATCATTACGACAGATTTTTATTTCCTTAAAGATGGTGTAGTGTGTTTGATTGATTTGTTTCACTTTTGATCAGTAAAGTTGAGTACCGTTATGAAAATTTTTATTACAGGAGGGACTTCAGGAATTGGTTGGGCCCTCACAGAATATTACCTCAATAGGGGTCACCAAGTAGGGATTTGTGGAAGGGATTTAAAGAAGTTACCTGAGGTTTCCAAGTTCTTTTTAGGGAAAGGGTTAACATGTTTTGAGGTGGATGTGACAGACCGTGTGGCTTTAATGGGGGTCATTAAAGATTTTGCGAAGGGAAAACTTGACCTTTTGATAGCAAATGCAGGAATTTCACAGGGAGATAAGTCAAGTTATCCAAAGTTTTCTTCGGCTCGAGAAATTTTGAAGATAAACCTTGATGGCTTTTTGAATACCTTTGAGGCAGGGTTTAATATTATGGAAAAAGAAGGGGGGCACCTTGTCGCGATATCATCTGTTGCAGGCTTGGTGGGGCTTCCTGGTGCTGCGGCGTATTGTGGATCTAAGAGCGCTGTATTAAAGATATGTGAGTCTTATTCCATAGATTTTAAAAAGTTTGGCATTGATGTGACGACAATTGCTCCAGGCTTTGTTGACACACCACTAACTAGAAAAAATAAACACCCTATGCCCTTTTTAATGGATCCAAAAAAAGCGGCAATCAAAATTTCAAAGGCAATTGATAAAAAAAAATCTTTATATATTTTTCCTCTGAGAATGAAATTCCTTATGATTTTGTTGGAAAAGATGCCTCGAAGTTTATACCGTTATTTAATGAGCTTTAGTCGGTTTGCTTATCCAAGTCACTATGAAAAGGGAAATAATCAATGAAAACTTGCTTTGTTTATTTTGTTTTAGTTTTTTTGAACTTATCTTGCATTAAAAATAAAACAATAGAGTCCACTAAAGCCGTTAAAAAAAGTGGAGTTTCTAGAATCAAAGATCAAAGCAAAAGCGAAAAGGAAAAAGATTGTGATTCTGGTGAGGAGGTTTTGAAAAAAATTGAGGCTAGAAAAGACTCTTTGTCATTAAAAAATCTTGAAAGTGGTTGCTCTATCGATAGTAATAAAGAAGAGGAGTTAAAACTTTAGGCTTTTATAAATGACTTTCTTCGGTTTTTATTACCTTCTCAACAAAAAAATTATCGTTTCTTGCTGACCATATGACATCAAAATCAAGGAGGCGAAACCCATAGGTTTTTAACTCCTTTTGGCTTCTTTGGTGCCCAGGCCTTGGGTCTAGTATAAGAGTTTCTTGTATTATCTTTTGAAAAGAAAGCTGACTTTCTTTTTCTAGAAAAAACTTGTTTATATTATTAATAGACTCTGTTGAAAATTGTACCGATGGGTGTTTATTAACAGGAATTTGATCTGTCCATCCTCCATTGGCTTTGGTCGCATAATCAACACTCGGTAGGTAAGGCTTTATGTCGTAGATTGGGGTTTGGTCCAAAATATCCTGCCCACTAACTAATATTGAGATACCTTTCTCTTCTTTTGCAATTTTAATGATCTTTAGAAGGGAAATGCCTAAGGGGTTTGGTCTATAAGGGGATCTAGTAGCAAAAACTCCAACTTTTTTGTTCCCTCCGAGTCTTGGAGGGCGGACCGTGGTTCTGAAACGATTATTTTTTAAAGCATGGAAGCCAAAAATTACCCAAAGGTGGGAAAATTTATCAAGGTCTGAAATCATTTCCAATCTGTCAAAGGGAGGGCTCAGGATAATTTTTCCTTGAACTGAAGGAGCAAGTGAGCTTTGACGAGGAATTCCGAATAGTTCCTTAAAACAAGATTCAAAAGTGCCAATTTTAGTTAGTTTCATTCTAAGGTGTCTTCATCTCGGAAAAATTGTATAAACTCTTCTTCATAAGAAAGGTGTTTGGTGTCTTTTATCTTATCTACGTAAAGAGTTCCTGAAAGATGATCTAACTCATGTTGAAAAACTGTTGCTAGGAACCCATCAAGCTCAAGGGTTTGTTTTTTGAGGTCTAAGTCAGTAAATTCTACTTTTATTTTTTGGGGTCGTTCAACATATCCTCTCAGTCCGGGAACAGAGAGACAGCCTTCCCAATAACCTTTTTTTTCATTATCGAGAACAGTCAAAACAGGGTTAATAATGACTAAAAGAGGCGTTTTCTCGACTTCTTCGTAGCGCTCGCTGTCCTCCGGAAGTTCGATGATGGCAACTTGCTTACTAACACCAATTTGAGGCGCAGCAATGCCAATCCCACCTTCTTGTTTCATGGTGTCATACATATCCCTAATGAGTTGAGAAAATTCTTCAGATTTAATTTCATCGTATGCCACATTTTCAGCGGCTTGTCTTAGTAGTGGGTGCCCCATTCTGAGGACTGGCTTAGTGCTCATCTAGCATTCCATTTTTGAAGATTTAAGAATATATTATCATTTTTATGACAAAAATAAGTTCAAAAGGATAGTCGCCTTGAAAAAAATTCTTTTTGTTTGTTTAGGTAATATATGTAGGTCACCCACTGCTGAGGGTGTTATGAACAAATTATTGGAAGAAAAAAAATTGTCTCATAAAATTGAATGTGACTCTGCAGGAACGTCTTCGGTTCATACAGGGGAGCTGCCTGATTCAAGAAGTATAAAGCATGCTTTAAAGAGAGGGGTCTCCATGAACTCCAGATCAAGACCCTTTGATAAATCTATAGACTTTGACAATTTTGACTTAATTCTTGTCATGGATAAGAACAACTTGAGGTCGATCAGGAACCAGGATTTAAATAATCTTTATTCAGACAAAATAAGGCTTATGACTGATTTCTGTAGCTCCATAATGGCAGATGAAGTACCAGACCCCTATTTTACAGGAGAGGATGGTTTTGAAACGGTGTTGGATATTTTGGAAGATGCCACTGAAGGTCTTTTGAAATATCTTTTAAATGAAGGTAAGGTTGTCTGAAAAGTATGAAAGAGAAAAATTATATAACGCCTTTTGGATTAAAAAGGCTTATTGATGAAAGGGACTTTTTATTAAAAATTGAAAGGCCTAAGGTTGTTTCAGTTGTTTCTTGGGCGGCTTCTTTAGGCGATCGATCAGAAAATGCTGATTATATCTATGGTAAAAAGAGGTTAAGAGAAATTGATAGGAGATTAAAGTTTTTAGGAAAGAGAATTAACTTGGCTTTAATCGTTGATCCTCTTTCAATTAAGTCTAAAACAATTCAGTTTGGAGCGTCCGTCATTTTTCGAGAGGAAAGTGGGGAAGAAAAAAAAGTAACTATTGTTGGAATCGATGAAATAAATATCGAAAAAGGCATGATCAGTTGGAAATCACCTATAGGCAAGACTCTTCTAGGAAAAATGGTGGGCGATTTTTGTACAGTGATAAAACCCAATGGAGAAATAGAATTAGAGATTGTAGACTTGGATTATAAAGAAATATCAATTGATAGATATAAGGAGGAATCTTGGAAGTAGCCTTGAATTGTACTTTATCAGTTGGTGAAGTTTTTGATAAAATTTCCATCCTCGAAATAAAAAAAGAAAAAATTAGCGACTCAGTTAAGATAAATAGTGTTTGCAGAGAATGTGACCTCCTTTATGAAAAAATTGAGATATTTCCAGAAGTTGAGAGAAGAGACTTTTTGGTTAGCCTAAAAAAAGTTAATCTAAAGCTTTGGAATGTAGAAGAAGAATTAAGAGAGTTAGAGTCTTTAGGCCAGTTTGGAGAAAGGTTTATCGATCTAGCTAGGAGTGTTTATAAGCTCAATGATCAAAGATTTTCTTTAAAGGACAATGTTAATAATCACTTTGGTTCTTTTATTCGAGAGGTCAAGTCTTATTGACTTTGACTAAATGGATGTGCTAGCTTTTTTCCTCTAATATCAGCTTATTTTTTTTAGGAAATCTTTATGACTAAAGAAACAGGTGTATTAAGCACTAGCCAAAAGTATAAATATTATGAAACTGCAGTTCAGTGCTTCGAAAGTGATATTGATTTTCTTAAGGATAATTATAAAAAGATTTACAACAAAGAGCCTCTAACTTTACGTGAGGATTTTGGTGGAACAGGTGCTTTGGCTTGTAACTGGGTTAAAGAAGGACCAAAAAATTTTTCGTGGGCCATCGACATCGATCCTGAGCCAATAGGCTATGGTATTGAAAATCATTTATCGAAATTGACAAAGACTGAAAAAGAAAGAATGAAGTTTATGGAGGCTAATGTCCTGGATAAATTTGATTTTAAAACTGATGTTATCGTTGCCTTTAACTTCTCTTATTTTATTTTTAAAAAGAGAAAACAGCTACTGGAGTACTTTACTAGGGTAAGAGAAGGGCTTAACGATCAAGGGGCTTTTTTTATAGATCTTTTTGGAGGGACCGAAGCTAGAAGTGAGTTGGTTGAGGAAACGGAGCATGAAGATTTTTCCTACTTTTGGGATTGCGATAACTTTAATCCTATAACTGAAGAGTGCCAATACTACATTCATTTCAAGACCCATAAAGATAACCAAAAATATCATAAAGTTTTCTCTTATGATTGGAGAATGTGGGGTATTGCTGAGTTGAGAGAAATTATGGAAGATGCTGGTTTCTCCAAAACTATCGCCTTTTGGGAAGGTGATGATGGTGATGGTGGTGGTGATGGCGAGTTTTATAAGACTGAAACTGCCGAGAATTGCGAATCCTGGGTCACTTATATTTGCGCTCTTCCATAGTCAAAATTTAAAGAGGCAAATCTTCTGATGAATTGCTTGCTTTTTTTCATTAAGTTATAATCCATTTAGATAGATTGTTTGCTGAGAACTTTCACGGAAAAAAATCAAGTCTAGGCTGGTTTTAAGGAAAGTTGATTTAATTTATAGAACTTTAAGCAAAAGCCTTCTAGAAAAGATAGCTCGTTAACAGTTTGGAAAAAATTATAAAGTAATAATTTTTCAAAAAGGAATATTGACAATGAAAACGGTTGTCCAAATTGATGAAGAAATAAAGGAGATTATCCCTAACTTTTTGGAAGGCAGGGAAAAGGATATAAACCTTTTTAAAGCAGCTATTGACACGGAAGACTTTGATCAACTGGAGTCAATAGGTCATAAATTAAAAGGAAACGCCGGAAGTTACGGTTTTGACAAAATGAGCGAATACGGCGCGGCTATTGAAATTGCAGCTAAAAATAAAGATTTAGAAAAAATAAAGTCTATTGTTAAAGAGTTTGAAGAGCACTTTCAAAGCATTGAGATCGAATTTGTCTGAGAAGGCTTTTAAACCCAACAATTAAGGTAATTTAAAGGCCTGGAATACAAAAAACTGGTTTGCAGTGATTTTTTTGATCAGCTTCTCGTCAGTATTTTTTGGTTGTAGGATAAGGATCTGACTCTTTTCCTCAGCCAGGTTAGCAACTATATCTAAAAATACCCCTATTTCCTTATCAATTGCGGAAAAACCTAGGTTGTAATGACCAAGGAAGAGGTTTTTATTGAAATTCTTAGTAAAAAATAAGTTTGGAGTTTTATGAGATGGTAGCTCTCTTTGGAAATAGTTCATAAGAAGACCATCGAAAAAATAATTTAGTGCATAGAACGGCTTAGGCTTCTCTTTTAAGTCATCTGGAGTCAGCCAAAGTATGCCACTCGTCTTTGAGCTAATCTTGTCTTGAAGGAATGATGTTTCTTCTACCATATTATTATTTATTATTATTTAATTCAAAAAGTTTGTTAAGTACCCCATTGATAAATGAGGAAGATTTATTTGTTCCGAACTGTTTTGCAATATTTATGGCTTCATTAATAACGACTTTATCAGGGGTGTAGTCTATGTGTTGAATTTCAAAGCATGCTATTAAAAGAAGCGTCAAGTCAACTTTATTCATTTTTTCAATGTTCCAGTTTGTAGAACATTTTTCTATATCCTTCTCTAGCGAAGGGGTTTCCTTGATAACACCAAGGATAAGCTTTTTTGCAAAACTTTTTTCCTTTGGGCCCAATTTTGTTAAGGCCTCTTTTTGCTCATCACTTTCTAAGAGGGCAGTTTCAAACTCATTAAGGAGGCTCTCGATGAGGTCATGGCTGCTTTCCCTATTTATATCCTCTTGAAGTTTTTCTCTTGATTCAGAAAAATGGTTCAATTGAAGGTGGTATAAAAACTGAAAAGCATAAATTCTTGCAAGTGACTTAAGTTCTTTATTATCCATAAATTCTTCTCGAAATCTCTTTTCTTTTAAAGGTTAGGGTAAACAGGAAATGCTGAGCAAAGCTCAAGAACTTCTTTCTTAATTTTTGTATGAGTTGTTTCGCTATCTGGATTTCTGAGTGCTTCATTCATCCAAATACCAAGTTGATCCATATGTTCTTCTGTTAAGCCGCGAGTGGTTATAGCAGGTGTGCCAACTCTTACTCCAGAAGTAACAAAAGGTGACCTCTTGTCGCCCGGGATCATATTTTTGTTGCAGGTTATACCAGAAGCTTCCAGGATTCTTTCTGCTTTTTTCCCACTTAGGTCAACTGAGTCTGTTTTAACGAGAATTAGATGGTTGTCTGTTCCACCTGAAACTATATCTATTCCCAGCTCTTGTAATTTATTAGCTAATGCTTTTGCATTTTGAAGGACCTGTTTTTGATAATCCAAAAATTCAGGTTGAAGTGCTTCGTGAAAAGCAACGGCTTTGGCTCCAATGGTGTGTTCCATTGGGCCTCCTTGTATACCAGGAAAAATATTGAAGTTAAACTTTTTGTGGAGTTCCTCATCTTGAGTGAGAATTAATCCACCCCTAGGTCCTCTCAAGGTTTTGTGAGTTGTCGTGGTTACTGCGTGCGCTTCTGTAACAGGAGTCGGATGAAGTCCGACTGCTATGAGGCCAGCTATGTGAGCAACATCTGCAACCAAGAAAGCTCCAACCTCGTCAGCTATTTCCCGAAACTTTTTAAAGTCAATAGTTCTTGGGTAAGCAGAGGCGCCAGCAATGATTAGCTTTGGCCTTTCTGCTTTTGCTTTTTCCAAAATATCATTATAGTCCAGGGTCTCAGTTATTTCATTTAAGCCATAGTATGCATTTTTAAAAAGTTTCCCTGAGAAATTGACAGGGGAACCGTGAGTTAGGTGTCCTCCTTCAGAAAGGTTCATTCCTAGTATTTTATCTCCATGCTCTAAGAGAGAGAAAAAGACGCCCATATTTGCCTGCGATCCAGAGTGAGCTTGGACATTAGCATAATTCGCCTTAAATAATTTTGCCGCTCTTTCAATTGCCAGCTCTTCAATGTGATCTACAAATTCACAACCACCATAATAGCGTTTCCTTGGTTGGCCTTCAGCATATTTATTGGTCAGGATAGAACCTTGGGCTTCAAGAACAGCAGGGGAAGCATAGTTTTCTGAGGCTATAAGCTCAAGGCCATTTTCTTGTCTTCCTTTTTCCTTAGCAATAAGATCGGCAACCTCTTTGTCCATTTTAGATAGTTCTATTGAGTTTGGGTGAAACATAAGGTTTTCCTTTCTGTAAATTAGTCTCGAAACTTTTTAAGGACAAGAGCACTGTTTGTCCCTCCAAATCCGAAAGAATTATTGAGAGCATACTCAACGTTCATTGTTTTCGCTTTATTTGCTACATAATCTAAGTCGCATTCAGGGTCTTGCTTATTTAAGTTAATGGTTGGAGGTAGAATTCCCTCATGTATTGCGAGAGAAGAAAAAATAGTTTCAACTCCACCTGCTGCCCCTAGGAGGTGCCCTGTCATTGACTTTGTAGAGCTCACTTTAAGGGAATATGCATGTTCACCAAAAACTTTCTTAATCGCTTTTGTTTCGGCAATATCTCCTAAAGGTGTTGAGGTGCCGTGGGCATTAATATAGTCAATTTTCTCAGGAGCAATTCCTGCAGATTCAAGAGCTTGTTGCATACACCCTGAAGCTCCTATGCCCTCTGGGTGTGGAGCAGTTATGTGATGGGCATCTGAGGAGTTTCCAAAGCCAATGAGCTCAGCATATATTGTTGCGCCCCTGTCTTTCGCTTTCTCAAGGTTCTCTAATACAAGAATCCCTGCACCTTCTCCCATAACAAAACCATTTCTATCGACATCAAACGGTCTGGAAGTCGTTTTAGGGTTTTCAATACTCTTTGAAAGCGCTTTCATATTATTAAAGCCGGAGTATGGCAGATTACAGAGGACACTTTCAGCACCTCCTGAAATAATAAGGTCTTGCCTACCTGCCATAATTTCTGTAGCTGCCGTTGAGAGGGCATGCCCAGCTGAAGCACAGGCACTAGATATAGTAAAATTGACACCTCTAAGGTTCATTCTAATGCTTACTAAGCCAGATGCCATATTTGGAATCACGGAGGGAATAAAGAAAGGGCTTACCCTTCTATGTCCTTTATTTTTAAAATTATTGTGCTCTTTTTCCATGAATGGGAAGCCACCCATCCCTACACCTATAATACAGCCCATTTTTTCTGGAAGGTAATTGTGACTTTTGTCTAAGCCTGCATTTAAATAGGCTTCATTTGCTGAGTGGAGTGCAAAGTGAATGAATTTGTCATAGCGAGGAGCTTCTTTTGCTGAGAGGAGCTCTTCGTTTATAGTGAAGTTTTTGACTTCGCCAGCGATGTTAATCGGTAGGTCTTTATCAGCATAACTGTGTTCAACTTTTGAGATACCAGACTCACCATCTTTAATTTTTTTCCATATCTCGGGAAGAGAATGTCCTAAACCACAAATGGCACCCATCCCTGTGATTGCAACGCGATTTAATTTACCATTAGTC
>MDTD01203175.1_pt1 | contig 30903 bp, 26 predicted proteins | sample 811221 | NCBI WGS metagenome assembly MDTD01 (sample SAMN05326646, study PRJNA326480) | marine metagenome | isolation source: seawater | place: Pacific Ocean: South West | collected 2011 | reverse complement strand
TGGGCGGGCTGGCCCGCGCACTGGTCGGCATGGACCATCTTGAAGAAGCGGCCGAAATACTGTCTCAGGTACAAGAAGACCAATCTGACAGTGCCGATGTCGTGGCGGCTCAGGCGGCGCTGGATCTTGCTAATCAAAGCGCCGCGGTGGGCGATCTGTCCGGACTAGAAGCTGCGATCACCGCCAACCCCAGCGATCACCAGGCCCGGTTCGATCTGGCAGTCGGCCTGTTCGGCGCCGGTCGGCGGGAAGACTCCATCGATCATCTTGTAGAAATCATGAAAATGGACAGAGCATGGAACGAAGAGGCGGCCCGCAAACAGTTAATAAAGTTTTTCGACGCAATGAGTCCAACCGACGATGCTACAATTGCGGGCCGCCGAAAAATGTCGGCAGTCCTGTTTTCATGAACTCGCGCGGCATCCGATGACTGGCGTTTTCGATCCGGCTTTCGAAGACCTTCCGGTGGAACTACCGATCTTTCCGCTGACCGGGGTCCTGCTACTGCCGGGCGGCAAGCTGCCGCTGAATATATTTGAACCTCGCTATTTGAACATGGCGTCTAGCGCACTGGCGGGGGACAGGATGGTCGGGATGATCCAGCCCACAGGCGGCAACGAGGGCGCACAGCCGGCAGTTTACCGGACGGGCTGTGCTGGTCGGCTGACGTCGTTCAGCGAGACTGAAGACGGGCGCTACCTTGTTACGCTCAGTGGCTATTTGCGTTTCGATATCGACCGGGAACTGCCACTGCGCGACGGGTTCCGGACCATCGTACCCGACTGGACGCCCTATCGCGAAGACCTGGCCGAAAACGACAGCCGCAGTATCGACCGGGACCGCATGCTCCGCGCGCTGAGGGGATATTTCACCGCCAACCAGGTAGACGCGAATTGGGAAGCCATCAAGGATACGCCTACCGACAGCCTAGTGAACGCACTGGCAATGATGTGCCCGTTCCAGCCGAGCGAGAAACAGGCACTGCTAGAAGCGGTGACGCTTGTCGACCGCGCTGATGTTATGGTCGCGTTGCTGGAAATGTCCCTCGCGGCGAACGATGACACAGCCAGTCTGCACAAAAACTGAAGCCCGGCCGGGATTACTGACATGAGCGACAACATCACGGGGATCGACCCCAAACTGCTCGAAATTCTGGTCTGTCCTCTGACCAAGGGACCGTTGACCTATGACTCGGATGCGCAGGAACTGATCAGCGAACAGGCTCGTCTCGCCTATCCCATCCGGGACAGAATCCCGATCATGCTAATCGACGAAGCCCGGCCGTTGGACGCCGACGACTGACGCCCCGCGCCATGACCGCAAGCAAACCGCGCGCAACCGATATCAGGGTGAAGCGCACAGAAAAAATCCTGGAAATTGACTTCGAAGACGGTGCTTCGTTTCCGCTGCCGGCGGAATATTTGCGGGTCGAAAGCCCGTCAGCAGAAGTGCAGGGGCACGGGCCGGGTCAAAAGACACTGGTCGCGGGGCGGGGCCATGTCGGGATCGCGAATGTGGAGCCGGTCGGGAATTACGCGATCCGGATCGTGTTCGACGACTTGCACGACACTGGGATATTTTCTTGGGGGTACCTGTACCGGCTGGGATTGGAATACGACGACCGCTGGGCCGCCTATCTCGCCGCGATGAAGGCGGAAGGCCTGAGCCGCGAACCCTAGATCATGATTCACTTACGCAGAGTCGCACCAGCCTATAAATCACGCCTATCAAAAAACGCTTATAACGGCTCGCCGCGTGTCAGGCGGGGCAGGTCGCCGACTAGCCCCATGGCATGGCGCATCAACACACGCTTCAGCGGCGGCAGCTGGTTGACTAGCGCCAAGCCTGTGTCGCGAGCCATCCGGACGGGGGCAATATCGTTCGAGAACAGCCGGTTCAGCGAGTCGGTTGCGGCGATCATCATCATGTTATCGGGCTTACGCCATTTTTGATATCGCATCAGCGCCTCCGTATCGCCGGGGTCGAGGCCGAGCCGAAGCCGGTCAACGATGATTTCCGCCAACGCCGCGACGTCGCGCAGCCCAAGATTGAAACCTTGCCCCGCGATCGGGTGAATTGCATGTGCAGCATCCCCGACCGCAGCCACGCGGGGGGCAACGTAATCGCGCGCGTGCACTACGGAAAGTGGATAGGCCCAGCGTTGCGGTCCGACGCGAACGTCGCCGAGGAAACCCCCGAATCGGCGTTTGAGTTCGGCGGAGAAGTCGTCATCGTCTAGTTCCAGTATCGCCGGCGCGAGATCATTCCGTTCGGTCCAGACGATCGAGGACCGGTTCCGAGTCATCGGCAAAATAGCAAAAGGGCCGGAGGGCAGGAAATGTTCATGCGCGATCCCATGATGGGGCGCTTCGTGCGTCACAGCGCAGACGATGCCGGTCTGCGGATAGGACCAACGCACAGCTTCGATACCCGCCAGTTTGCGAAGAGCGGATTGACGCCCGTCTGCGGCGATAGCGAGCGTGGCATCGACAGTCCGGCCGTCCACCAATTCGAGCGTGGTCGATCTTGCTTCAAACCGTGCATCGGCAAGCGCGGTGTTTTCGAAAACAATCACATCTGACAACGCCACTGCCTGAGCGAACGCCCGGCGAATATGGGCGTTTTCAACAATCCAGCCCAATGGGCCTTCACCCACTTCCCGATGATCGTAGTGCAGGAAAAGCTGCGAGGCGCCATCGGCAACACGAATGTCGAGAATGGGCTCCGCGTCTGCCTGTAGCAATTCCCAAAGCCCAGTGCCGTCTAGAATTCGCTGCGATCCGGCCGCGATCGCGGAACCGCGACCGTCGAAAGACGCTTCCGCCATATCGGTAAGGCTTGCGCGTTCGATCACGGCGACACGTGCGCCGACTCCCTCAAGGCCGAGCGCCAGCGTGAGCCCAACCATCCCCCCGCCAACAACGGCGATATCGAAGCGTTCGGTCGTCATATTGCATAGATGCTCTCCCAACGTCGTGTTGTCCAGCGGCGGAACAGCGCAGTGACTAAATAATAGGCTTTTTCTTACAGTTGCGTGTTTTTTGATCAGCGCTATTTCAGCGCAGCTGTTAGGGCGGCATCGTGGAAATCTAATTATCCATTACTAACAATAGGTTACAAGAAACCGAGTTGATGGGAAAATATGGCATGTGTTTTGCGTTGCACACCCGGAAGGCAGTAGATGGCAAAAAACGTCAACGCACATTTTGGAGACACTAAAAGGCGCAGACTACTTTTGAGCACAGCTGCCGGCCCGATCGCGGTCGTATTTCAAAACAAACAGGGAATAGAGCATGAAATTCATCACGGCTGTCATAAAACCCTTCACGCTCGACGACGTGCGCGAAGCGCTGACGGATGTCGGTATCGAAGGGATGACCGTGACCGAGGTTAAAGGCTTCGGCCGGCAGAAAGGACACGCAGAGGTATATCGCGGCGCCGAATACACGGTGTCGTTTCTTCCGAAAGTAAGAATTGACATCGCCGTAGACGATGCCGCGGCGGATGCCGTAGTCGAGGCGATCCAGCAATCAGCGAATACCGGGAAGATCGGAGACGGAAAAATTTTCGTGCAGGAGCTTGTCAGCGCCGTGCGTATCCGCACCGGCGAGTCCGGCAGCGAAGCGCTCTAAAAGGAGTAATCACGTGAGAAAATTCATCAAATTCAGTCTTGTCGCCAGCGTTCTCGCCGGGATGGGCATCTTGGCGATGGGCGAGGCAAACGCCGCCGTCGACACTGAAACCGCCTTTGTGTTCAACACGTTTTCTTTCCTGGTGCACGGCGTGCTTGTAATGCTGATGGCCGCCGGGTTTGCTATGCTCGAGTCAGGCTTGGTGCGTGCGAAGAACACGGCCACTATCTGCATGAAGAACATCGCACTCTACTCGATCGCGGGGCTGATGTACTACCTCATCGGCTACGCGCTGATGTACACCGACGTCGATGGCGGCTGGATCGGCGCCTTCGATTTCCTTTACAACCCGGCAACCTCCGAGCTAGCGCTGCTGAATGCAGCCGACGCAGGCAAGGAAGCAGCCAATGCGGCGCTTTTAAAGGATTCATCCTATTCGTCGATGTCTGACTGGTTCTTCCAGATGGTGTTCGTAGCGACGGCGGCCTCGATCGTCTCCGGCACGCTGGCCGAACGCATCAAGGTCTGGCCATTCTTGATCTTCGTCGTTGTTCTGACTGGCATCATCTATCCGATCCAAGGTTCCTGGGTCTGGGGCGCCGGCTGGCTCAGCGAAATGGGCTTCTCCGACTTCGCCGGTTCCACCCTGGTGCATTCCACCGGCGGCTGGGCAGCGCTGGCGGGGGCCATTGTCCTCGGTGCGCGTAAAGGCAAATTTGGCCCCAATGGTGAGGTCAACCCGATGCCAGGTGCGAACCTGCCGCTTGCAACCCTCGGTACGTTCATCCTGTGGTTTGGTTGGTTCGGCTTCAATGGTGGCTCGCAGCTGGCCCTTGGATCGGCCGCGGATGCCGCAGCGATCGCAATCGTCTACGTCAACACCAACTTGGCGGCTGCCGCTGGCGTGATCGTGGCGATGATCCTGACGCAGATCATGTTTAAAAAGATGGACCTGACGCTGTGCCTTAACGGTGCCATCGGCGGACTGGTGGCGATCACCGCCGGTCCCGACCTGCAGAATCATGCCTATGCCATCCTGATCGGCGGTATCGGCGGCGCGCTGGTGGTCATCGCGGTGCCGCTTGTCGACAAGATTAAAGTCGACGACGTGGTTGGCGCGATCTCCGCCCATCTGGTTGCCGGCATCTGGGGCACGCTGGCGGTCGGTATCTTCGGATCCGGCTCGATCGTGACCCAGTTTATCGGCATCGTCACCATCGGCGCCTTCGTCTTCGTATCCAGCCTAATCGTCTGGATGATCTTGAAGGCCACGATCGGCATCCGGGTCGGAGAAGAAGAGGAAATGACCGGTCTGGATAAGTCCGAACTGGGCATGGAAGCGTACCCCGAATTCGGGCGCGGCTCATAGCTGTTCTAAAACCTATTTAGCCGGTGCTTTCCGAACGGAACGCGCCGGCTAAACGAAGTGTTCTGGTCCGGCGCGCCACGCCGGACCAGCCGCGAGCCGGAGACCGGGCGAACTGCCATCCGTCCTGTCTTCGGTGAATCTCCCACCCCGGGAGAGAATCGCCCCGCCGCCCTGCGGGGCGATTTTTTGGCTCAAAGACAATCGCAAACCCGCTCGCTATCCCGTTGAACGCCGGGACCTTTACGCCCAAAACCAGATGATTTGTTCTTTAAATGTTCGTTCCGGATCCGGAATCAACCGAATCACGCCACCCCTTGTAGACCAGTATCTTAGCTGCCCATGATGATGTAGAATCTGAGAGGTTCGCGGGAACATGTTGACGTTTTGCGGCGACAGGGTTTTTATGATTTGTTCTCATCCGGGCTATTGATGGGATCGTTCGGAGAAACACAGAGTCGATGACGGACCGCTTGGCGATAACGGATCAATACGCGCACAGGGGGCGGATATGCGATTGAATGCGCGCCTAGATACCATCGGTGATTACCCGTTCGACCGTCTGCGCACCCTATTAGGCGACGTTTCGCCGCCCACCGGCTTGACGCCGATACCGTTATCGCTTGGCGAACCTCAGCATGCACCGCCGGCCTTCCTGGCAGAGACGGTCGCTGGCGAAGCCGCAGGTTGGTCGAAATACCCACCGATGAAGGGGACGGAAGCAGCCCGCGCCGCGATTGCCGGATGGCTGACCCGCCGATATAGCTTGCCGGATGGAATGGTCGACGGCGAAACCATGGTCGTCCCAGTGTCGGGTACGCGCGAAGCGCTGTTCATGATCGCCCTGACAGCTGTGCCAGCAACAAAGAACGGCGAAAAGCCGGTCGTCCTGATACCGAACCCATTCTATCAGGTGTATCTGGGCGCTGCCGTGATGGCAGGTGCCGAGCCAGTCTTCGTGCCCGCGGGAAAGGATAACGGCTTCCTGCCCGATTTTTCCGCCCTGCCCGAAGAAACCCTGAACCGTACGGTACTCGCCTATTACTGCTCACCGGCAAATCCGCAAGGTGCCATAGCGTCGATGGGTACGATGAAAACGCTAATCGGTCTTGCTCGCGAGCACGATTTCCTGCTGGTGTCGGACGAATGCTACAGCGAGCTGTATTACGGCAACCCACCCACGGGTGCAGCTGAGGCTTGCGCCGCGCTTGGCGGGTCGCTGCAGAACGTCGCCATCATGAACTCACTGTCGAAACGCTCCAGCGCACCGGGACTACGATCCGGTTTCGTCGCCGGCGATCCCGACCTGATCCGCCGGTTCGCCAGGCTGCGCGACTACGGCGGGGCGCCACCGCCGCTGCCGCTGCTGGCGGCCGCCGCCGCCCTTTGGTCGGACGAAGAACACGTCATCGCCAACCGGGCAACATACGCTGAAAAATACAAGGTCGCCGCCGACGTGTTGGACGGTAATTTTGGCTACTACTCGCCCGCGGGTGGTTTTTACCTGTGGCTCGACGTCGGCGACGGCGAAGATGCCGCGCTGCGCCTTTGGCGCGATGCTGGCGTACGCGTTATCCCCGGCGAATACCTTGCCCGCGAAGCAGACGGATATCACCCCGGAGCGGGCTATATCCGCCTTGCCCTCGTTCACGATAAAGACACCACGGCCGAGGCACTGACCCGCCTTGCGGACGTTTTATAGAAACGGAGAACCAATCATGGCTACCAGAACCCGTAATGCCGGCCGAACCGCCTTCCTGTCATCGGAAGCGATTGCGTTTCTGAAGCGCCGTGCAAAGGAGCTGGCAGGAATGGTGATCCTGATTTGCGCCGCGGCGCTGACGGTAGCGGTTATCGGATACGATTCCACCGACCCGTCGTGGAATCACGCGGTCTCACGTGACGCCAGCAACCCGTTGGGGTATGCCGGCGCATGGGTTGCCGATGTTCTTATGCAGAGCATCGGCGCGGCAGCGATTCTACCCGGGCTGATCTTGATGGTGTGGGGCTGGCGTATCGCCCGTCACCGCGATATGGGGCGGTCATGGCTGCGTGTCACTGCAGTGCCGGTTGCTTTGCTCTTATCGGCAGTCGGGCTGGCCGCAGTCGGTGCACCAGATGCTTGGCCTGTCAAAATTGGCATGGGTGGCGTGACCGGTAGCGTCTTGCTGAGGGATGTCGGCACGTTGGCATCCGCCGCGGGCATACCGCTCTGGTCGGTCGCGCTCGTCTCGGAAATACTGGCCGTCGCTGCGCTATTGGCCGCACTGGGTATTTCGCGGCAGGAATGGTCGGGTGGATTACAAAACGCCGCGCAGGCCAGCGGTACGACGGCCCGCGCCGGCATGGTGGGCGGTAAGTGGTCCGGCCAGATGGCCCGGAAACTGGGTGGAGCATCCATAGCGCTGTTCCGCAAAATACAGGCGCCGTCCCTGGCGAGAGACGACGACATCGCTGAAGACGTCGTGGAAGAGGCCGGTGAAGACTTCGGCGACGGCCGGCGCGAACCGACATTGGGCCGCCGCAGTAATAAGACTGCAGTCAATGAAACGGGCGACAAGCTCGCGCCGAAGAAAAAGATCATCGCCGCGCGGCGCAAGAAACCCGCGGCTGGCAAGCGCGCCGCTGAAGCCGATCAACAAAGCCTAGATCTGGGAACCGGCGAATACAACCTGCCCCCATTGGAAGCCCTCGATGAGCCACCGAAGGACTCCGGCGAGAACAAGGAAGACGAAGAAGCCCTAGCGGAAAATGCGCGCCTGCTTGAATCCGTGTTGGAAGATTTCGGCGTTCGCGGACGCATCGTCAAAGTACGGCCCGGGCCGGTCGTCACCCTGTACGAACTGGAGCCCGCGCCGGGGACAAAATCGTCCCGTGTAATCAGCCTTGCGGATGACATCGCCCGGTCGATGAGCGCAGTGTCCGTCCGCGTTGCGGTAGTCCCAGGAAAAAACGTGATAGGCATTGAGTTGCCTAACGCCCAACGAGAACTTGTAGCATTGCGCGAACTGGTCGAGGCCAAGGACTACGAAAAGCATGCCGGCGCTCTAACCCTGGTGCTGGGCAAGGATATCGGCGGCGCGCCCAGCCTGGTCGACCTCGCCCGTATGCCGCATCTGTTGATCGCGGGCACGACCGGATCCGGCAAGTCGGTCGCAGTCAACACGATGATCATGTCCTTGCTGTACCGGCTGACGCCCGACCAATGCAAATTCATCATGATCGATCCCAAGATGCTGGAACTTTCGGTCTATGACGATATTCCCCACCTACTGTCGCCGGTGGTGACCGACCCAGCTAAGGCGGTGGTTGCCCTGCGCTGGGCGGTGCGCGAGATGGAGGATCGATATCGCGCGATGTCGAACCTCGGCGTCCGCAACATCAGCGGCTACAACCAGCGTATCGCCGATGCCCTGAAAAAAGGCGAAACGCTGATGCGAACGGTGCAGACCGGCTTCGACCCCGAAAGCGGGGAGCCGGTGTACGAAGAGCAAGAATACGAGATGAACCCGCTGCCCTACATCGTCGTCATCGTCGACGAGATGGCGGATTTGATGCTGGTCGCGGGCAAAGAAGTCGAGGCTGCAGTTCAGCGATTAGCACAGATGGCGCGGGCCGCCGGCATTCACCTGATCATGGCGACCCAACGCCCGTCGGTGGACGTCATCACCGGGACGATTAAGGCCAACTTCCCGACCCGTATCTCGTTTCAGGTGACGTCGAAGATCGACAGTCGGACGATCCTGGGAGAGGGCGGCGCAGAACAACTTCTGGGTCAGGGCGACATGCTCTACATGGCAGGGGGCGGGCGCATTGGCCGCGTGCACGGACCGTTCGTATCGGACGAAGCAGTCGAACGCGTGGTGACGTTCCTGCGCGACCAAGCGGCGCCCGAATACGTCGACGAAGTGACCGAGGGCGAGCATGAAAGCCCGTTCATCCCATCGGGCGCCGAGGGATCGGGCGGTTTCGGCAGTAGCGGCAACGGCGACGACGAAATGTACGATCGGGCGGTCGCCGTGGTGTGCCGCGAACGCAAGGCATCGACCAGTTTCGTCCAGCGGCATCTGCAGATCGGCTATAACCGGGCCGCTCGCATCATCGAACGCATGGAAGCGGAAGGCGTGATCAGCAAGGCCAACCACGCAGGCAAGCGCGAGGTGCTAGCCCGGGATATCGATAACCGGGAAGCCTAGAAACCTACCGTAAACAACGGCACCGCCTTACATTCGCCGCAATCCAGCCTTATATAGAGCCTATGAAGCGTAACCCCTGCATCATCGCGATTTTTGGTCTGTCTACGGCGCTGACTGCGCCGGTGTATGCCGAGCACCATATTACCGCCCGAGACCGGACAGACATCGCTCGCATCGAAGCTTATCTGAATAGTCTCGATTCCTTACGCAGCAAATTTGTACAGTCTTCCGGCAGCCGCTTCGCCGAAGGCAACATCTATTTAGAACGGCCCAAAAAACTGCGGCTGGAATATACTCGGCCATCGCATATTCAGGTTTACGCCAGTGGGTTTTGGCTAGCCCATGTCGATACCGAGCTCGAAGCCGTCTGGCACATTCCCCTGAAAACCACCCCGGCCAGCTTTCTGGTCCGCGACCGAATACGCCTTAGCGGCGACGTCACGGTGCGCCGTGTGATACGGAGTGCGAATGGATTGTCGGTGGAAATCGTCCAGGCCGCCGAACCTGATGCGGCAAAATTCTTAATGACGTTTACCGACAAACCGCTCAGCCTGCGCAAATGGTTGGTGACGGATTCTCAGGGCGTGTCGACATCGGTTACCCTGGTTGCACCGGAATACAACGTGGCGATCCCTCGGAGTGTTTTCGTTTTCGACGAAACAAAATTCGAGCGAGAAACCCAGTAAACCCAACCTCTGTCGACGCGTCTCCATTGCCGTGAATGCGGTGGTGTGATAGCCATTCCGCATGGTCGAAAACAATCCGAAACCGCTTGTCGGCATCCCCGCCAGCCAGATTTATTTGCCCGCCCATTCGCTGGCCCAGCATGGCGTCGGCGAGCGCTATATTCGGGGCGTGTCCGACGGGGCCGGGGCTGTGCCGATGGTCATTCCGGCATTGGCTGACGATTACGACTTCGCCGATCTTGCCAACCGGCTCGACGGGTTGATGCTGACAGGCGGACGCGCGAACGTAGAACCGCACCACTACGACGGCCCGCCGTTTCCCGACGACGAAGTGCGCGACCCGCCGCGCGACAACACGGTGCTGCCTCTGATCCGTGAATGCGTCAGACAGGGCGTGCCAGTTTTCGGGTCCTGTCGTGGAATCCAGGAAATAAACGTCGCCATGGGTGGCACACTCTATTACCGCGTGCACGAAATAGACGGGTTCAACGATCACCGAATGCCGCGCGAGGGTGACATTGAACACAAATTCAGCGAGCGACACTTGGTAGTGACTGCCGAGAACGGCTTGTTCCACAAGCTTACCGACGCCCGCGAGGTGATGGTGAATTCGCTGCATGCCCAAGCTGTCGACAAGGTCGCGCCGGGTTTCGAGATCGAATGCGTATCGGCGCCGGACGGCGTAATCGAAGGCATCAGGTATACCGAAGTTGAAACGTTCTGCGTCGGCGTACAGTGGCATGCGGAATGGCGGTTCGAGGACAACGCGTTATCGCTGAACCTCTGGCACGCATTCGGTGATGCTTGCCGCAAACGGGCTGCGGCCCGATCCGGCCGAAAGATCGCGGCGGAGTAATATTCACTAAGTCATGCGGATCGTCTCCTGGAACATAAACTCGGTGCGGTTGCGGCAGGAAATGCTGAAACGCATAGCGGACGAGTTACAACCAGATTTCCTGTGCCTACAAGAAATCAAGGCGCAGCAGTCGGATTTCCCGGCCGACGCGATCGCAGAAATCGGATTCCCGCATCAACATGTCCGCGGCATGAAAGGATATAACGGCGTCGCCATTCTGGCACGTACGCCTCTGGCGGATGGCGGTTCGCGTGACTGGTGCGCCCGCGAGGACTGCCGCCATGTTGCGGCCGACGTTGGCGGGGGAGTGGAGCTGCATAACTTCTACGTGCCGGCCGGCGGCGACGAGCCCGATCCCCAGACCAACGACAAGTTCGCGCACAAGCTCGACTTTTTGAAAGAAGCGACGAACTGGTCCAAAGGCCTCTCCCCAAAAGGTAAGCGCATTCTGGTCGGCGACCTGAACATCGCACCACACGAAAACGACGTCTGGTCGCACAAAGAACTGCTAAAAGTCGTCAGCCACACGCCGGTCGAAGTCGACGGCCTTGCCGCCTGGCAGGCAGCGCACGGCTGGGTCGACGCAATCCGAACAATCGTCCCCAATGACGAAAAGATCTATTCCTGGTGGAGTTACCGTAATCGCACCTGGCCCGGAAGCGATAGGGGCCGCCGTCTCGACCATATCTGGGTCAGTCCGATCCTGGCGAAGAAAGTTGCTGATGCCGGTGTCTTTCGGGATGCCCGCGGCTGGGCAAGACCGTCGGATCATGCGCCGGTCTGGGCCGATATTGAACTCTGAGAAAGATTGCCCTGCGAACCGGGCAGCGCTAGATCACTTAATGCCCCCCCCATTCGGGAACCTTTCTTGACCCAGATGTCCGAAACCATTACCGAAAAACGCACCGCGACCGACCCAGTCTGCGGAATGGCGGTTGATATGGATGCGGGAAAGCCGCAGCACGATTACGAAGGCGAAACCTATTATTTCTGCAGCCAGAGTTGTTGCGAACGTTTTTCCGAAGACCCGGACCACTTTCTCAGTGGCGCCCACCTGCAGGCAGCGGCCAACGCACCAGCAGGTGCCCTGTTCACATGCGCGATGTGCCCGGAGGTAGTCCAGGAAGGACCGGGCAGTTGTTATGTCTGCGGGATGGCGCTGGAACCAATGGGCCTAGTGCCCGCCGATGCAGGCCCCAACCCCGAGCTAGTTGATTTCACCCGCCGCCTCCTGGTCGGTGCTGTTTTCACGCTGCCCGTCCTTATAATTGCCATGGGGCCGATGACTGGATTACCGGTCAAGGATTGGCTCAGCATACGGGTGGCCGCGTGGGCCGAAATGATTTTTGCGACGCCAGTGGTACTTTGGTGCGGCTGGCCATTCCTGGTTCGCGGCGCACGATCTGTCGCAACCTGGAACCTGAACATGTTTACGCTGATCGCGCTGGGGGTCAGCGCGGCTTACCTTTTTAGTGTCGCAGCCACCCTAACACCCGACGTCTTTCCCGACAGTTTCCATCACGGCGACGGTTCCGTCAGCGTCTATTTCGAAGCCGCCACCATGATTATCTTACTGGTGTTGCTTGGCCAGATGCTGGAACTGCGCGCCCGGGAACAGACCGGCAGTGCGCTGCGGGCCCTGGTAGACCTGGCGGCAAAGACGGCAACGCGGATCCGGCATGACGGCGCCGAAGTCGAGATCGCGTTGGAGGACGTCAGAACGGGAGACCGCTTGCGCATCCGGCCCGGCGCAAAAGTACCGGTCGATGGATGGGTGGTAGACGGGATGTCGGCAATCGACGAATCGATGATCACCGGCGAACCGATGCCAACCCAAAAAGGTCCAGGCGATGCAGTAATTGGCGCGACGCTTAACGGTAACGGATCGCTGATTATTGAGGCGACGCATGTTGGTGCCGATACGCTGTTATCTCGCATCGTAGATATGGTCGCGGCGGCCCAGCGCAGCCGAGCGCCGGTGCAAAAAATCGCCGACAAAGTAGCAGGTATATTCGTCCCCGCCGTCGTTTTGGCGGCGATTGCCGCGTTCCTAACCTGGTCGGTGTGGGGACCCGCGCCCCAACTCGCCTACGCGATGGTTGTTGCGGTGTCGGTGTTGATCGTCGCCTGCCCATGTGCTCTCGGCCTTGCCACGCCGATGTCAATTATCACAGCAACAGGCCGCGGTGCGCGCGCTGGCATTCTGATCCGCGATGCAGAGGCGCTAGAGAAGCTGGCCGTTTTCGATACGCTCGTGGTCGACAAAACCGGTACCCTTACCGAAGGCAGGCCGGTGCTGGTGCAGATCGAAGCGTTGGGGAAAGAAACTGTTGAAGACCTCCTCAGGTTGGCCGCATCGGTCGAGCGCGGCTCGGAACATCCGCTTGCCGCCGCGGTCGTGGGCGCAGCGAAAGACCGCTCCTTGCAGCTCGATGACGTTGCGGAGTTCCGGTCGACAACCGGCAAGGGCGTGACCGGACGGATCGGTGACCGGAGCGTGGTCCTCGGCAACCGCGCGATGATGGACGAAACCGGGATCAATATTCCAGCTATCGATGCCGAAGCCGATAAGCATCGCAACAGCTGGGAAACGGCGATGTTCCTGGGCATCGATGGAGAAGCGGCTGCGATTCTGCGACTGTCAGACCCGATTAAGGAAACTGCGGCAGCCGCGATTTTGCGATTGCGGCGGGATGGCATTCGGATCGTGATGGCGACGGGAGACAACGAGATCACGGCCCGCGCCGTGGCGGAAAATCTCGGGATCGATGAGGTGCACGCTGGGCTACTGCCCGACGGCAAGGCCGATCTTGTCCGGCAGATGCAAGCCGGCGGTGCCCGGGTCGCGATGGCCGGCGACGGTATCAACGACGCCCCGGCCTTGGCGCTTTCGGATGTAGGCATCGCGATGGGCACGGGCGCCGATGTTGCGCTCGAAAGCGCCGGCATAACGTTGGTAAAAGGCGACTTGGAAGTTATATATCGGGCTCGGGCCCTTGCCCGCGCGACGATGCGTAATATCCGCCAGAACCTGTTTTTTGCCTTTGTCTACAATGGCGCGAGCGTGCCGATCGCGGCCGGCATATTGTTTCCGGTGTTCGGAATTCTGCTGTCGCCGATGATCGCCGCAGCAGCGATGAGCATGTCTTCCGTCAGCGTAGTGGGTAATGCGCTGCGGCTGCGGACCGTCAGCCTGAAATAAGCCGGCCGGGTTATGCGGCCTGAAGCCGAGACTGATCCAGCAGGACGCTTTGCGCGATGACCTTGACCGACGTGCGGTCGCGCAGGCCGACCATATGGACATGGGGGTATGGCCGGGGACAGATTGCCGATTGCGCAGTAATCCTGAACGCCGAATTCTAAGGCGCGTCATAGGGCAGCGGAATATTCGTCCTCAAAAAGCCGGGCGGAATGGAACGCCGGTTGTTGCGCCGAGTATTAGGAGGTCAGTTTCTCCAATGCCGCCTGGCAGGCATCGAGATGTTCGTTCTCGACAGCGAATTCTAACTTCACGACCCACATACGCCTTACCTTTCGACCCGGTTGATGAAATAGCGGCCCGCACGGACGCCGTCTGGCAGCGGCTGAGCCACCCAGCTCGCCACCGAATACTCTTGGTCGCTGCAGACGATGCCACCGGGCAGCATCAGCGCGTCGACGAGGGGGGCGATGGCGGTGATTAGGCGAGCATTGCTCTCGTTTTCGCCGGTCCCAATATCACAATGGGCGAGTGCTGCCTCCTCTCCGATCTTCCCAACCGCCGAGGACAGGGTTTCGGTAATATTGCCGAGGATCATGTGATCATCATCGGGGATGCAGTCCGGATGCGCGGCGACGCGGCGGTCGAAAACGAATATATCGCGGTCGGGGAACAGTTCACGCAAATGATCATAGGTACGACCGTTTCCGAGCCCGAGTTCGAGGATCGGACCCGGAATATCAGCGATCAGCTCTTTTGCAAGATTCAGGCAGTCTCGCTGCGCCGACACCCGGCGGATAAAGGAATCCAGCCGGCTCAAGTTTCTGACTTACCCGTTGCTGGCTTCGCGCAGCTGCGCGGTTGTGGCTTCGAGCCTATGCGCCAGTTCGCGCATGATTTCGACAGCCATCCCGGGAAATTCGCTGATCATTCGGAAAAATAAATCCTTGTTGATCGCGAGGGTCGTGATCTCGGTTTCCGCACGAATTGTCGCAGTCCGCGGCACGTCGATTAGAATAGCGATTTCGCCAACTAAGTCGTTCTTACCAACCTTCGCGACTGCCATCTCACCCGTCGGAGTATCAATTACGACATCTGCCTGCCCGCTCAAAATAATATAGGCAGCTTCACCTGGATCACCCTGATGAAAGAGCTCTCCACCAGGCGGGAAGGTCAGGCGTTCGCTGGTAAAAGCAAGCAGCTTCAGCTTTGACGGTTCGATTTTCGCGAACAGCGGAACGCTGCGCAGGACCTCTACCTCTTCATTCAGGCTCACTGGATTCTCCTCGCAGACGTCTCAAAAACCATAATTGGATACCGCCGGTTTGTCACATCAAGTCGCACTATTCAGACTTCACGAGCTCGTAAAGTTCGTTACCGTCTTTGTTTAGCTGGTCCCAGTTACCCTGCTCGATCACCCGGCCGGATTTCATCACAAGAATGTTCTGGAAATCCTGCGCCATAGATGCTCTGTGAACGGCCCATATCAGGCCTCGCCCGTCCATCTCCGAGCGCATCGCGGTCAAAAGAGCGGACTGCGCCGCGCCATCAAGGCTGCCGGTTGCTTCGTTTAGGATCAGCACATCGGGACGCTTCATAATGGCGCGCGCGATTCCGAGCTTCTGCCGCTGGGCCCCAGATAGTCGACCGCCACCGATTCCCACGTGGAAACCGAGACCGACTTCCATGACCGCGGTCCGCAGGTCAAGATCGTCTATTACCGACGACATAATCTCGCCGACACGTTCGGCGCCGCCCGCCTGTCCATAAGCGAGCTTCCCGAAAAGGATGTTATCCTGCAACGTCGCTGCAGTATTGAAGCCATCGACGTCGAAAAACTCGATACCACCCCGGTACTCCTCCGGCAAGTTTTCCGCAAACGCCTCTCGGGCGACGAGAATTCGATTCTGCAGCTGCTCATCGATGATCCCCAAACGATGGCGCGCGGGCGAAATCTTGAACGGCAATGAGAGTATCATAGTCCTCTCTTCCGGTCGCAGCGTTCCGACCCCATCGCGGTTTATACGCGTTAGCACTGCTTGAAATTCCGGTAGATCATCTGAGGAGATGAAGCTGAACTGTTCAAAGAACGGGTGGCCGGCCGGCAGATCTGCGAACAGTTCGGTCATTGTCGATGCGATCTGCTGACCGGCATCGAGAAGATCGTCTATCAAACCCTGACTTTCGAGCACCGAGATTACGTACTTATTCCGAGCTAGATTATCCATGTCAAAGGCATCCCCGACGGGGGTGCCGAACAGAAGGTTTTCACCAAGTGTGGCGTTCTCGTTGTACTTTCCGGGATCAAAGCCTTCAACGAGCGCGGCTATATCGGGATCTGTTAACCGATCCCGAAATTCAGCACGAGCTTTAAGGAATTGGCTGGCGAGGTCAGCCTGGCTGGCTGGGTCGATGTTGCCGCGTAGACCAAGTGTGTATATATCATCATCCAGCCCGACTATCTGCAGCACGTCGAATATGCGTTTGAGAAGCTCTTCGTCATCGCCCGTTCCCGTGGCCGCATAATCGATCCAATTCGCATTGGGGTCGTCCGTAGAGTTGCCGGACGCGGTCGCCTCAGCAAGCCATTGATCATGCGCACGACGACCCTCTTCATCATATGAAGCCTCCCGAAGTGGCACGTGCTGTACGCCATAAAGCAGATTGTCGCGCATTGTGGTAGCGAACAAATACGCTGCCGGCCCAACATAGGCGAGACGGCGGCCGGTCACGGCTTCCGGCAGGTCTTCTATCTTTTCAGAGCCTATCTGAAGATTGCCACCTGTCGGTTCCAAAAGCCCGGCCAAAAGCTGCGTAGTCTCTTCCTTGCCCGATCCGCCGCCACCGACAAGTGCCACGTGCTCCGTCATATCAAGCGTGAATGACGCACTATCGACCAAAATAGCCCCGGTATCATCACCCAGCGAAAGCCCGGAAGCACTGATATCTCCTTTCAGCGCATTGATGCCCTCTGGTTCCCCGAGCTGGCGGTCTTCTTCCATCATACCCGCAGGCTGGAACTGTTCGATTACCTGCTCGTATTTTATTTTGGCGTCAGCCTGACGCTGATAGAAGTTGAGTAAGTCCTTCCAAGGTGCTGCGAGATCCTTGTGCGCGGCAATCGCTGCAAACAATGCACCAAATTCAAGATCGCCATTGATCACTAACCACCCGCCGATAGCATAGAAGCAGAACGGACCGAGCTGGTTGATCGAGTTGTTAAGAAACTTGATGATGAACTTCCAGATGTATATCTGGAGACGAACGTCGTATATCGCACCGAGGCGACGAGAAAAAACTGCAAGTTCTCGGCGGGCCGTATTATGCGTGTGAACTTCCTGAATACCGGCCGCCGTTTCACCGATGCTAGCGGAGAGTTCTCGGACGCGTCTGACCCGCTCCTTGCCCATAAGATTGACGCGTCGTTGCAGTTTGGGAATTAGGTAGCCCTGAAGCGGGTACAGCGCGACAGCAGCCAGCGCCATGATCCAATTTTGAACGAACAAAAACGCCAGAATGACTAATAGATAACCACCCTGAAAAACCGGCAATTTAAACGCATCGCCGACAAACCCCCCGAGTGGCTCCACCTCAGCGGTGATCATCGTTACCATTTCACCGGACGAAGTTTTACGAAACTGCGGTAACGGAAAGCGCAGGATCCGCGCAAAGAGGTCGAATCTCAGGCGCCGCAACATCCTCTCGCCGGTAATCCCAGCGTAAAGATTAATGATGTACTTGAAGCCCTGGTTGACGATCACCAGCAGCAGGAAAGCACTGCAAAGCAGCCAGAGGAAACCTGTCTGGTCGAGCTCAATACCAGCGACTTCGACGGGAAATACCGTGTCCTTGGCAAGGATCGCGTCATCGATAATCATCTTGGGCAGCTGATAGAACGCATACAGGAACGGGAAGGAGGCAATTGCCATCAGCGTCAGGATGATCTGCTGACGCAGCGAAAACTTTATGATGTAACGATAAATACTTGGTTCCACGGTGGTTCCCGCCGGTTTAATGAGACCTATTTTGCGCCACTTAACGTTCTTGTACGACAGCCACCTACCCTACAGCAACGCTCTTGTAAGGAGGGATCTCGGCGCATTATGACACCCGCCTCGTTCTGGACGCGCTGAACCCCCAAGTATTCTGCCTTAAATTGCCGTTTGGGACATGCGCAAAGCTGTGCAATATTCTTCGCAATTTTTGGGGTTGGGTATTCCTATGTCAACAGATACGACGCCGAAACGCGCCTTAATATATAGCCATGACAGTTTCGGTTTGGGGCACCTTCGGCGCTGTCGAGCTATAGCCCATGCGCTGGTGGACCAGAATCCGAACATGTCGGTCATTATTCTGTCTGGCTCGCCGATTATCGGAAATTTCGATTTCAAGCGGCGGGTGGACTTTGTCCGGGTGCCCGGGGTTATCAAGCTGCGCAATGGGGATTACACGTCCCACAGCCTGGATCTTGATATCGATCAGACGGTCGCGTTGCGCGCATCCATCATCAGGCACACCGCGGAAATTTTCGATCCCGATATTTTTATCGTCGACAAAGAGCCCCTGGGCCTTCGGGGCGAGGCCTCCGAAACGCTTGAAATGCTCCGCGACCGCGGCACCCCGCTGGTGCTTGGATTGCGGGACGTCATGGACGAGCCGTCCCTACTGGCGCCGGAATGGGAACGCAAGAAAGTCGTCCCTGCGCTAGAAAGTCTCTACGATGAAATTTGGGTCTATGGCCTGCCGCAGATCTGTGATCCGCTTGCAGAGATATCGCTGCCCGACCAGGTCCGCCGCAAGATGGTCTATACGGGATACCTGGAGCGCGAAGGCGCCCGCGGTGCGCCCAATGCCGAACACGCAATTCCGTTCGATCGGCCTTACCTGCTGGTGACGCCGGGCGGTGGCGGTGATGGCGAAGCGATGGTCGACTGGGTGCTGCGGGCATACGAATCCGATGCCTCACCGCCGTATCCGGCATTGCTGGTTTACGGCCCGTTCATGCGACAGGAAAAGCAGCTGGAATTTGCCCGGCGCGGCGCGAAGCTGAAGAATGTCGAAGCGATCACGTTCGAAGCTAATATCGAACCGCTGATCCAGGGTGCGTCGGGCATCGTCGCCATGGGCGGTTACAACACGTTCTGCGAGATCTTGACCTTTGACAAACCGGCTCTGATAATTCCGCGCACTGTCCCCCGTATGGAACAGTTCATCCGGGCAGATCGCGCCCAGGAACTGGGCCTTGTGCGTATGCTGGAAGACGACAGCATCCGCAATGCCCGGGATATGGCGACCGCATTGCGCCACCTTCCGCAGCAGAACCGGCCGTCGGACATCGTCGTACCCGGGCTGCTGGACGGCCTGCCCAATGTCAACAGACTAGCCCGTCGGCTTACCGGTGGTCAGGGCCGTCGTCTAACGGCCGTCGCGGCCCCGAACTGACTGGTCTCACCGTCATGACAGGCCGCACCGCCATTGTTGTAAAGGGGTATCCGCGCCTTTCCGAAACGTTTATCGCGCAGGAAATTCGAGGCCTCGAAGAGCGCGGCCTTGATATCGAGATTGTGTCTTTAAGGCATCCGACGGATAAGCACACACATCCTGTCCATGCCGAAATTACGGCGCCGGTAAGGTATATGCCTGAATATCTGTACCGGGAACCCTGGCGAGTGTGGCGGGCGTGGCGTAGCGTTCGGAGGCAGCCTGCCTACCGAGTCGTTCGACGCACCTGGCTGCGCGACTTATTCCGCGACTGGACTCCCAACCGGATCCGGCGGTTCGGTCAGGCGCTGGTTTTGGCGCATGAATTGGCCCCGGATATCGATCATATTCACGTCCATTTTCTGCACACTCCTGCATCGGTCGCTCGATATGCAGCCGCGCTGACCGGCAGATCGTGGACTGTATCAGCCCATGCAAAGGATATCTGGACGACGCCGGAATGGGAGAAGCGGGAAAAACTGTTGGATGCGGACTGGCTTGTGACCTGCTCGGCATACGCGCGGGACCATCTTGCCGCGCTGGACTTCAGTGGGGAAAAAGTTGAACTGGTCTATCACGGTCTAGACGGCGATCGGTTCCCGGCTTCGCCGGACCGAAAACCGCTCAGAGACGGCACCGATTCCGAAGATCCGCTGCGGATCCTCTGCGTTGGCCGTGCAGTGGAAAAAAAGGGGCATGACATATTGCTCGATGCGCTGGCCCGGTTGCCGTCCGCAATAAACTGGCGGCTTTGGCATATCGGCGGCGGCGAATTGCGCGACAAACTTAAAAAGCAGGCCCAACGACTGGGCATATCCGACCGCGTTGTCTGGTTCGGTGCCCTGCCGCAGGACGAGGTGAGAGACCAATACCGCGAGGCCGATCTTTTCGTGCTGGCCAGCCGAATTAGTAAAGACGGCGACCGCGACGGGTTGCCTAATGTTTTGATGGAGGCTCAAAGCCAAGGGCTGGCCTGCGTGGCGACAAACGTGTCGGCAATTCATGAGCTGATCATAGACGGGGAAACCGGCGTTCTGGTGCCACCGGAGGACCCGGAAGCCATGGCTACAGCAATTACCGAACTCGCTGCAAACGCCGAACATCGCCTTTTCCTCGGAAAGAGTGGCGAGGCACGTGTGCGGAGCGTTTTCTCCTTTACCGCTGGTGTCGACCGGCTGGCGGAAAAACTGGGCGCGGCGGAAGCGGCTTCCGGTCGCGACGCCGCCTAAGCGCCGTGCGGATTGCTTTTTACGCCCCGATGAAGCCGGCGTCGTCGCCGGTCCCGTCCGGCGACCGCGAGATGGCCCGCAACCTGATCGCCGCGCTGGAACGCCATCACCAAGTGGATGTTGCGACAGAATTCGTCAGCCGAGACGGTAAAGGTGATCCCGAAATACAACGGAACCTCGCAACACAGGGTACCGGTGAAGCCCGCGCATTGATCGAAAATTGGCAAACCGAGACCGTCACAAGGCGCCCCGAGGCATGGTTCACGTACCACGTCTATCACAAGGCACCCGACTGGGTAGGACCCGCCGTCAGCGAAGCTTTGAACATCCCCTATTTTATAGCCGAGGTATCGCATGCGCCTAAGCAGGCGGGCGGACCCTGGGACATCGGCTATTGCGCGGCGGAGAGTGCCATCAGGAATGCCCGGGGCATTTTCGGGCTGTCCGCACTGGACGCCGCCTGCGTACTACCCTTGCTGGACGATCCGGGCCGCTACCACAAGCTGGCACCATTTACCGATACAAGGCCGTTCGCAAGAGCGATGGAGCGCAAGGCCGAGCACCGGAAAGAAGTTATCGCCCGGTTCGGTTTCCATCCGGCGGCACCTGTCCTGCTGGCTGTCGGCATGATGCGGGAAGGCGACAAGCTGGCCAGTTACGGTGTGTTGGCGGAAGCGCTGGGCATGCTGTCCCGCAAAGCTTGGAGTCTTCTAATCGTCGGGGACGGACCGGCCCGTGGCGCAGTTGAAAGCTTCTTTCACGAGGTACCGTCAGAACGCATAGGATTTGCGGGCACTACCGCACCGGATGGTCTGCCAGGACTGTACGCCGCCGCAGACCTGATGGTCTGGCCGGCGATAAACGAAGCCTTCGGCATGGCGATGCTGGAGGCCCAGGCGACAGGGCTTCCCGTCGTCGCCGGACGGACGGGCGGCGTTCCGGATGTCGTGCACGACGGCGAAACCGGCCTGTTGTGCCCGGTAGGAGACACGGCCGCCTTTGCCAACACGGTGGACCGGCTGCTGGCGGAACCGGGTCGACTGAAGACATACTCGGCCCGCGCGGCTGCACGCGCATCGGCGGAAAACGATATCTCGGCGGCCGCCGATGCACTGGACCGCATATTGCGCAGCGGTCGAAAGGCGGAAGCAGCATGACCCAGATTGCGCTGATCAGGCACGGACCCACGGACTGGAACGCCGAACACCGGCTGCAGGGTCGCACCGACCGGCCCTTGTCAGACGAAGGCCAAGCCAAGGTATCAGAATGGCATGTGCCGGATACGTACCGTGAATTCGAGTGGGTTTCGAGCCCCCTGAACCGGGCGCAACAGACCGCGGAGATCCTGTCATTGGAGATCGTCCGCCTGGAACCCGCGATCATCGAAATGGACTGGGGCGCCTGGGAAGGCCACACTCGTGCCGAACTGGAGGAGATCTACGGCGAGGAGGTTTCCATCCGCGCGGCAAGGGGTCTGGATTTGCGCCCCCATAACGGGGAAAGCCCGCGCGACGTCCGCGACAGGGTTGCCGCTTGGGCGCGGGACGTCGCCGCCGCGGGCCAACCGACCGGCGCCGTGTGCCATCAGGGAATCATCCGAGCCGCATTGTCGCTAGCCACCGGATGGAGCATGGTCGGCAAGCCGCCAGAGAAAATGGACTGGGCGAGCGCTCATATCTTCGAGGCCGACGCGGATGGTGGGTTCGAGGTCGCCGCGCTGAACGTCAGCTTGCTGGATGGCGGCGGCGCATGACCGCCCCGAAAATTTTTTTCTGGGTCCAGCATCTGCTGGGGATCGGCCACCTGAAAAGGACGGCGACGCTGACGCGGGCGTTCCGCCGGCTCGGCATGGAAGTAACCGTCGTTTCCGGTGGTCAAGACGTGCCGGGGCTCGACATCGCCGACGCCAAACTAATCCAGCTACCCCCGGTCCGCGCGGCAGACAAATACTTCAAGATCCTGATCGACGAGAACGACGCCGAAATCGACGATGCGTTCCGAGACCGGCGCCGCGCACTTCTGCTGGAGGCATACGCCGCCGAAGCGCCGTCCGTCATTCTGACGGAGCTGTTTCCCTTCGGTCGTCGCCAGTTGCGGGGTGAACTGACTGCGCTGCTGGAAACCGCGAAGGCGCAACGGGCGCCACCGCTGATCGTCTCGTCGGTCCGCGATATTCTGGTCGAGCCGCCCAAACCCGAAAGGGTGGAGGAAATGCTGAAGCGAATCGAGACCTATTACGATCGTGTGCTAATCCACGGCGATCCGACGCTGATCCCGTTCGGCGACACCTTCGCCCACGCCGATCGTATTGTCGACCGGGTCGCCTACAGCGGCTATGTCGTCGATACGCCGCATAAAACGCCCGGCGGTGTAGGAACGGGCGAAGTCATTGTATCCGCCGGCGGCGGCGCGGTGTCGGAAGAGCTGTTTCGCGCGGCCATGGCGGCGCGGCCGGCGACGACGCTGTCAGATCGCACCTGGCGCATCCTGGCCGGGCATGCTCTACCCATGAACGTGCTCAGTGCGCTGAAATCCGCGGCGCCGGCCGGCGTCATCGTGGAGCGCGCGCGCACGGATTTCACGACCCTAATGGCGAACTGCGCCCTGTCAGTCAGTCAGGGAGGATACAATACGGTAATGGAAATGATGGCAGCGCACACCCGCGGCGTAATCGTCCCTTATGCCGGCGGGCTTGAAACCGAACAAACGCTTCGCGCGCGGCTTCTGGAGAATCGCAGCGGCATCCGCAGCATTCCGGAAGACGCCCTGGATCCGGAAACCCTAGCGCGGGCCGTCGACGACGCATTCGCGGCACCCCCGCCGGACGCATCCGGTCTGGATACCGACGGCGCGGATGCCAGCGCTCGCCTGATCGCCGAATGGTTCAGAGATCACAATCGGGCGACCGCGTGAGCACCTGGAAAGATTTGACGGCCGAACTCGATCTCTGGGCGGAAGCCGGCGACGTCGCTACGTTCTGGTGGCGCGACGACGATGCGGTCAGGCCGACGCCGCCGCTCGACAGATTGCTCGACCTCCGCCGGAAAAGTGGTGTACCGGTTGCGATTGCGGTCGTCCCCGCGAATGCGCAGCCAGCGTTGGCCGAGATCCTCGCGGGCGACGACATTGACATACTGCAACACGGATACGCGCACCGGAATCACAAGGACGAGACAGGCAAGAGAGCCGAACTTGGCGACGACCGCGGCTTGTGGGATATCGCCCGCGAACTGGCCGACGGAAGGGGACGCATGTTCGACATTTTCGGCGAAGACGGCTGGACTGAGACCATGGTCCCGCCCTGGAACCGGATCGATGAGCCCGTCACTGCTTTGTTGCCAGGGCTGGGCTTCCACGGACTTTCGACGTTCAGGGCACGAGAGGCCGTGCAACCGGTACCCGGTTTGACAGCCGTCAACACGCATATCGACATCGTCGACTGGGACGGAGGTCGCGGATATGCAGGAGATCAAACGACCCTGTCGGCTGCCATCGCGCATCTTTCGGCAAAGCGCCGCGGGCTGGCCGATCGCGGCGAAGCAACCGGATTGCTGACCCATCATTTGGCGCATGATGACACTTGCTGGACCTTCATCGACACATTCATCGATGTGACAACCGGCCATACGGCGGCTAACTGGGTTTCGGCACGCGCACTGTTTCCGGTTCCACAATGACGCAATACCGCCATTCTATAAGGACGATCGCGCCGGACTATATCCGGGCAGGCGTCGGCCTGGCGTTGACCGCCGGGCCGATAATCATCGTGCCTATCGCAGAACCGCTGTCGTGGACGCTAATGTTTCTAGTTTTCCTGTTCGCCGTATACGCCGCAAATGTCGTGATCCGTCACGCCAGCGTCATCGAGCTGAATGAAACATCCGTTTCGGTTTGTGGGCCGTTTTCGCGATCCCTTCGTTGGCAGGACCTTGAAGAAATGCGCCTGCAGTACTTTTCCACCCGGCGCGACGGTTCGCATGGCTGGATGCAACTTGTTCTCAAAGGACCGGGCGCTAAAATCCGGATCGAATCGACTCTCGGAGGCTTCGCCGATATTGTTGAACGGGCGGCGAGAACCGCCAGTAGCGAGGATCTTTTTGTCTCATCGACCACCTTGGGGAATCTTGAGCTTCTGGGTGTTAAAACAGAGTTGTTCACGTCTAGTAACGGTTCCCGATGACGGATTTATTGAACGTCAACGACCTTCAGGTCGAATTCCACTTGGCGGAAGGAGTGGTACGCGCCGTCAACGGCGTCAGTTTCCGTGTGCCCGCCGGCAAGACTGTCGCGCTGGTTGGTGAATCCGGATCCGGGAAATCCGTCGTCTCCCAGACAATCATGGGTATCCTGCCCAAGGCAGCGAAAGTCACCGGGGGGGAAATACTTTTCACCGACCCCCGAAACAACAGCGTTACCGATCTGGTGAACCTAGAAACCGATGGCGCAAAAATGCGCGAGATACGGGGCGGGCGTATCTCGATCATCTTTCAGGAACCGATGACATCCCTGTCGCCACTGCATACCGTGGGCGACCAGATCTCAGAAGCGCTGTTCCTTCACCGCGACGTGTCGAAGCAACAGGGGATGGAGCTGACGGCGGAAATGCTTCAGCTGGTTGGATTTCCCGACCCGGTACGGGCGCTACGCACATATCCGTTCGAACTGTCCGGTGGGCTGCGGCAGCGCGCAATGATCGCGATGGCGCTGGTGTGCCGCCCGGCGCTGCTGATCGCGGACGAACCCACCACCGCGCTGGACGTCACTATCCAGGCGCAGATCCTGAAACTAATGAACGATCTGCAATCGGAACTGCAGATGGCGGTCCTCATGATCACGCACGACCTCGGCGTGGTCGCGAACGTCGCCGATGAAATCGTGGTGATGTATCATGGTGGCGTCCTGGAACGCGGTTCGCTGAAGGATATTTTCAGCAATCCCGGTCACGATTATCTTAAAGCGCTACTACGGGCGGTGCCGCGCTTCCACATGGAAGAGGGTGAACGCCTGGTACCGCTGCGCGAAATCCAGCATACTACCGGTCACCTGCTGGCCGAGCGCGAAGAGGAACAGGTAAAACTTGAAAAACCGTTGCTGCGGGTCTCTGGGCTGACCAAATCCTATTCGCTGCGCAAGGGTGGCATCTTTGCCGGCGGAAAAACCCAACAAGTACTGGCGGTCGACGATGTCAGCTTTTTCGTCCGCCAGGGCGAATGCCTCGGACTGGTCGGCGAATCCGGCTGCGGGAAAACCACCCTGTCGAAAATGATCATGCGCGCGTTGTCACCGGATTCCGGTCAGGTCGTCTTTAACGACGGCGGCAAAGAGGTCGACCTGATCGCACTCCGCGAAAAAGAGCTCCTACCTTACCGACGCAAGATCCAGTTCATGTTCCAGGATCCCTTCTCTTCATTGAACCCGCGCATGACTGTGTTCGACATCATTTCCGAGCCGCTGATCATCCACGATATCGGCGATCCCGCCTATCGTGCCGAAATGGTCCAGGAGCTGATGGCGCTGGTTGGGCTCGATCCGCGCTATCTAAACCGTTATCCGCACAGTTTTTCCGGTGGCCAGCGACAACGCATAGGCATCGCACGTGCGCTGGCACTTAAACCCGAACTGCTGCTTTGCGACGAACCGGTCTCGGCTCTCGACGTTTCGGTGCAGGCACAGATTCTGAATCTTCTGAAGGACCTGCAGGAAGACCTGGGGCTGACCTACTTGTTCATTTCCCATAACCTGGCGGTCGTCGACTATATCGCCGATCGGATCGCCGTGATGTGCGCCGGCCGTCTGGTGGAAACAGCGCCGCGCGACGTACTTTTCCGCGCGCCGGTGCATCCCTACACTAAGGCCCTGTTATCGGCGGTGCCGGAACCCGACCCCGATACACGGCTCGATCTTTCGGCGCTATTGGAAGGTAAGGCGTCCATTCCGTCGGAGTGGCCGGCGCCGTTCACGATCGACGGCAGCGGCAATCTGGGTCTGGTCGACCTAGGCGAGGAACACTTCGTTCGCGCCGACCCGTCCGTGAACGTAAGGGAGCTGGTGGCATGACGATTCGAGCGGCCACCCTGTTCACCTTTCTGTCGGCGTTCTGTACCGCCGCGACGGCCCAGGTGGCCGCGCCAGTAGAGACGCCGCTGTTCGCCAAAGATGTTGCCGCCGGAAAAATGTCGCCGGTCTCGGCACGTTTGCCGCAGAACCCCCGTATCGTCCGCCTGGAGTATCCGGGCTGGCACGGCGGCACCATGCGGGTCGTGTTCGGACGGTCAAAGGATACGCGCATCATGGTCGTGTACGGCTACGCGCGGCTGATGACCTACGATGCGAAGTACCAGCTGCAACCGGATATTTTGGCGGGTGTCGATGTGCAGCAGGGGCGTGTCTTTACGCTGAGACTGCGAGAGGGACACCGCTGGTCAGACGGGACTCCGTTCACGTCAGAGGATTTCCGGTATTGGTGGGAGGATATCGCCAACCACAAAAAACTGTCGCCGCTGGGCGCCCCGAAACAGATGGTGATTGCGGGCGAGCTGGCGAAGTTCGAGGTTATCGACGACCACACCGTACGCTTCTCTTGGAACTCTCCGAATCCGCATTTCTTGCCGGCACTGGCCTCCGCAACGCCGCTTTATATCTATCGCCCGGCCCACTACCTAAAACAGTTCCACACGGATTACGCCGACGCGGAAAAACTGGCGGCGATGGTGAAGCAATCAGGCCGTAGGAACTGGGCGGCTCTGCACAACCGACGGGACAATCAGTACAAGAACGACAATCCGAAACTGCCGACACTACAGCCCTGGGTTCTGCGCACCAAGCCACCGGCGCAGCGGTTCATTTTCGAACGGAACCCCTATTACCATCGCATCGACCAGAACGGCCGCCAGCTACCCTACGCCGATCGGGTTGCAATGTCAGTCGCCGCGGCCGGCGTGATCCCGCTGAAGACCGGCGCCGGCGAATCTGATTTTCAGGCGCGCGGCATTGCGTTCAACAACTACACCTTCCTAAAGGAAGCGGAGAAGCGCGAAAATTTCAGAGTCCACTTGTGGCAGACGGCAAAAGGGGCGCACCTGGCCCTTTTCCCAAACATGAACGTCAAGGACGACGTGTGGCGTAAACTGATGCGCGACGTGAAATTCCGGCGTGCGTTGTCTCTTGCGATCAACCGGCACGAAATAAACCAGGTCATCTATTACGGGCTGGCGCTGGAGGGACAGAACACCGTACTGCCGCAAAGCCCGCTGTACAAAAAGGAATACCGCGACGCCTGGGCCAGATTCGATCTGAAGCAGGCAAACGAGCTGCTCGACGGCCTCGGTCTGACGGAGCGGGATTCGCGCGGTGTCCGCCTGCTGCCCGACGGACGGCCGATGGAAATCATCGTCGAGACCGCGGGCGAAGACACCGAACAGACCGACGTGCTGGAACTGATACACGATTCCTGGCTAACGGCGGGGATCAAACTCTTCACGCGCCCGTCGCAGCGCGAAGTTTTCCGCAACCGGATTTTCGCCGGTGAAACGCTAGTTTCGATCTGGTCGGGCCACGAATTCGGCCTCCCCAACGCAAATACCATTCCGAAGGAGTTCGCGCCTACCGACCAGTTGCAACTGCAATGGCCGAAATGGGGACAGTTTTTCCAGACCCGGGCGCGTGCCGGCGAGCGGCCTTCCGACGGTTACGCGCTCGAACTGCTGAAACTCAACCGCGCCTGGGGCTATGCCCGCAGTAATGCGGAACGCCGCGATATCTGGGAGCGAATGCTCGAAATCAATGCCGATCAGATCTATTCGATCGGGCTCGTCGGCGCGGTTCCACAACCGATCGTCGTCAATCGCAATCTGCGCAACGTACCCGAAAAGGGCATTTTCAACTGGAACCCCGGTGCCCATTTCGGCGTCTATATGCCGGACACGTTCTGGTTCGACAACGTCGACCGGCGCCAGGCCAATCGGTAAGGACCGCCAGAATGCTTAAATACCTCGCCCACCGTTTATTGATCATGATCCCCACATTACTGGCGATCAGCCTGATCGTGTTCGTGATCATACAGCTGCCGCCGGGCGACTATCTCACCAGCTACATCAACGAACTGCAGAGCCAGGGCGAAGCCGTGGACGAGGCAAAGATCGCATTCCTCCGCGAACAGTACGGCCTCGACAAACCGTGGTGGCAGCAATACGTGGTGTGGCTGTTTGGCATGCTACAGGGCGATTTCGGATTTTCGTTCGAACACAACCAGCCGGTATCCGAAGTCGTCGGCGACCGGCTTTGGCTCAGCTTTCTGGTATCGTTCACAACAATTCTGTTCACTTGGGCCGTGTCGTTTCCGATCGGCGTCTATTCCGCGACGCACCAGTACTCGTGGGGTGACTACAGCCTGTCGTTTCTCGGCTTTCTCGGCCTTGCGACGCCGAACTTCCTGCTGGCGCTGGTGCTGCTGTATCTTGCCAATCGCTGGTTCGGCACCTCGGTGGGCGGCCTGATGGATGATCAGTTCATCGGCCAAGCATGGAGCTGGGGCAAGTTTGTTTCGGTCCTCGAACATCTATGGGTGCCCGTGGTCGTCATCGGCACGTCCGGTACCGCCGGGATGATCCGGCGCCTGCGAGCCAATCTGCTGGACGAACTGCAGCGCCAATACGTTGTCACCGGCCGGGCCAAGGGCTTGAAACCACGAAAGCTACTGATCAAGTACCCGCTGCGGATGTCGCTGAACCCGTTCATCGCCGATATCGGCAACCTTCTGCCACAGGTGATATCCGGCGCGGTGATCGTGTCTGTGGTCCTGTCGCTGCCGACCACGGGACCGATGCTGCTGCGCGCACTGCAAAGCCAGGATATGTATCTCGCGGGATCGTTCCTGATGTTCCTGTCCCTGCTGACAGTGATCGGCGTCTTTATCTCCGACGTACTGCTGGCGATTCTCGATCCGCGGATCCGGCTCGGCGGGGCGACTACGCGATGAGTAGTCCTTCGCGTTCGGGGTCGGGCGGCGGCGATTTCGGCGACGAGAGCCTCGAACACTGGGTCTCGGACCAGCCGTTCGATCCCCATGTCGCCGAAGCACTGACCCCGGAACAGGAACGCATCTACATGGCGTCGCAATGGCGCATGATGTGGTTGCGCTTCCGCAAACACAAGCTGGCCGTCTGGTCCGGCGCCATCCTGGCCGTTATCTATTTTTCGGTGCTGATCAGCGAATTTATCGCGCCCTACAACATGCACACGCGACACACCGATCACATCTTCGCGCCGCCGCAAACGGTGAACCTGTTTCACGATGGCCGCGTCCGCGCGCCGTTCACCTACAAGCTAAAATACGAGCTCAATATGGAAAACCTAAAACGGGAATACCGAGAAGACTCTAGCCAGATGAATTCGATCCGCTTCTTCTGTCTTGGCGATAGTTATCATTTCTGGGGCCTGATAGAGATGCGTTTCCATCTGATCTGTCCACCGAAAAACGGCACCCTGTTCCTGCTGGGGACCGACCGTCTGGGTAGAGATATGTTTTCCCGGATAGTCATGGGGACCCGGATATCGCTGACGGTAGGGCTAATTGGAATCGTAATCAGCTTTATGCTCGGAATGTTTTTCGGTGGTCTTGCAGGCTATTATGGCGGCTGGGTCGACAATGTCACGCAGCGTATGATCGAGGTCATCCGCTCGTTCCCCGAACTTCCCCTCTGGATGGCGCTATCGGCAGCGCTGCCAGTCACATGGAGCCCAATCCTAATCTATTTCGGTATCACCATCATCCTTGGATTACTAGACTGGACGGGCCTTGCTCGCGCCGTCAGATCGAAGCTTTTATCGGTTCGCGAGGAAGACTTCGTGTCCGCAGCCCGGCTAATGGGTGCTAAGCCGGGGCGTATCATCTGGCGGCACATGATGCCCAGCTTCATGAGCCACCTAATCGCGTCCGCTACCCTATCGATCCCGGCTATGATCCTTGGGGAGACGGCACTCTCGTTCCTTGGTTTGGGACTACGTCCGCCAATTACTAGCTGGGGAGTGCTCTTAGCGGAAGCGCAGAACATCAATGTGGTAGCGCTCTATCCATGGCTGATGCTGCCGGTAGTACCGGTGATCATCGTGATCCTAGCTTTTAATTTCCTTGGCGATGGACTGCGCGACGCGGCCGATCCTTATAAATGAGTTAATCTTTTGCACACGAATTAGTCTGCCAGGCTCACCGCATTGTCCGCTGCGTCGCAGTTTACCTGTCTAGATGCGGGCGACGCCT
>MDTD01092706.1_pt1 | contig 30904 bp, 26 predicted proteins | sample 811221 | NCBI WGS metagenome assembly MDTD01 (sample SAMN05326646, study PRJNA326480) | marine metagenome | isolation source: seawater | place: Pacific Ocean: South West | collected 2011 | reverse complement strand
GGTGCAAAAGGTCCAGATGAATGGAAACCTTCTAATGCTGAATATTGGTGTGAATATGCTTATGATTGGATACGAATAAAAGATTACTGGAACTTAACTGCTACCCAAGCTGAATGGGATGCATTAGTTTCAATGATTGAAACTTGTCCAGCAGGTTTTGCTTATGCAGATGCTGAAGAAGAACCTGTTGTAGAATTGCCTACTACTACTACTACATCAACTACTACTACTACTACTGTGGTTAGTTCTCAACCAGACAACCCTGGAAACACAAAAAATTGTGGAGATTTTTCAAATTACACTGATGCAAAGACTTGGTTTGATACTTATTATCCATACTATGGTGATGTTGGGGATCTAGATAGGGACGGCGATCTAATCCCTTGTGAATCTTTACCTGGGGCACCATAAAATTTAGATAATTTAAAAGAAATGAATTAATTTATTTTTATAATTAATTTATGTTTATAAAAATGAAGATGAAAATGTAATTTTGGAAACTTCTCCTTCTATTAAATCATTTTTTAACCTGATTAATTTATTATTCTAAAATTATAAGAAAGAGATGGCTTTATGGGTTCAATTCCCTTAGAAAAAAACTTAAATTGGTGGTGGTATAGAGCAAAATATAATCTCCTAAACTTTATTTTGCTGAAGAGTAACCTAAAAAATAATATCAAAATTTTAGAAATAGGACCTGGTCTTGGAAATAATTTGTCACTTTTAAACAAATTTGGATATGTTGATGTTTTAGAAAATGAAATAGAATTTATAGAATATCTAGAATTAACTCAACACAAAAATATCAAAAAGATATATACAAGTCTCAGTGAAATAAATTATAAATACGATTTAATAGTGATGTTAGATGTGTTAGAACATATTGAAAACTCAAAAGATTTCATGAAAAGTTTAGATAGAGTTCTAAATAATGATGGTTTTATCATTGTTGGCGTTCCAGCATACCAGTCTTTATGGAGTGTTCATGATGAGAAATTACTTCATTTTCGAAGATACAATTGGAATAGCCTTTATAGTGATTGTAATTCGTACGATATTTCTGAAAGATATGGATTAAATTATTTGTTACTTCCACTACGTTACTTACAAGTTAAATTTAATAAAACACCAACAATTAATGATTCTGGAGAGTTCATAAATAAAACTCTTTATTTAATAAGTTTTTTAGAAGTAATATTGAGAAAATTAGGTATTAACCCAAAATTTGGAATTTCAATATATGCAAAACTAAAGAAAAAAGGGAAGTTATGAGCCAAATATTGAATGAGCTCAGTGTAATAATTCCCTGTAAAGATGACCATTTACGAATTGGTGAAAATATTAAAGAAATAAATAACTATTTGACAAAAAATATTGAATCATATGAAGTAATAATTGTTTCAAATGGCTCAGAGAAACAATCTACTATTTATTTAGAGGATATTAAAAGTAATTTTCTCAATATAAAACACTTAATATTAGTTGAGGCTGGAAAAGGGCTTGCTGTAAGACATGGTTTAAAAAATGCTCAATATAAAAATATTTTGTTTATCGATGCAGATTCATCTGTAAAGATTACAGAATTTGACAAGTTTATTTTAAATGGAAAATTAATCTCTGGATTTGTGGTTGGAAACAGAAAAAATAAAAATTCAGAAAATATCAATTCACCAATTTTAAGGCGTATCTCTGGATTTTTGTATTTAAAACTGATTAAAGTTTTATTTAAATTAAATTATGAAGATACACAGTGCGGTTTTAAAGCAATTGATAAGAAAATATTTAAAGAACCAACAAGCTTTATCACTGATGGTTTTTCTTTTGATTTAGAATTATTTCTCCTTGCAAATAAACAAAATGTTAAAATAAGTGAAGTCCCTGTTAAATATGTACATAATTCACAATCAAAGGTAAAAATAGTCAGAGATACGATAAAAATGCTTGCTGACTTAATAACAATTTATAAACTGCAATGAATTCGATCAAAAAAAACTTGAAAAATTTAAAAAAAATAGAATTCTACATCTTCTTTTCTTTACTATTAATCCCTATATTTTTAAGATTTATAACAAAATTGTCGATCATTGAAGTACTAAACACAAAATATTTATTAAGCACTTTAGTAAGCTTCATAATTGTAGATTTTGTAATGAAATCTAGCGAAGGTCTATTCAGCTTTTTACAAGTTGAACTTAATAAAACTTTAAAGTTTTTACTTTTTAATTTAATTTTATTTTGTATGTCCTGTTTTTTTTCATTGATGCAAATAAATATCAATTTTGGATTTCAAGTTGGGATACTTTTTTTTATATCAAACTTACTTTTAATTGTAAACAATAACAATGCAGCGCTTAAATTAAAACAAGTAGTGAATGTAATAATAATTACAGTAATTAACGGACGCATTGATTATTTTTCTTATAACAGAAATGAAATAGCTGGAGATGTTGAAAGATGGCAATATCCAAATATAGATAAGATATTTACTAACAACCTTATTGATGTTTTTCAGAACCCAATAGATGATTTAGGATATTTTTATATAAACTTATTAGTCTTGGCTAATTTTTATTTTGCAATTATGTCAAAAATTGTTCTTTTCAACAATAGTTTTATTCCACTAACTATTATTCCCCTGACAACATTCATACTGGCTAATTACTTTATATATGAAACAAATTTAAGAAAAAATACAAAAGCTATGATCTTTATTTTTAATCTATTAATTCTCTTTATTAATGATTGGGTTAGGTATTTATTAATTGATTCTTATATGCAAGAAGGTGTAGTATCTATTTTTTTTGCAATAATATTTTATAATTTTGATAAGGTATTAAAGCAAAAAGCGAATCTAAAGTATTTTATTTTAATTCTTTTTAGTTACTTTATATTTTCAAAATTATTCATAAATTTACTCATATTTATTTTGCCAGTTTTATTTTTTAAAAATTTGAAAATAAAGAATTATGTGAAAACACTTTTTAGTATGTTTTTTGGTTTTGCAAACCTTCTAATTTTACTGTTTCTCTACCCAAAAAATAACTTGAACAGTTTTGAAAGAGTAGTTGATATTTCAAATCTTAAATATATAGTCAACTACTGGTTAAAAGATCTCTTGTTCATGTATATAATTTTTTGTACTATTCTTTTATTTCTGTTTAATGTAGTAAACAAAAGAGAAATTAATCCCATTATTTTAAAAGGACTAACTTTATCTTTTTTAAATCTTTTAGTAATACTAATTTTGTACACAACTCTTTGGTCAAGCGGAGAAGAGTATGAATCATCTTACAGATACTATCTTCAGATGTATTACATCAACATACTAGTTTTAGGATATTTAACTGATAAGCTGACTATGTAAATGTTGTTATCTATATGATTAATGTAAACCAGTGGATGTAATTAACTACAAATTTCAATTAATTCTGCTCTATTAACAAGTTTGTAATATTCCGCGGGCCTAACAAGAATGCCATCTGTCGGGTCTTCTAAACAAGATAGAGTATATTGATCATAGCTTTTACCCCAATCAATTGTTGAATATATATCTAAATTTAAAAACATATTTGTTAACAACAAAAAAGAAATTACATAGGCAAATAATGCTTTATATTTAAATTGTTTATAATTTTCAAAAATTATTACATTGCTTAATAAAAGTGGTGGCAGTAAGGGAATTAAGACTCTTCTTATTGGAAAAGGCTGATTAAAAATTATTGGCAATATAAAAAAAGAAACTAACGTCAGGATAGAAATCAAATAAAGATTTTTTGCTTTAGGTGTTGATGAAAAAACTAGAGTAAAAGGTATTAAAAAAAGTAAATATGCGGGAATAAGAAATAACGTACTTTCTAGATTAAAAAGTTCTAATAATCCAAAAGCAGATTTTAATAACTCTAGTATTACAATGCCTTCAGCGCCATATAAATGCCCAGGCCTTGCAATCAAAAATGTCCAAGTTACTATATAAAAACTAAAAAACAATGAAATAAAAACTGAACATATAAAAAGATTTAAATTTCTTTTAACTTCAACCCTAAGATTTACCAAGATGAATAAAATACAAAAAATTATATAAATATGTATAGAAAGTGCTGAGGCAATAAAGCACAGACAAGAAATTAAAAAATTATATTTATAAGGTTTTATTAAATAATAATTTATACAACCAAAAAATATTAAAAATGATGACAAACCGTAACCCCTTGCTAATGTAAAGTATTCAATTAAGTAAATAGGTGACGTTAGTACTAAAGTCATATAAATTTTATAGTTACTATCTTTGATTAAATATCCTATAGTTATTAAATAGGCTATTCCTGAAAATGCATTTGGTAGTCGTAAAAAAAATTCAGAATTACCAAACAAAGTCGTGATCGACATTAAAAAAGTGTTTAAAACGTGATTATTTGCTACTCCAATATTGAATATATCATTTGTATAAACATACTCTAAATATGTATATGCCTCATCTGTTGTGATTGGATTGACAGTAGCTTTATAAACAATGTGTGAAATCATAAATAACAAATATGATCTACAAAATAAATTAGTTAATTTATAATTCATCTATAAAATTATTTTATATAAGAATTAATTGATTTTAACAAGATGAATAAAAAAAACTATTTTGAAGAAATAATTATCGGCGCTGGCCCCGCAGGGTTAACTGCTGGCTACGAACTAGTACAATCAAAAAAAAGTAGAATCTTAATTATAGAAAAAAATAATCAAGTTGGAGGTCTTGCCTCTACTAAGGTTTTTGGAGAATACCGATATGATATTGGACCTCATCGTTTTTTTACTAAAAATGAAGAAATTGATAGTTTATTTTTAAAAATATTGGGAAATGATGCTGTAAAAGTAAACCGATTAACAAGGATATATTACAAAAAAAAATACTTTAACTATCCGCTAACACCCGTTAATGCCTTATTTGGACTTGGTTTTTTCAATGCTTTTACAATAATTTCGTCCTATGGAATTTCTAGATTAAAGTCATATTTAAAAATGTCAAAAATTAATAACTTTGAAGATTGGGTTGTTGACCGGTTTGGTAAAAAATTATTTACAACATTTTTTAAAAATTACACAGAAAAAGTATGGGGTATAAATTGTAATGAAATAGGAAAAGATTGGGCTGCACAGAGAATAAAAGGTTTAAGCTTATCATCTGCAATAAAAAATGCTTTCTTTCCAAATAGTAAAAGTAAACCTAAATCATTAATTAATAACTTTTATTATCCAAAGCTTGGTGCAGGTATGTTGTGGGAAAAGTTTGAAGATCTATTATTGAATGAACAAGTTAAAATTTCTAAAAATTCAGAGGTAATAAAAGTTTCAGAAGCAGATAGCGAAATAAAAGTAACAATTAGAAATAAGGATAATGAGATAGAAACCTATTCCTGTAGTCAACTGTTTTTTACTAACCCATTATTACAATTTGTTAAAATATTTGAAGACAAAAACAGTGTGCCCAAAAATGTTATAGATGCATCAAATAGTTTAAAATACAGACATCATATAAGTGTGCATATCACAATTGATAAAAAATTATTTGAGGATAATTGGATTTACATTCATTCACCAGACGTTTTGGCAGCTCGAATATCAGACTTTACAAACTTCTCTACAAGCATGTCTCCAAAAAATACTTATCCCATAACAATAGAATACTTTTGTTTTGAAGAGGATGAACTTTGGGTAAAAAGTGAAAATGACCTAGTTGAACTTGGAATTAAAGAGCTTAAAAATATTTTTCAAAAAGATTTTAATGTAATCCATAAAGGTGTTACAAAAAATAAAAATGCTTATCCAGTAATAAATTCAGGATATGAAGATCATATTAACGAAATAAAAAAATGGTTAATAAGTAAAAAAAACTTATCTGCTATTGGTAGGTCTGGAATGTTTAAATATAATAATCAAGATCACGCTATGGCAACAGCGATAGCAGCAGTAAGACAATATATGGGCGATACGACATACGACCCTTGGAGGGTAAATGTTGATGGTGAGTATCATGAAATTGTTAAAAAATAAATTATATCTTATATATTTTTGAAATTGAAAATAAATAAATTTATAAAATAATTTTTATTATATCTTTTTGAATAACAGTACAAATATTATCTTAAGACACACTAAATAAATCTATTGACTTTGGAACATTTAGCTAACAATTGCAATATATAAATAGTTACAGTTATATAAATAATAACAACCTTATACTGGACGTGTTAACTAACCTATTGTCCAGTGCTGATAGGTATTGTTTACTTATACTAAAAACTTTGTTCTCACTTGTGTGTAAGTCTATAAGGTTTCGATATCCGAGTGCTTTTAATAAATTATAAAATTTTTCTGAATCATAATTTTTAGACCTATATAAAAGTGGAGAATATGCAATAACTAAAGGTGGTGAGTTTTCAAATACCTCTTTGCTACCATTTATAATATTATATTCAGAACCTTGTGCATATAGCCAATAAATTGGTTTATCTAATTCTTTATAATCAATTTCATCACTAAGCTTTGTAGTTTTTACTGAAGCAAGAGAGCTTTTCGATAGGCTATTAATACTTGTATATATGTTTTTTGTACTTGAATTTAAATTGTTCGTATTTAAAGCTGCTGCAGAGTTATTTTTAAAAGTATACATTTCAATATTTTCTGTTACATCTGAGACAAATAATTGCTTAGCTATTACTGTTTCATTTATTTGATTCACGTACAAGTTCATTTTTAAAATTTCATAGTTATCCTTAATTGGTTCAAAAGCATAAGCTTTTATTAAGTTATGCTTTTTAACTGCTGGAACAACAATATTTCCGTAATGTGATCCCACTTCAACTAATGAATTTACTTTATAATCTCTACTTTTTAAAATTTCTATTGCTTTACAAAACTCTTTGTATTGAGGAAATGATTTGTTTATGAAGATTTTTTTTGAATTTACATAATCGTTTGTATTTATTAAAAAATTTATTTTATCAATATTTAAAAAAATCAACTTATTATTGGGATAAAGGTAATAAGACAAAATTCTAAATAAATAGAATCGGTTCATTAAATTCTTAACATACTTAAGAGGGGCTAGAAAAAATATAAATATTTTTAATATCAAATTATATAGAGTTCTTAAAATTGGATTTTCTTTCAAATTTTTATACATACACTGATATTTATTATTCGCTTTCTTTTTGAAATTTATAACATTTTGAAATGATTACAAAATACATTGCTAAAAAACTATAAATATATCTTACAGGAGATTCTAATTCCATTTCTCTCCACACAGAAATATAAAGAAGAAATACAAATATAATGTTTAAAGTTACTGTTAGAAAATAAAGATTTAATTCAAAATTTACTTTTTTCATATAAATTGCATAAATGTATGAGACAAAAGTTACTATTAAGAGATACGTCATGGGTTTATCTATAAATATATTCTTAAAAATTTGAAATATGTTGCCAAAATTTAAATCTCTTAATAAAAATAAGTCCATTATTGTATCTAAAATATCAATTTGTTGAATGTGATGGTCTCTAGGTATTTCTGAAAAATAAGTTAAGTATGAAATTTCAGTTATTACAAATGAGGAGAGTATAAAAATTGAGCTATTTTTATATTTTTTAGTGAAAAGAAAAAATAAAAATAAAATTAGAGTAATAAGCGAAAAAAATTGTTTTGTATTATAAACAAAGCTTAAAATAAAAAATATAAAACTAATTTCGAAATACGATCCATTATCAATTCTAAACAAAGTGGTTAAAATTCCTGCTAATAAATATCCGGCTATTCGCTCACTCATTAAGGATGAAGTGAATAAAAACTGGAGCCAAGTGCTGTTTATTATTAATAATGTAAAAAATAAACAAATAAAAATTTTGTTATTCTTTGAAGTTTTTAATTCAAAAAACAATAAAAGCTTCAACCAGTAAAAAATAAAAGAGCTGCTTAAAATAAACCTATAATTACTCAAACCATAAGATATTTTAAAGATTAACGCATCAATATAACTCATAAACTGTGGATATCCTAACATCTCTGAATTAGATACAGAGTATATGTAACTATTATCATAGATACTGGCAGTGTTGGGATTGAAAATATTTAAAACATCCATAGTTAAATTTACATTTATGGTCATTAAATTTATATTTTGATTATTAAAGATGTACATTGTCAAATAACTTAAGATAATTGCGGATAGCACCAATCTATTTTTTAAATAAATAAGATAATAAATAAACCATAAAAAATTAGTAACGATAAAAGTAATGCTTAAGTTCATGTCTTTATAAAAAAATAGTGATATTGTTTCAACTAGAAAAAAACTTATTAGATACGATATGATTCCAATAGTTATAGTCATTTTTTTATTAATTAATTTAAAACCATAACCAATTAAGAAAAAATATAGAAATATTAATAGTGAAGATATTAAATCATATTGTGTCAAGTATTCAAATTTATAATTTCCATCATTTAAATTAGTGAGGAAATTTATCAGAATTGGAAGTAATAATATAAAAAAGTAGTTTCTTTTTATTAAATTAACCATCATAAATAACTTTAATCTAAAGTAAAAAAAAATCTGTATAAAGATATTTATAAAGAGTTCAAGTTTTTAAAATTAAAAAATAAAGTTGCTACTACTTTCTAAATATTGCCAAAATTGAATAAAAAATAAATTTTAAGTATTTATTAAAGGGAATTAATCTAAAATGCCTTAAAGAATTAAAAAATTTTATTAATGAATTTTTTCGATTCCTAGATATTATATGATATGTTTTTCCAAATAATTTTTTATAAAAATCATGATAAATTAAAGAAAATTCTTCAAATATTCCACCAATATCCCATGGTTTGCTCTTTCCTGAGTAATGTATAAAAGTTATATCGCCTATGTTTTTTCCAATTTCTACTCCAGCAGTTCTATAATTTAAATTACTATCAATAGTTAAGTAATCTCCATCAACTAAACTATTTAATATATCTTGATCCCAAAACTGAGCCTTATTTTTTAAAATATCTATTAATTCAATTGCTTTTTTAGAATAATTTTTTAATTTCCAAGTTTCCAAATCTATAAACATAACTCCTGCATTAAAGTATTTCTGATTACTCATATTTAATCTACGAAATGGCTCATCATTTTGATGTCTATAAAATTCATCTGCAAAGCCTAAAGTTTTATCTTCTTTTTTCATGTTTTCGAATACATCTATAATTTCATCAAGCGGATTTGAAACACAAATTATATCTGAATCTAAATAAACAAGCTTTAATTGTTCATCTTCGAATAAAGAAGAAATGTAAAGCCTGTAAAAGGTCGCCGGGGAGATATGGGAGGTTTCAACATTATAAAACTTTCTATCTGAATTTATTTCTTTAATAATAAAATTTTTTAAATTTTTATGATTAAGAATAATCTCCGGAAAGGCAAAATTTATATTGGACTGGTCAAGTATTACATAAACATTAATTTGCTCTTCTACATTTTCTAACAAGGAGTAAATTGAAACACATCCTTGGGTATTGTAATTATTATCAAAAGCATAAAGAAAATTTAGGCTCATACCTTAAACACTCTGTATATTAATCTTCTAGATCTATTAAAAACCTTGAGTTTACTTTTTAAAACATGCTTAAAATCTGCAATATTTCTATACAGTCTGGAATGATGATTAATAAGAATCTGAGAATTAAATTCATTAAGATCTGAGGTCTTATTTTGAATTATATTTTTCCAGTATTTAAAATCAAGCTCCTCTAAATTATAATTTTCTTTATTTTTTATTAGATCTTGTAATTTATCAATTAAAAATTTATGGTTAATTACTTCGTAATCCTCAACTAGTATCTTTGGCAAAGTTGTAAATGAAGTGTAAATTAGATGTTTTTTTGTAATAGGTATAGATCCACTGTAGAGAGTTTCCCAAAATCTATGAGTATCTATACCATTTCCCCATGGAGCTAATGTAAAACTATGATTTGACATTTTACTTTTATATTGCTCATGTTTTAGTGAAGCAAGATCTGTATTTACCCAATTCATTTGGTGAAAATATGGATACAAGGCTTTTCTGTGTCCAAAATTTGTATTTGGATTAAAATTTACATACAAAAGCTCGTTTTTTTCAGAATAATAGTTATTTTTTTGATTACCGTTTGTAAATATTTTTTCATTTAGATTTTTAGAGTGAAAATTTGCGATTCCAATAGGTATTGGAATCAAGTCTTTAGCATCGTAATCAACATTAATTGAATACCACTTAGAAATACAATTCGGTTTAGAAAGATACATTTTTTTTGTAATTTTTAAGTCGCTTTGATGTGTTATTAGTTTAATATTTTTAAATTTGCATTGTTTATCAAGTATCTTAAATAATTCTTTGATGTATTCAGTTTTACAAAATATTATTTGATTTTCTTTTAGCTCAAATTTTTTCTTTCTTACAAATATATACTCTAAATCTCCTATTTGATTATCTACGTTATCTTTTAAATTAAGTTCACTAACTTGAGATTTTAAAAATACACCACTGAATACAACATCAGCAATTTCTGCAAATTTGAAACCCGAGATTATTTCAAAATTATTATTTTTCATGTGTCGTAATTTTATATTCTTCTTCGATTATTCTGTCAATTTCTTGAAATTCAAATTTAGATTCTTCATCATTATCATTTAATAACGAAGAATTATTTCCAATTAATCGAATATCAATAAAGTTTTTCTTTAAGAAATATTTTTTTAAGTTGGCTTTCTCAGACTCATTAAAAATAAACAGTAAAACTTTTTTGGTTAATATAAGCTTCAGTGGTATTTTTTTTAAACTTTCTACATTTAACAAAACAATTATCTTACACCTTTTATCAGTTGTTGTTGAGTTAAAGTAATGCTTGTTCAGCAATCTTTTTCTTATATTGTTATTTTCATCAAAGAAAAATAATATTTTATTTGGCCAATTTTGAATCTTTATATTAAACAAAAGAGTATTGGACGGTAACTTGTTTTTTGTTAAGTTCCAATAAGTTATTGAAAGTAGTGACTGGTCATGCCTATGATTTGATGAGTTGCTGTTTGCTGGAAATATCATTTCTTCATTTGATGATAATTTATTCCATTCCCGATGTAAGTTTTCTGCAAATTGATTATTGAAATTAAAGCCTATAACGCCAGCCATTAAATTTATAGAGTTTAGAATAAAGTTGCACTCACTCATATTTAAATCTTCCAATACAGAGGGATGTGTCCACTGCTTTATATTTCCTGTTGAATTAAAGCTCGCAAAACCATATTCATAAATAAAAATTTTGAACAATAATAGGTTATTCTGAAATATAGTTGCTGAATCTAACCAAATTAGATAGTTTATTCCTTCATTTTTGAGAATATTAATAATTTCTGGTTTCCAGGCAAAACCGCCAATTTTATTTTTATGTTCTTCAAGTCTTAGCCCAAAATATTTTGGATATTTTTTAAAAGGAAATTTCCTTATGTCTAATATTTTGTTTTCAAGTAGCTTTTGATATTGTTGACTGTTTAGTCCTAAGTCGAAAATTATCAACTTATTGAATTTATTTTTTTGTATTCGTTCAAAATTATCAATAAAGTTGATGAGATAGGGATAATGCTTTTCGTCAGAAGCTGTTACTAAGGTGAATTCTATAGAGGTGATTTTCCTGAGATTTAGTATATTTTTTAAACATGTTTTAATAATTAGAACAAAATCAGAAACATATGACATTATAAATTCATAATACATAAGACATATATAATTTAAACAAATTAAATTACAAATGTAGTTTTTATCAGATTGATATAAAATAAGAAATGTGAGTGCAAATACCCAAAATTATTCTGTTTTTTTTTGTGGATTGTCAAAAAACTGTGTCGATACTATTTCTAATAATTTAAATTTCTTAACTTCTTTTTTCAAGGAATCGGAGTTTGAATCTTATGCGATTTTCGTAGATTCAGACTCAAAAGATGGAACTAAAGAACACTTAACATATTTTGATCAAAATAATAATAATGTAATATACAAAAATTTTGATAATTTAGAAAATGTATATAAAAATAGAATTGAGAGAATTCAGCATTCTAGAAATAAATGTATAGATATTGTATCAAAATTTGATGATAAAAAAAATATAGTCTATATACCACTTGATTTAGATCTAGATTTATTTAAATATACTTCTGTTAAAGAATTTGATGAATTAATAAAATATTGTTTAAGTAAAGATGTAGCCAATGGTATATTTCCATTCTCTTCACCCTTTTATTATGACATATTTGCTCTAAGAGCTACGAATTGGGTAGATATAAACTCTCAATATTGGGTAACAAAATTAAAAAAATATGTAAAACTTGGTAGTTTTATATTTAATTATTTTTTAATTTTTAGGCATCAAATTAATATAGAACACTTTGAAACAAAAAATATAAAAGTAAGAAGTGCTTTTGGGGGTATTGGAATATATAAAGTAATTAATAAAATCCCAAAATATAGTTTATCCTTTAAAAACCCAGAAACTGTATCTGAACATATCAAATTTAATTTTCAGTTTTCAGAATTAGAAATATTAAAAAATTGGATAGTTCCCGCACCGGATGAACACCTTGAATATAGGCTTTTAAATTTTAAAGAAAAAATAAAATATTTCTTTAAAACTATTTTTTTTGACTTTGTTAATCAAAAAAAATAAGTATCTTACCTTGAAGTATTAAAAATTCTAAATGAAGCTATCAAATAAACTAGCAACTTATATCCGTCTCTAAATCTAGAAATTTGTGTAGTTCCATATCTTCTTTCTTTATAACTAATTGGAAGTTCAACTATTTTTTGACCAGAGTATGCAGCTGAAAAAATCATGTCAAAATCACCAAAAGGATCCTTCACATCAATAATTTTCTGCCATCGGTACAAATCGTCTATGTTACTCTTTTTAAAAACTTTTGTACCACATAATGAATCTGTAAGTGGTTCATTTATAATTTTACTTATAAAAAATTGAAAAAATCTATTACCTAACTTGTTAAGAAATCGCATTGATTTTTTATCCATTTCGTATACCAATCTTGTTCCATTCACAAAATCTGCACTATTTTTTTCTATAATCTGAAAAAAATCAACCAATGTTTCTGGCTCGACACTTATATCAGCATCTAAAATTGCTATAACTTCATTTTCTACAACTTCTAGTGCTTCCCAAACTGCGTTTGCTTTTCCAGTTTCAGATTGCATCACAATTTTAAATAAATAGTTGTTATACATGTCTGAAATTTCATTCATAACATCAAGTGTTTTATCTTCAGATTGGCCATAAGAGAAAATAATTTCTGTATTATCAAATTTTGGTATTCTTGATACCAGCTCTTTTAAGTTACCTTCTTCATTTTTAGCTGGAATGATAATCGACTTCGTTAGTTTTTTTCCTTTTCGATTTAAAGGCCTAAAAATCATATAAGTTTTAATTCCTAAATTAAATGGAAAAAAAAGGACTTCAAGCATTCTATTAATTATTCCGCCTAGAAAAAACAATTTAAATGGGAAAAATTGCTTGGTGTAAAATTTTTGATACTCCAAACCCAAACCATTTGTAATATTTTTAATTTTTTTAAGGTGAATATAAGCATTATTTTTATTTGAATCTTTAATTTTTAAATATTCAAAAAATTTAAAAATTAGTGAATATTTTGAATTAATTGAGCTTATTATCAACTTTCCATCATCAGTAAGAGAATCTGAAATTGTTGAAAGCAATGTAAAAACATCCTCATGATTTTCTATTACATCAGTAAGAAGAATTCTGTCATATTTTTTGTTTTTATCGAGTGTTGGAACATTGTTTGGATCATTAAGATCTAATAATAATTTATCACTTTCAACATTAATAATTTTATTTTTAGAGTCGATATTTAATATATGCAGAGAATTTTTATTTTCTAAATATTTTTCAATTTCTAATTTATGGCGATAATAAAAAGTTTTGTTTGAAATTTTAAACATATGTATTATTTTAGTAATTTACTAGACTTTACAAACCTAGTTCTTTTTCTAGGTATTTATTAAATTCTTTCATGTTATAATTTTCTTTCACTAGATTAGATGAATTTTCAGATATCTTGTTCAACAGTTCTGTATTCTTAAACAAGTAATTAATTTTATTTACCCAAGAATCTGGATTGCTTGAAGATTCAAACAATATATTTTCATTATCTATAAATTTTACTTTGTCCCAAAAACCATTTGTTTTTGTAATCAATACTGGAATGCCCATAGACATTGATTGAAGTGCTACACTTTGACCGGAAGGTTGTGTTGATTTTTTTAATGGTAATATAACCAATTTAGAATCATGATAAATTTTTTTTAAATCAAGATCGCTCATTAATCCATCTTTCCAGCTGCCTCTTAGAACAGTAACATTAGGCAGTTCTAAATTGAGCAATTTGTCGTTTGAAGAAACGAAGATAAACTTTTTATCTGGCATAAGTTTTGCAATATTAATTAATAAATTAAAATCTCTATTTCCGTCGTTCCCAATAAATAAAATTTGATTCTTATCTGAGTTCAACAAATCTTTACTGTTCCAGAATTCGCAATCAATATGAAATGGTTTAAAAACAAGTTTTTCATGCTTTTTTATTCGATTTTTAGCAATGTTGTATTCCTCGATGCCTAAGAAATACAACTTATCCAAATGGCTTACGAGTAAAGAAATCAAGGAATTGTGAAATATTTTTAAAATTTTATAATTTATTTTTTTTGAATACAGACCCATTACAAACATATAAGTTTTTATATTATATTTTTTTTTAAAAAATATTAAAGGAAGTAAGGAGGCAAATCCTGCAGACTCCGATATTAAAATTAAATTGTCTGTTTCTTTAATTGATTTTAAATTTTTCTTGTTTATTGTTGAAAAGATATACAGAGGTAAACTAAAAGCTTTTGACAACTTGTGTTCAATTTTATTCAAAAAACCTGAAATATTATTAAATTCAATAATTGAAATATTATTATGGTGTTTATCTTTAAGGTATTTATATCCATAAAAAAATTCTTCTGCATACGAGTTACTATTAGCTTTATTTATTCTTCCTCCAGAAAAAATATATGTAATTTTGTTCATTAAAATAACATTAGTGTCAGATATGAAAATTGCTATTTTTTTTACTTATGACTACTCAATTGAAACACTGAGTAAGTCTGGGTTACTTGAAAGAGAGTTGAAGATATATCAAAAAATAAATGAAATTTATGGAACAGAATTTATATTTTTAACATACGAAGAAAGCATAGAGCAACACATTAACAACTACCCTGAATTTAAATTTATTCCCATTTATAAATATTTAGGAAAATCAAACAACAAACTAATTCGTTTTTTGAAATCTTTTTTTATACCTTTTAAGATTAAATCTGAGTTACTTGACGTAGACGTTCTTTATCAACATCAATTATTGGGTGTTTGGATTCCTTTGCTTCTAAAAATTCAATTAAACAAACCTCTGCAAGTTAGAACAGGATATGATGCATATTTATTTTCACTAAAAAATAATGATAATTTTTTAAAATCAATATTTTATAAGTATTTAACTAAATTAGCTCTCAGATTCTCTGACTTATATACGGTGACGAGTAAATGCGACAAAGATTTTTTGTCTAAAAAATTTAATGTTAATTCTACAAAAGTAGTACCTAACTGGATAGAGATTAATGATCACCAACCACTAACCAAAGATTCAGAAAAAATATTAATGGTAGGTAGATTAGAAAAACAAAAAAACTACCCTTTTGCATTTGATTTTTTAAAATCAATTAATGCTAATTATGAGTTAGATATATATGGAAGTGGTACGGAATATTCGAATCTCAAGACATTATCTTTTGAGCAAACCCTTAATATTAATTTTTTAGGAAACATTACCCACCAAAATCTAATAAGAGAATTTTCTAATTATAATTTCTTCTTAACAACCTCAACCTATGAAGGAAATCCAAAATCTGTCTTGGAAGCACTGTCAAGTCAATGTATTGTATTTGCTTCTAATATACCCAGTCATCAAGAACTAATTAAAGATGGTGTAAACGGATTTTTATTCTCGGACATAAAAGAGTTAGTTAAAAAGTTTGAGTTTATAAAAAATAATTTATCAGAACAAAGCAAAATTAAAAAAAATTGTTTAAGTAGTTTAAGTGAAAATCATATATCAACAGTTTCAAAATTAATGTATGAAGATTATGTTTTCCTTACTTCATTAAGATAAGAGGCTAAAACAAATAATTTCCAAACTCTTAATGCATTAATTCTTGTTTTGATGAAATTAAGTTTGTACAAAGATTTTGAACTAATAAATTTGTTTAACTCTGAATATTCAATTTCTTTTTTAATTAACGGGAAATTTTTATAGACCCACTTTTTATAATCAAATACAAAACCCTGCTTTGATCTATTTAAAAATTCGTGACTAAAATCATTAGATAAATAATTTTGTAAAGGTAATTTTTGATTTTTTAAACCAAAATATTCAAAACTATGACTAAATATATATTCAACTAACTTGTGATCAACCAGTGGTGACCTTACCTCTACAGAGTGTGCCATAGATGTTCTATCAACCTTAAACATCATTTGATCCGAAAGATAGTATTTGTATTCCATTGCTAATAGTGATTTATAAAGTGGAATTTTACTATTCATTTTTATCCTCAAACTATCTGGAAGCTGGCTAATGCCCAATAGTTTGATAAATTTTGAATCTTCTAGAAAGGAAATATAAGCTTCAAAATCATTGTTATTTAGTGATTTGAATTTAGACCCCGTTCCAAGAAAAGCAGGATAAATTGAATATAATTTACTGATTAACTTAATTATATAGTTCTTTTTCTTCAGGTGTGTTTTCAATCTATAGTAGCCCCCTAAAAGCTCATCACCGCCGTCTCCAGAAATTGCTACTTTAAATTTTTGGGAGATTAATTTACTTATATAGTATGAAGGAACTACTGAAGGATCTCCATAAGGTTCATCAAGGCATTGTATGGCTTCTCTGATTAACTTATTTGATATTTTTTCATCAACAATTATTTCTTCATGATTAGTTTTATATTTATTAACAACTTGTTGAATGTACTTTTTTTCGTTATATTTTTCATTTCCGACTAAAACTGAAAAAGTGTTAACTTTGTAATTTAAATTAGTTAAGTTTTTAACAATAGAAGTTGAATCGATACCGCCAGATAAAAAGTTTGCAATTTCAACATCAGCAATCATTCTTTTTACTACAGATTCTTCAAATAAAGTTTCAAATTCAGCTTGGATAAACTCTTTATTGTCAAGAAAAGATAATGGATTCCAGTATTCAACACTTTTCTTTATAAATTTTCCTCCCTCGTAATCAATTTCAAGATAGTGAGCAGCTGGAATCTTAAAAATATCTTTGAAAAGAGTTCTTGGTGCAAAGTTTGTCCCATAAGCTAAATACTGATCTATTGATTCCTTATCAACTTCAACTTTGTTCTTGTAATCTAATATTGACCTGAGGTTTGAAGCAAATAAAATATCTTCTTCAGTTGTATTTATGTACAAAGGTTTTTGACCAATCCTATCTCTTGCAAAGTAAACTTTTTTCTTTTTTTTATCTATATAAACAAAAGAAAATTGACCAGATATTTCATTAATAAAATTAATCCCATATATATTTAATCCGGCAAATAAGGTTTCGGTATCTGAGTGAGAAGTTTGGAATTTATAATTATGCTTTGATATCTTTTCCCTTAATATATTTGAATTATAAATTTCACCATTAAACATAATTAATGAACTTGAATCCTGGGAAACCATTGGTTGGTTTGCTTGAGTGCTTAGATCAACTATCGCGAGTCTGTTGAACCATAAATTATAGTGAATGTCTTTTTTGCCTTTTATATTAGAAATGTTGTCTGGACCTCTGCAGTGAGAGTGCTGATTAGATTTTTCTAGTTGAACTTCATCAATTTCATTAAATGACAAAGTTCCAGTAAATCCACACATATGAAAATTATAATTAGTTTAAAGACTTCTAAGATAAAAATTATTTTAATTAGAATTATATTTGTATATGAAAGTATTAGTTCTAGGTAGCAATGGTCTGGTCGGTAGTTCACTTGTAAGAATACTTTCTAATAATAAAATATACGATAAAATCATCGGTTCAAATAGACAAACTTTAGATCTTTTTGAATTTGACAGAGTTAAAAACTTTATAGAAGACAGCCGACCTGATGTAATTATTAATGCAGCAGCAAAAGTAGGTGGAATTTTGGCGAACAACACATATAGAGCAGATTTTATATTAGAAAATTTGAAAATTAACATCAACCTTCTTGAAGCTTTGATACCTTTTAAGGATACTAAATTAATTAATCTTGGTAGTAGCTGTATTTATCCTTTAAATGCTAAAAATCCTATTAAAGAAGAATATATCATGACCGGTGAGTTGGAGGCTACAAATTCTCCTTATGCGATGGCAAAACTTACAGCTATTGAACTAGGAAACTCTTTAAAATCTCAATATGGCCATAAAGTAATTAATTTAATGCCAACAAATCTGTATGGGCCAAATGATAATTTTTCTGACAAAGACAGTCATGTAATTCCTGGTCTAATGGGAAGGATGCATAAAACAAAAATGCAAGGTAAAGAAGAATTTGAAGTTTGGGGAACTGGAAAACCTTTGCGTGAATTTTTATATGTAGATGATTTAGCAAATGCTATCACATTTATAATAGAAAATAATATTGAAGACGAATTAATAAACATTGGCAGTAATCAAGAAATATCTATCAAAGAATTAGTAAATTCTTTGATGCAAGTGATAAAATTCGAAGGAAAAATTACATTTAATAATAATTATCCCGATGGCAACCCAAGAAAATTATTGGATTCGTCTAAAATATCTTCATATGGATGGAAGCCAAAAGTTCAAATTGATGAAGGATTGAGGTTGACCTATAACTGGTATCTCAATAATTTAAATAAATCAAATCCCTAATCTGTAATTGGATGTTCCCATGTGGGCTTCATTAATTTTTTACTAATTAAAACACTTTCTTGTTCAGCAAGTTCAAGGTCTGATTCAACCATGACCTTAACTAATCCGTTAAAATCTAGTTCCGGCTGCCAGTTTAGTAATTTTTTGGCTTTGCTAGGATCTCCCAACAAATGTTCAACTTCATTTGGCCTATGGTATTTTTCTGATGTCAAAACATGGTCTTTCCAGTTAAGTCCTACTTCTCCAAAAGCAGCCTCTACAAATTCTTTTACGGTATGTGTCTTACCTGTAGCTAAAACCCAGTCATCTGGATGATCATGTTCCAACATCAATTTCATACCCTTTACATAATCTCCAGCAAAACCCCAATCTCTTTTTGCTTCAAGATTCCCCAATGTAAGATTTTTTTGAATACCATGAAAAATACGACCAACTGCTCTTGTTATTTTTCTAGTAACAAAAGTTTCACCCCTTGCAGGTGATTCATGATTAAATAGTATTCCATTAACACAAAATAAATCATACGAATCTCTGTAAACTTTTGTCATTTCATGGGCAAAAACTTTTCCAACTGCATAGGGACTTTTAGGATAAAAAACTGAAGTCTCAGACAAAACTGATGAGTCAACTCCGCCATACATCTCTGAAGATGATGCTTGATAGTATTTTATTTCTTTTTTAGCATTTTTAACAGCTTCTAATAAAGTAAGTGGGCCTACTGTTGATGTTTGGGTTGTATAAAGGGGATTTTTAAATGAAACAGCCACATGAGATTGAGCAGCAAGATTATAGATTTGATCTGGTTCAATATTATTAATTAGATTATTGAGAGACGATGAATCTAGTAAATCTGAATAATAAAGTTTTAATTGGTGACTTTTCCCATACTCTGCTATTAATCCATCTATTCTTGATGTGTTAAAACTTGATGATCTTCTTATAGTCCCATGTACTTCAAATCCAGATTCAAGAAGGTGTTTTGAAAGATAATACCCATCTTGGCCAGTAATTCCTGTTATAAATGCTTTCATAATTTATGGTTTTCCTCTTTAAGAATTATACGATTATTTAAAGCTAATCCAATTAATATATACATAATTATTGAGTAGTGGGCATTTTCCATACTTGGATCAAAAAGTGAATTAAAAATTAGTGGAAACACCAAAAGCTTATAATCAGTTTGATATGAGTTGTGTTTAAATTTTTGAAAAAGAAAAAAGTAAATCAATACTATAAATGAAAAATGAATTAATCCACCTCGAGAAACAATATGAATAATATAATTGTGAACATTTACATTTGTTCCATCTTGCCCGAGACGTTGATCAGAATTCATTGCTGGAATAAGGTCGTGATAACCATACCCATTAATTAAATCTTTAGATTTCCACATGTCAGTCAAAATATCCTGCCAAATTTGAAGTCTCCAATTAAGATTTCCATCAGATGAAAAAATTCTTCCATCTCTAAAATAAAATAAACTAATATTTAGAACTGTTTCCTCGTACACATTGTCATTTATAGTGCTGTATCGACTTGTGATAGCAAATTTTATATCGCCAGTTATTTCTTCATCTACTGATATATCTCGGCTTACAACCCAACTAGAGGACAGTGCAAAAATAATTAAAGAAAAAACAATCGATATATAAAAATATTTATCAAGCTTTTTAATGTTTTTCTTAAACTCAGGAAATAAAATTATACAAAATATTAGTACAGATAAAAATGCACTTCGACTTTTAACCATAAATAAAGGTGTATACATTGCACCTATAAGTAGAAAAATTATTAATGAATTTTGTGAAAATTTTTTCCTTGATAAAAATATATAAAATATAAAAATAAAAGCTAACAAAAGATCTGATCCTTTCGGGTATTCAAATTTGTCAGTGTAATTTAAGAAAAAGTTTTGAGAATTCTCGCTTATTCCTCGGGTAGAAAAAATATAAATAATAAATAATCCAAAAAAGGAAAGAATACTGTCTTCTTTATTAATAATAAAATATTTTTCACTCAAAATATAATAACCGATAATAATAGCTCCAAAAGACCATATATAAGATGAAGATTTATAAATTAATTCATTAGAAAAGCTAACACTATTTACTATATTGCTGATAGCGAATGACAAGATCAGCAGAACACAAAGCATGTTAATTGATTTGCTTTCTAGTAGAAATTTCTTTTTTAAGATTGGGACAAAAATAGTAAATATTATCAGCAATAAAGCTGAACCTCCAATAATGTATTCACCAAGTCTATATCCGAAAAATGTCAACCCGGTAAATGTTCTAGCAAAAAGAAAAACTAAAAAAATAAAAATTTTTATAAACAATGAGAAAATATATTTTTGTTTTGTTTTCAATTTAAGGCTTTATAATATTGTAATCATATTTATTTTTTTCTAAAAGAGTTAAGATCATTACTAAGGCCCAGACAGATAAAATAGTGCCATGTATGTCAGGTGTATTTTTCCCCTTAGAAATTTCTATGCCGTAGTAATGTGTTTGAGATTTGTTTATATAATATGAAAATCCGTTGTACTCCTTATGATATAAAAGTTTTAGATAATCAAGAACATTATTAAAAATATTTATTATTTCTTTTTTCCTATAACTTGTTTGCTCCGAACATTTGTAAAGAACATAAACATAGTCAACTAAATCACATCCTTCAAACTCCGGTTTGTTGTCTAAACAAAAGTCAATAAGCTTTTCAGGTAAATGTATTGGGTAATTAAGCCAATCAAGTCCAGATATTACCTTCATTGCCCCATTAATAATTTGTCTTGTACTTTCAGGTTTTTTTTGAAAATATGAGCCTGTATCATAATCAAGTTTAAGCTTGATAAAATCAGTCAAATTATCTTCTATATTAAGTTTGAATGTTGAGTTGTATAAAGAAATTGATGAGAATTGTGCTCCTGCATCCCATGGTCTACTCCAGTCATAAGAATTCAAATAATCTTCAACAGAAACATGGTTATTAAAAAAATTAACTGGTGCTTTTTGTAATTTATATCCTACTTCACTTAAAGTTGAAATTGCCTGTTTGCTATCAGCATTTACTGCCTTAAAAATGTTCATTTGTTTTGATTCATAATCTTTTTTAAATAAAGTATTCAAAGTACTTTTAGTGAGGCTTTTAAAATTATAGATTGAAAAGTTTTTATCAAAATATTTAACAACCTCATTGTCAATAAAATAATTTTCAAAACCCTCGAATTGAGATGATTGAAAATTTTGTAAATACTTTATCCAATTTTCTTGAGATTTACTATCTAAGTTTTGCCATTCATTTGATAATTTAAAAAGCTTTATAGCATACGAGTTATATCCCATATTTATCTTTTTACCAATTTTTGTAGGAGAGTTAATTACGGGAAAAAAATTATATTCAGAATCTTGTTTTAATTTTTCCAAAAAATTTAAAGATAACTTTGGTATATCTTGAAAATATGAATAATCAGTCATATTAAATTCTCTTTAATAGTTGCTTTAAGTAATGTTTTAGATTTATGCTAGTTAATAATTTTTGAATTTTATTTTTTACTAAAAATAAGTCTCTTAGTAATTTGCTAACTTTAATTTCTTTAATGATTTTTTTTTCTTTCACAATATTAAATGTCTCATAAAACTCATGACACATTACCTCGGCCGAGTATGGATACTCTTTTAATTTATCTTTATAAATTTGAAAATCTTTAATAATTTCCAATAATTTTTCCTCAAAATTTTTATCAAACTTTACTCCATAACCATCGCAATATTCTGGTATTCCTCCGCTATTAAAGTAAAGAACTGGCAAGCCACACTGTGCAGCTTCTATATGATGGTTTCCAGATGGTTCATTTTTTGAAGCTGTTATATAAATATTATTTTTCTTAATTTCTTCAGCTAGAGAATGCCCAGAAAGAGGGTTTAGAACTTTAGTATTAGAAAAATTAACATTATTTGGAACGTTTCCTATATATGTAAATTCTATATTTTTATATTGTTGTTTGGAGAGCATATCATCAAATTTTTTATATATATCAAACCCTTTATTTGAATGATTACTCCAGTGATGGGTAACAAATTTTATTTTTTCTGTATTAAACTCATTTAATCCAGATTTGTTAAAAATTTTCTCATCTGCACCAGACATGATCACTGAAGTTTTTGAAGCTGACATTCCAAAGTCTACATAAATATTTTTTAACCAATTGCTGACAAAAATTACATGATCTGCACAGTCACTTGCATCAAGATAATACTGATTAATATAATCTGTTCCTTTTCTTTCATCACATTCATTTATTCTTTGTATAACAACAACATTTGGGTTTACAAACTTTTTATACTTTTTAATATCTTCATGATTAAATGTCGAAGAGGACTCTTTTCTACTTCTTGGATCGGTAAGGAGAATTATGTCTATATCTTTATCACAAAGATCATGTATGACACTGTGACCATTTTTTTGTAAATATTTTTTTAAATTTACAACAAAAAGATTTCCCCCACCCCAGGGACCATCAATTATTCTTGAGCCAATACTAACTTTCATAAACTTTCTTAAACATATCAATATAGCCTAACATTCCATTGGGAATAGAAAATTTTGATGATTCATTATAAGCAAATTCAACATTTGGAGTAGCACGGTCAAACGAATTCAGATCTTTATAATCAAAAATAGACTCTGGAGCTAAAATTTGACTTGCTATTCCAACATCAGTTGAAATTAATGGTGTTTTAGTCTGACCACATTCTACTAGAGCTTGTGGACCACCTTCTAATCTTGAAGTAATTAAATACAAATCTAAAATATTGTATAATTCATTCATCATTGAAAAATTGGTCATTTCAAAATACTTAAAAGGAATGCTATTATTTTGTAGTTCTTTAATTATAAAATTTCTTCTTTTTCCAGTTAATACAACCTTTAAATTTTTATTTTTTTTGTACATATTTTTTACTATCTCAATAAAAATGTCTGGGCCCTTAATCAGTTTTGGCGATTTTAAATCGTCTCCCTCTGTGTCTCTCTGGAAACTTCCAACCAAATAATCTTTATCGTTAAATCCATATTTATTTCTAAGTTCGGTTTTATTTTTTTTGTAATACCATATATTTTGATTCACCCATAGTGGAAGAAAATAAATTGGCTTATCAGTAAGATGATTGAGCTTTTGCTTTGTTTTTTGAGATATGACATGATATCCATTTACAAATTTATCATTATTAGTAATTTTTTCTACTTCTCTACTCTGAGATGATGTATCTTCTATGTGGTAAATAGATTGAATAATCTTTTTATTTTCATGTTTTTTTAAAAAAGATAGCTTTGTATTCCAAGGTGCTACATCCCAAATTATATGTGATAAGTATGAATACTTAGTAGTAATTTTTTTGTTATTTGATATCCATTCGCTTCTAATTCTATCAATAATCCAAGACTCTTTAATATTTGTAAGATATATTTTCATTTAATTAACCAAAGTAATTTTTTATTATTTTGTAAGCTTATTATTACTATATATAATGAAAATTTTAATTACAGGCATTTCTGGACAAGACGGTATTTACTTAACAAAAAAAATAAAAAATAACTATCCAAACTTTTCAATTTTAGGAATTTCAAGGTCCATGGACTTAAATAATTTTTTATCAATATCAAAAACGAACAGTCTATCTAAAAATCAAAACATAAATATTGTTAATGTTGACCTAAAAAACCCAGATGCAGTAAATTCTTTAGTAAGAGATTTCATGCCTGATTACATTTACAACCTTACAGGCCCTAGTTCAGTATATGAATCAATTAAAAATCCTGAATTAGAATTTACAATAACCAATATTTTTAACAATTTAACAAGTGCAGTTATAAAAAATCAAAACTTTTGTAATTTTTACCAAGCTTCTACATCTGAGATGTATGGATTAAATAATAAGCAAAAACTGTATAACGAAAATTCGAAATTCATACCAAACTCACCTTATGCATCAGGAAAGTTGACAAATCATCTAAAAGTAAAACATTTAAGAGATGCTTATTCATGGAATATTTTTTCAGGAATAATGTTTAATCATGAATCAGAATATAGAAAGAATGAATTTTTATTTATGAAAATTATTCAAGCAGCACGTAAAATTAAAAACGGATCAAAAGATAAACTTAAAATTGGTAGCTTAGATTATTGTAGAGACTGGTCTTATGCAGAGGATATAGCAGAAGGTATTTTTGCTTTAACTACAATGGGTTCAGATTATGATTATGTTTTAGGTTCAGGAGTGGGAACTTCTATTAAAAGTCTCGTAGACACAATCTTTAAATTTTTTGATCTTGATTACAAAGAGTATATTGAAATTGATAAAAATATCCTTAGAAAAAATGATCCTCAAACAATCATTTCAGATCCAACAAAAATATATGAAGAGCTTGGTTGGAAAACTAGGCATAATTTAGAAAATTTAATAGAGAAAATTATTAATAATGTTTTAAGTAAATCAAGGTAATATGTTTTTCCTTACACAGTTAGCATAGTAATTTTGTTCATCCTTATGAATATTAGAAATATTGTTTATAGTATTTAAATAGTAAAGAGGCTTTTTTATATACTTAAAACTAATCTTATTTTTTATAAGGTCTGTGAACAATTTGTAGTCTTGAGCATAAAAAAATTTATCATCGTAACAACCAAGATTCTCTAAGACATTTTTATTAATCATTAAAGTTCCGTGGATAAATGGATTCTTTATTTTTAAAACTAAATTTTGGGGTGCATAGTAGCTTAGCTTAGGAATCATATCCCCTGTTTGAATATTTACTGCTCTAGATACACAAAAATCGTAATCACCAGTTATTAAATATTTTATTTGGCTCTCAAACCGTGATTCGTGAGAATGATCATCGCCATCCTGTCTTGCTATAAAACTCCCTTCTGCTTCTTTAATCAAATAATTTAAAGACTTAGTCAAACCTAAAGTATGTTTATTTTTAAATATTTTTATTCTGGAATCTTTTTTTTCATAATTTTTTAGAATATTAGAAGAATTATCAATTGAATTATCATCAAGAATTAAAAATTCAAAATCTTCAAATGTTTGTGATAAAACACTTTGAATAGAGCCCTCTAAAGTTTCCTCGTTGTCTTTAACAGACATAATTACTGAAATTATTTTTTTATTCATTAATGATTTTTAAAAACTGATTAAGAATTTCTTTTTCATTTAATTTTTTTAAAATATGATCTTTAACAGCTTTCGTTGATTGTTCGTATAATTTTTTATCCTCTAATAGATTTATTGATCTTATTAAGTCTTCATAATTAAATTGTTCAAAAGAGAATTTATAGTCTTCAGGAAAAAACTCATCCATGCCTCCAAATGATGGATAAATTGATACTGTTCCTAAACTTGATGCCTCGCAAAGAAGTCTTGGCTGCCCTTCGTATAATTTAGTAGCTGTAATTACAGCTTTTGCATTTTTAATATAATTTAAAACGTTTTCATTGGATAAACGACCAAGAAATTTAATATTTGTTCCTGAATTTGCATTTTCTAATTTAGACTTAAGCTCACCATCTCCAATTATATAAAATGTTAAATTTGAAAGTTTACTTTTTTTCCATGCATTTATGAGCTCCTGAATTCCTTTTTCTTTAGAAATTCTTCCAGCATATACAACTGAATCACCTTTTTTCATATTAGAACTATGAACAAAGTTCATAGGGTTGTTAAATACTTTTATTTTTTCTTTATTAACACCAGATTCTATCAGTTTATTTCTATGAAATTTATTAACTGCCAATATTGTAATTTTGAAATTTTTAAGAATATTAAAATACTTTAGTGAATAAAAATATAAGAAAATAGACTTGATCAAAGATTCTGAATAATATCTATTGAATATAGATAAAAAGGGTTTACTAAAGCCGCAAGCATCACACTTTTTATTATTTGCTAGATGGTTCTTTGAAAAAAAATGTCTTGAACATTCATATCTAAAATTGTGAACTTTTAAAATTACTTTAATTTTCTTCTTTTCTAAAATTTTAAAAATTCCTAAACTTAACTTAAACCAAGTGTTGTGAACATAAACTACATCAGGTTTAAATTCATTTAAAACATTTTTTAAATTCTTATTTGTATTTAAATTGGTTCTTAGAAAAAAAGATAAAATATCATAAATATCTAATCGACTACTGTTATTTTGTGAAAAAAAAGATACCTCAAAATCTTTTTCAAAAAACTGTAATTCTTCATATATATTTGAATCTTCCCCACCAAACTCCTTATAGAAATTATGAATGATGAGCATTTTTTGCATATTACTTATTAACTTTCAAAACTCTCTTTTCATCAACAATATCAAGAGAAATAAGAGAATCGACATTTTGATACTTTTCTGGATCATGAGTAGAATTTATAACAGTTATATTTTGCTTAGATATTATTGACAACACAATTTCCTTAGATGCTTCGTCTAAATTTGCTATTGATTCATCAAGCAACAAAATTTCAGGCTTAGCTAATAAGGCTCTAATAAAAGCAATCTTTTGCATTTGGCCTGAAGAAAGTGATGTGTTGTCTATTTTTCTGTCTAAATAATAGCTTTCTTGTTCGTTAAATAAATTAAAGTCATATAACAAATTTAATATTTCAGTATCTTTTATTTCACTTTTATTGCCGTATAGTAAATTGTTACGAAGCGTTGTTGCAAATATATAGGGCGTAGCTCCTATATAGCCAAAGTTCTCAGAAAATGTAATTAATTTACCTGATTCTGGCCTTAGAACATTTCCTAGAAGACCCAGTAGTGTGCTTTTGCCAGAACCATTTGGACCTACGATGATATTATGTGTATCTTTATTTATTGTTAAATTAAGATTTTCAAAAATATAACCATCACTGTTTAAATACTTAAAATCTACATCTTGAAGTTCTATTTTGTTTGAATCAGTTATTGAGAGATAATTTACATTTTTTATAACATGTTCTTTTTCAAGAGCCATGAATTCAGAAATATGGACTTGTGCGTTTACAACCATGTTAAGAGAGTTTGTAACTTTTGCAATTGATTGAAATAATCTTGTTGTTACACCCAGAAAATCTAAAGTTATTTTGCTTGTTAGGCCTGAAATAGTCAAAATAATTGAAAATATCATAAGAGTAAAAAAATTGGGCAGTTGTCCATTTATAAAAGAAACTTGGAAGTTTTTATATGCAACACCATAAATACTCTTCAACAATTCATTAAAAGTTTGTCTTTCTATTTTTTCCATTCTGAGGATTTTTATTAACGATAAATTTTCTAATACATTTACTAATTCATTATTTACATCTCGTCCAACTTCAAATTGTTTATGCATATACTTTCTGCTGGTTGAAATGAGTTTAGAAATTGGAAAACCTAAAACTAGTACACCAACTCCAAAAAAGCTAATCAGCTCTATATCGGCAATGATTAAATAAGCAGTATAAGCTAAGGCCTGAAGGAAAAAGTTTAGAAATTCTGCAAAATGCGAATAAAAAAATGCGATATGTCCACTCAAGTTGTTTATATAATAATATGAATCTGAAGTCGAAAAGTTTTTTTGCTCAAGTACTTTAGAGAAAAGATATGTTCTCAAACTTATAGTTACTGATAATTCTATTTTTTTTAGAATCATTGCTTGAAAATATGCAACTACATATCTAAAAATGACTAATACTACAACCAAAATTCGATTCTGATCGATTACATTAAGAACACTATTTAGAGCATCAATATTTGTAAACTGATCTGCAACTATTGAAGCGAACGTAGCGATTAAGAATAAATCTATCCCAGCACTTAATTGTGATAATAAAATTGATATAAAAATTAGTATCTTTTTGTTTTTTGTTTTTGTTAATTTTGATACATAGAATACATCATTAAAAATGATTTTTAATTTGTTCATTATTTAAATTATATTTACAAAATTTAAATAGATAGAACAAAGTTTAGAATATTGTAGATATACTTTTTGAAAAATAAAATACAATTACAAACAAAACTAGTTATTACGCATGTAAAATTACATGTGTTTACTTGAAAATATAATTACTATATCAATTAATAATGATTAATAATCCCAAAACTGCTATCTGTTTCGTTGCCGACTTTAGATATTTATATAAAAATTTTAAAAGAATAAACAATGAATTAAGAACAAAAGGTAATTACAAGGGTGAAATATTAATAATTACAAGTATTTTTGCACCAACATTTCTAATAAAAGATATTAGAAAATTTAAAAATGTAAAGATATTGCGTTTTAAAAAAATAAAATTTAGTAAAAGTACTGAACATTCATTAAAAAACTTAAATATTAAAGAAAATAGACATATTAATAAAAATTTTCAGTGGAATAAGATCTACTTATTTAACAAAAAAATAAAGAATTGGAAATATATTTTTTACTTTGATATAAATATGAACATCCACAATGATATTAATCCAATAATAAATATCCGTCCTGACAAAAAAATTTTTGCTAGAGCAGATGGGTTTCCAAATTATGAATGGAAATTAAGCTCACAATTTGATGTTTCTCAAGAAATTTATACAAAACTTTCTGAAATTTATAATCTAGAAAGAACAGATTATTTTCAGACCGGTTTAATGTATTTTGATACAAATATAGTTAAAGAGTCTACGTTTGATGAAATTTTATCTTTAGTGGAAAAATACCCAATATCAACAACTAACGAACAAGGTATATTAAACCTCTACTTTCTTTTTATTGATCAAAAATATGAGGAGCTTGAGACATACATTGATGGAAAACTTTCATATTTTTACTGGAGACTTGATGATACTGAAGCGATTATTACAAAATCATTAATGAAGCAAAATAAATAATGTTTTTAAATTTTATGATACTTTTATTTAATATTCAATTTTTTATTTTTAATAGTCATAACTCATGTCTTAAATCTAATTAATTTAAAAGAAGTAATTTTTTTACGAAGTGCTTTTTTAATAAATAGATATATTTTTTTTGGAAGCAATATTCGTAACAATAGCCTAATAAAGCTATAGACTTTCCATCCAAATTGATATATGTATAGAATTTTTGATAACTCAATCAAATATAAATAAAAATATTTTTTTACACTTTTATATTTTTTTTCATTGGTTACTTTATGCAAATACTTTAAAACATGGCCTTCTATAAATCGAGGGTATCCATAGTGGTTGTCCGCTCTACATCTATATTGATAGTAATTTGTAGGAATTGTATTTAAGTATGGATTGCCAGGAACATCAAACCTATCTACTTGATATGCTTTTACATCTATGTCTTTGAGAAGCAAGGCAAGACCCACATCGTCCCAATATTCATGATTCCATAATTCTTTATTTTTAATAATTAACTGAACACATTTCTTACTTAACAAAAGAGTTGATCCACTTACAAACTCAATTTGATTGCCATCAATATCTTTAGTTTTCTGAATATTGCCAGCATAGACAATTTCATTAATACCAAAATTTTTTGTGATGAAATTCTCAAGGTTATTAAAGTTTATATAAGAACTCGGAGTTGGCCTTAGAATATAATCATAGTTAAGATTCTCCTCAGCCCATTCAAACGCCATAATTGTTTTTTTTCCCATACTTAGAGTGTCGTCAGATATATCGATGAATAAGTCATTGCCTATTAGATTGCTTGATTTTCCACTTAGTTGTGATTTTTTCCCTTGTCGATACCAATAAATATCTTGTTGTGGTTTGTTTGAATTTAAGTATATTTTTTTTTGAGCTTTTGTATTTCTTGTTGCTGGATATGTGTTTGATGAAATTATTAATGTCGCAATTTTTAAATT
>MDTD01064738.1_pt1 | contig 30909 bp, 41 predicted proteins | sample 811221 | NCBI WGS metagenome assembly MDTD01 (sample SAMN05326646, study PRJNA326480) | marine metagenome | isolation source: seawater | place: Pacific Ocean: South West | collected 2011 | reverse complement strand
CTTTGTTTTAAATTAAACTAACCATAACAAAGTGTAAAAAACAACTCCTTGCAGTCGCAGATGTTTACACAATGCGTTATGGTTAATTAGACATCTTGTTGGTCTTGTACCATTCCCACAATTCATCTCTCCAAGGTGTATCATTCATCCCCCATTTTTCAGCATCTTGTTTCATTTGTTCGGGTAACTCCAAAAACATTTTTTCCATTTCTTCTTGAGTTAAATCAATTTTACTGCTATTGTACGTTACATCTAATATAACATCATGAAAATGTGCCCAATCATTTTTATTAAAATCGTAATCTTTAATTTGTTCCATAATTTTAAAAGTGCCTAACAACAGCTAAAGTTAATTGCCTTGCAAGGTCTTGTTATAATTTGATAGTTAGTATTTATGGTAACTAACCTTAGCCAAACCGTTATGCAAAATAAGGTTTAATTAATGTTTCAATCCAATACGCAAAATCATCAGGTGTATGTTCACCAGTACTGATATAATGACCTCGCCATTCAGTTTCAAATAGGTTAGCATCCTTATCCTTAATATATGGTTTAATTTCTACCCAAAGTTTATCTGCTTTTCTTTGGTTTGAATCTCTTCTACACATAACCTCGTTTACAAAGTCAGTAAATTTACTTTGCATAACACTATGTAAAGTGCATTGCTCTATTTCTTTGTTGTTATTTTTACTCATAATATCAAGTTTTGGATTTCAAATTAAAGTTAGTGGTGTAACGCACCTTACATTTTAACGTTACCCACCATTAACACAACTTAGTATTATATCTACCGCTTTATCAATGTCATAATGAAATACCCTATAACTTCCTACTGGTGTGTCTGGATAAGCTTGTATTTTAATAATGGTATTAGTCTTTTTCATTTCTTCATACACTTCCTTACCAATTTCATCAATTAACTCTTCATCAATCAAAGCTTGTTCTTCGATGTGTTCTTCAACACTTTGGTAATAATCTCTATGTTGATTTACAGTTATTGAAACACTTGCTTTACAATTACTTAATAGTTCTTTTAATTTATTCATTATTTACCAATTCTTTTTGATGGTTTGTATTTCCATTTTGGTTTTTTCACAAAAATATTTATTGCTATTGGTAGCATACCTCTTTTGGTAGCAGAAAAACAGTATTCTGCGTACTCCTGTGCAGTATCGTAAGTTATACTTTCATTTAAGTACTTATCTAATTTACCAATTGCTTTGTCTCTTGTTGCTAGTGAATGTTCTGTGTTGCTGTTTATTAATTTTTTAATTAATTCGTAGTCTTTTTTGTTCATTTTATTTAATTTTTACTAATATTATCTATGTATTTACAAACTAATGATATGTTATCGTGTGGGTTTTCATCCCAATTCAAGTGCGTTATTGTTTCATCACCCTTCATTAATTTAAAGACTATTGTTCGACCCATAACAACCTTTTGAGCTACGAACCCTTCATAATATATTACTTGACCCCCCATGTTTGTTGTTTTATATTGCTCCATATTCCATTAAAATTTTATCAACTTCACTTCTTTTTACTTCTAATTCCCTACTAATCGTATCTGGACATTCACCATCTATAAACATATCAATAATTTTATCTGATATCGTTTTTTTATGGGAACGTTTTACTTTTACTTTAGATACTTTATAATCGTCTAATAATACGCTAAACCCATCGTTATTATACTTCTTTTTAATTTCATGTAAAACTCTTTTTTCTTCAGTCGTGAGTGGTGTTTTTTTATTCATTATAGCACTTTTAAAAATTACTTAATTATTTGCCTTTAATTTTTAATGACTTTTCAAATATATGTAATTTTTATCTCATCACCAAATAAATTTTAACTTATTTTTTTTTTATTGAATCCTCTATATAACTAGACTTTAATAAGACCTCAACTATGGGTTGATAACTTTCCCATTTTCTATCAATAAAAAAATCAAATATTAGGTTAATTACCTCCCATCTTTCCAGGTTATAAAGTTCAGTTATATTTTTTATTGTTTTATCCAATATTATGTTCAACTCACCGTATATTTTTATATTATTATCGATTAATTCTCTAAAGTTATTGCACATACTATTAAACGAGTTATATTTTTTCATTTTTTTAAATGAAATAAATAATTCCTCACAAATTCTGTAATTTATAAGATTATCGTATTTTAATTTAGAGGTATCCAATTCGTTTATTACCATTTGATATACAAATATATTAAATTAAACGTTATTAAGCAAGTATTTATAGAGGTATGGATAAGATTATAGTTGATTTAATGGATAATTTTGTAAGAAAATCGTTTCCTGTCGGTAAAATAAAGGTTGGTAGGCGGTTTAAGCGTGGTGTAATGGTTGATGGTTCACCGTATATGATTTCTTCCGACCTAAATATACTAAAGATTAAATTACATCTCCTATTGAAGAACTATTATGGTGCGTCAGACGATGAAATTTATTACGTAATTAATAGTTATTACGGAACCTGATTATTTTTTTCAAAAATAGCTAATCTTCTAATCGATAATACTGTTAATAATAAAGATATGATAAATTTGTTCGTTTCATATCGGTGTAAGTACGAGATACATAGGAACGTAATCACTACACCATGAAGTAGTAGTCTAATAAATGTGGCCATTATATTTTTTTAAATTTTAATTCACTAACATATTTGCAATTTTGACCATTAATGGCTTGGTATTCTTCGTGTAGTCTAAACATTACTGTACTATCGGCTTTATTCAGTAAGTAACCATATATAGGCCTGGCTGAACCACCTATTTTTTGTGTAATTCCTGACGTATTAGTTAACGGATGTTCAGTAATTGTCCAATTATAGTTCGTTACCTTGAATCCATATGGGTCTAATGTGTCATTATTTAGTATAAAGTCTCCTGTGCCAGGTATAAGCGGTGGCGCTTTAAATTCCCAAGTGGTTACATTTTGTTCAATCTCTTCTATATTGTATATAGAGCCGAAATACCTTAATGTGGACGTTGTTTTTACACTATCGAAATGGTTGTACACGGTTTTTTGGTTAGTTTCTAAGTTCGTGACGTACATTTTACCAGACAAAAGCAAATATTTACCATATAGACTTAAAGTGTCCTCTTCAGGTACCTCAAATTGCTCCTGGGGTTCTTCAAATAGCGGTTCTTTTTCACAAGAGGTGAAAAATAAAATAAAAATAGTAAAAAATAGATAAAATAACCTTTTCATATCGTTTGTTTTTAAATTTATAACTTAAATATAGGTAAAATAAGTATAAATACCAAATTATATGCTAATAAATTTACTTTGAACTGGTTTTTTTACATTTTGGACAAATAATTTGCCATTTCTGTTTAATTTCTCCACAATGTGGGCAAACAACTAAATCATATTCCTTATTTCTCATAATATATACCAATATAACTTATTATTTTCTCTTTCTTTCAGCTTCAGTTATTAATTTTTTAGGTATTCCATAATTTTCATTCAAATAACTTAAATCAATAAACCATTGGTACTTTGACCTATCCATCCATTCTGACATTGCAAGTTTTAGGTGGTCCAAACATTGTTTGTGGTTCCAATTGTTAACCTTTTCCATATGTTTGAAAGCTTCCGCTTGTTTACCTATAGCACTTGTTCTACCAAAATGTTTTACTTGGTGACATTTTGGACATAATGAAATTAAACCTGTTAATTTTTGAATTCTTTTCTCGTCATCGTACTCCCAAATTTCATGACATTCCACATTATGACCGTATCCTTGGTTTTTACCTATGTCACCACATATTTCACATTTATTTTGTGCTTTTTCATACGAATCCTTTCTTATATTGTCCCAATATTTTTTAGGTAGGAGTGTCCTTACATTTGAAAAAAATAGAGTTCTAGGTATTAATTCTACTGTCAATCTTCCCATTCTTCATCAATAGTTTTAACTTTAAAATGTTTTTTAAATAAGTTTCTTTTAATTAAATACCCTTTAGTATTACTACCTGGGTCTCCACCAGTAGCAACGTAGAAGTTATTACTTTCTATTAAGTTTCTCAAATCACCAGTTCGTATAAACCAAGCTTGTTTAAAATAGGGGTAATACATTACAAACCATCTTGATTTACTAACTGAAATCCCAGATAATTTACCCCTGCATTCTTTTTCTATAAACATGTTACCAGTATCCCTTGCCTTTATAATTTCCTCTGTATTATTTTCTGAAATTACAGTTCTTTCAGGGTAACAATAAACATCTGTTTTTATTTCTATAGTTGTTGGTATATTGTTGTGTGTCAACATTTTTAAGTCGTATTTGTTGTCTTTATTATCATTTATAAACTTACAACCATGACTAATCAGAAAGTTAGAAATTATACTCTCCCCCTTTTCTCCAACGTTAATATCTGTATTAAAGTTATAGTCTTCTACACTCTTCATTTAATATTTTTTTTAACTATATTATAACCAAAAATATGGATTTTAAGTTAAAAGTAAATATTTATATATAACTTAAATGATAATTTTATACACTAAGTTTGAATTATGAAGGGTTTGATTAGGACGTTATTAAGGGAGTCATTATTAAATGAAAATGACATGACTAATAGAGCGTTAATGGATAAGTTTATTTTGTTTGTTAACGACTATTTAGGTCTTGAAAAACCCTGTAGTATTAAATTAACGAAGGATAGGGGGGATATTACAACGACAGCATATTATGACATAGTAAATCGTGTTATATGTGTTTATATAAAGGACAGAGCGATAATGGATGTAATGCGTTCTGTTGCGCATGAGTTAGTTCATCATCAGCAAAATGAAAGAGGCGATTTAAAGGGTCTAGAAGAAGAGGGTGCTGATGGGTCGAGTATTGAAAATGAGGCTAACGCTAAGGCTGGGGAAATCATCAGAGTTTTCGGCAGACAAAACCCAGAGATTTACACAAACAATCAATAAGTTTTTTTAAAATTTTATAAAATGTTACAAGAGCCACAAAATAATTTTGAGGATAAAATGACATCTGATGAAATTAATAAATCAGTATCTAAGTTTAAAAATGAAATTAGTAAGCTTAATGAAAAAGTTAATGAAATACAAGAAGAATGTAAGCATTTGGAGTATGACGTTAAAGCTGTTCGTGGAACACCAATACAGGTTAAAAAGATTTGTAAGGTATGTCAAATGGACTTAGGGTTCCCGACTAAAGATGAACTAAAAAAAGCTGGGTATTAACCAGCTTTTTTATTTTAAAACGGGAGTATATCATCTTCATTACATTGTTCATTTATTAGTCCTGTACTCCCATTAAAGTTTTCAATAGCCTCAATAACCTCTTTTTTAATGGCTTCATTTGGTTTTCCATTCCCATAAGTAACTATTTGACCTAATTGTAACAATTCTTTTCCATTATGCCATTTTTTAGTTACTTCAAATGTATGTCCAGGTAAAACATATATAGCACTACGACCAGATTCTATTGTACTAACATAGCTACCCACACAATGGTTCATCGTCAAGCCTTCTTCCGCAAGTCTTTTGGTTGTCGTTATCATCTTATATTTCGAAAACTTTGTAAAGTCTTTAAATACTTGGGTTATTAATAGTTTTCTATCGCAATCAATGAACATTACGTCATTTATTATTTTACTCCATTTATCATGCTCTTCTTTCAATCTTCTATCTGACCAAGACGCATTAACTTTTTTATCTACAATTTTGGCCATTTTTAAAGAGTCGTAGAATAAATCAAATTTTTCATTAACCCAAGAAGGTTTGAGTGACTCAACGTTTGAAATATAGTCCATGTAGTATTTAAGATAAGAAATTCCGTTATGGTTTGCTTTAGACTCGTTTAACATTTTAGCCACTGGGTATGGACATTTAAGTGCATGTTTTAATGCCTTTTTAAGCGTAAATAGTTTTTTATTAATAAAGGTATTAAGGCTTATGTTATGTAGTGAATAATTTTCTGAAATAAACCTAACCCACGCAAATCTGTCACCAATAATACCAAAAATATCTGTTGGTAAGTCATAAGTCTCAGTAAACCCAATTGATTTGTTTGCAATGTTTGAAATTGTCGGTGCTGATACCCTGTTTAAATGTATTAATGTAAATTTATTCTTACTAAATTTAAGTTGGAATGTTCTTTTTTCTCTAGAGTACATTCTATTAGTTTTACTAATTCCGTAGGTTTTCACAAAATTAACAATATCAAAATCTCCATTCTTTTTCATAAAAAAAACTAATCTGGAGTTATTAAAGTCGTGCCTTTCATTCATAAAATAAACTCTAGCTTTAAATTTATCAGCTTCGTATAGTTCATGTAGTTTTTTAACTTTACTTGAGTAGTGTTCACCTAGTATTACGTGACCATCTTTGTAGTATTTTTCTTTTACTTTTTGACTTTCTTTCATATTACTTAATTTTTAACATATTTTCAAATATAGTAAAAACTTTTTAAACTACCAAATTATATTAATATATTGGTGTTATTTTTATTTCACCCCTGGAGTACATTTCATTTTTAACCTCTAAAAAACACTTAACAACACCCCTTACTTGCTTACTTGAATAAGGTGGCGTTATAACCCCCTCAAATAGATTGTAAATTCTATTTATTGCGGATTCTTTGCTTTTTTCTCCACCCGTTATGTATTGGTATAGTGCTGGGTGTGAGTCAGGTATTGAGATGTTAATTAAATTAAGTATTATTTTAGTATCATTCATTTACTTTATAGGTTACTTTTGTATCTTTAATGTGTATTTATAATATAAATATAAATTAAGTTTTTAAAAAAAAGTTATGATTATAGACGTTGATGATTCAAATATTAAAAAAGTTTTAGAAGAGAATGAGTTAGTTTTAGTTGATTTTTGGGCGGGGTGGTGCGGTCCTTGTAGAGTGTATGGTTCCACGTTAAAAAAGTTTTCAGAGGAGAATCCAGATGTTGTAATAGCTAAGGTTAACATAGATTCGGCACCTGAAGCTTCTGCTAGGTATACAATTAGAAGTATCCCAACAACTTTGGTTTTCAAAAATGGTAAGCTTGATAATAAATTACCAGGAGCATTATCTAAGGAAAAATTACTTGAGATTTCTAAACTTTAATTTATTTTACAATATTTATTATTGTGAAGACTAAGTTAATTATAACCGAAAATCAGTTAAGAAATTTAACTAATTTAATACTTGAGGAGACTAATCATTCTAATATTGTTAAGATGATTGAAAAAGACCTTGAAAGTAATTACAGAAAAGCTATTGAGACCTATAGAGATGGTAACGAGTATAATCAAAGAAAATGTTTTGAAATAATTTTTGACGGTCAATTAATATCACCAGAAAAACTTTTAGAATACTTTAAACTTAAGTATAATTATGGAATTGAGTTTTTAAAGCAAGTGATTAATGACTGGTGTGATGGTAAAATAAATAATGGAGTGTTGTCAAAAAACGTTGAGATATATAAATGACAAGTGGATGTAAAGGATAAAATAAAGTTTAAACTAAGAGAGGTTTATGGTAACTTCGATTCGTATTTAGAAAATACATATGAAGAGTGTTTAACTGAGAATATATACACATCCACAACTGACGATAAAAAAAAGTGGGTAACTTACAATCAGGTAATATTAGAACTTAAACATAACTTGAAAGATATGTTAAGGGTCAAGGAACTTCAGTATAAATTAACTGAAACAAATCATCCAGAAAATACATGTATAGAAGTCTTAAGTAGTTTGGATAAACTGACTCCAGAACTAGATAGATTATATCATAAAATAAAAAATTTTTAGTTAAAATATAGCCATACGTTTAGTATGGGGAGTCTTATAAAAAAACTTTAAATCTATAACTAATATTGGTGTTTTTTTTGATATTTATCATTAAATAACAATACTAATTATTTGACCTATGAGAAACTTTAATTATTCCATTAAAGGAGGTTCTGGTCGATGTTTAAATCTCGACAAAGAATTTAATAAATTTTTAGAAAACACCCTAAAAAATACTCAAGACGAAAACATTTTACACAGGTGGGACACGTATAATTTAATTATGGTTGAATTGGTTAATGCTGACAGACTTGACCTTTTTGATGAAGCTAGGTATAGGTTGACTGACGATGAAGACCCTAACGAAGTAATGATTGATGTTTTAAATAAATCTGAGGTTTTGACTGGATTTCTATGGTTAATTAAGAAAAGAATTAATGAGTTTATAGATGAAGATTTTGAAAATCGATTTTATTAGAAAATAACATATATCTAAACAAATTTTAGGTATTAATTTGTATATTTGCAACTACATTTAAGTGTTTTATTATGAATAAAAATGTGGACAGAATATCCTTTTTGTTAGAAAAATATAACGTTTTTGACGATAGTATTGAGGATATAGACACAATATGTAATTCCTTAACTTTGGATTGCCGTTTTATTGAGGCTACCTTATTTTCAAAAGAAAGTAAAGTATTTGCTCTATTGTCCCGTAAAGCTGTTGATTCTAATGGTGTGACATTAGATAATGTAAAAAAAGATGTTAGGGTTGATGTGTCGTCATCGGTGTTTAATATGATGGTTGAATCTGACCCGACTAAAAATAAAATGTACACTCAGTGGATGTTAAATGTATTTACTAGGTACGTTAAAAATGGTGAACATGATGAAGCTGAAAGATTTTTTAGTGAAGACCTACCTCTAGCAAAAGAATATCTAATCCTTTTTGATAAGAATAAAAGAAAGAAAAAGTTTAAAGAATTATCTTCAAATAGTTTTATTTTAAAGGGTGTAAGTAACCCAAGTGACATAAATCAATATAAATCGCTTAGTCAGTTATATGATGCTGTTGACCCATTTATTGATAAAGACCCTTCTAATATGGAAAGGATTATGAATGAATTTGTTGATAACGGTAAGGCAGAGATACCAGTTAGAGATAGGAGGTTTACTTTATTTATACCTAAGTGTAAAGAAGCTAGTTTGATATTTGGTGAATTTACTGGTTGGTGCACGGCTAAAAATAGTGGTGGAATGTTTAACCACTATAGGAGTAAACCAGAATATAGGAAACCAAACGGTGGTGAATCTGACATTTATATTATAGTCGATAATAGATTTTTTTCTGGTGAATTAAAAACAAAATATCTGTATCAAATACATTTTGAGAGTTCTCAAATTAAAGATAGGTTGCAAAGTAAAGATTCTGGTAATTTTTATAAAGATGTGATTATTAATAGTGATGGTATTTCTAATTTTTTTCATCACGAATTAATAAGTATGGCTAAGGATGTTAAATATAGAAAGACATTTAATAACCATCATGATAATTGTTATATAAAACATTTAATTAAATTTGGGTGGACTGAGGCTCTGTTTGACATAATAGAGCCTTATACCCCAATAATTAGATTTAGTGATAGAGATATTGTTAGATTGCCAGATATGAGTAAGTTTAAAAAACTAAATACCTTAATAATTAAGGGTTGTAAATTAAACAAGATAGACCCTTCTATTGGTAAATTGAAATCTTTACAAGAATTGTTATTACCGCACAATGATATTCATGAGTTGCCTAGAGAAATTGGTAATTTGAAAAATCTGTTATTTATTAATATTATTGGTAATAAGATTGAGGTAATACCTGAAGAAATAAAATACTTAGATAAATCTAATGGCGGTTCATTACATAGAATTGCCTTTAATATTGGTGAAATAGGTAATGAAAACTATTTAAAATTAAAAAAATTATTACCCTCCGTTAAAATGTAAATTATTTTTTTTGACTTTTGTATTTTTACAGCATATTTATATTAAGACTATATAAAACTTTTTAAAAATTCTAGAACATGTCAAAAAGAGTTAAAATCACAGAAAGCGAGTTAGTAGATTTAATTGATAAAATTGTAACTGAAACGGTATCTGAAAAGAAAAAACAGTGGATTGCTGAGCAAAAAAAATCACAAGAAACTATTCTTGAAAACAAGATTACTGAATTAGAAGCTAAGGTTAAAGCTATTACTAGTAAGAAATAAAAAAAATTCAATAAGGCGTTACTTAATGTAGTGCCTTATTTTTTTTATTTGGTAATTAGTTTATTTATTCGTATATTCGTGATACGAACAAACTAAACTATTACCCCTATGTCATTCAGGTTACTAACTAAAACGCTATTAATTTCATTAATTTTAATATCAATCAATTTACCTAAATCAACCAATCTTGATTTAAGGTTCAGAAAAGTAGACGATAATCTACCCAAAAACTTTAATAAGGTTTTTTCAACATTTAACAATTATAACAATGATAATGATACATCATTAGCTATTATTTTTTGTAAGGTTACTGAGTTTTACAAATTGGATACTAATGAGTTGATTTTTGATTGGTTATTGGGTCAGGTTCTTCTTGAATCTGGTGCTCAGCAATATAGAAGAAATGGTGATTTAGTGATAAGTTGTACTGGTGCCGTTGGGTTTGCTCAAATACTACGCTCTACGTCCATAGGTTATTTAAGAAAAACTATAACTAAAAATGATAGTATTATTTTTAAAAAAATGGGGGTTACTGATTATTCATTTGTAAATAATGCAAAGTATCGTAAGAGTGAAAAATGGGGTAAGGCTAAAACTTGGTTATCTAATAAGGTTAACAATATAACTCTATGGGGTAAGATAATGAGTAATGAGCTTAAATATAGGAATATAACTAAGGCATTGGTGTCTTATAATATCGGACCTTCTCAACTTAAATATTATCTAGGGGCTGGAAATAACATAATGTCACATCATTATATTGTTGGAATTAAAAAAAGAATGAGTTACGTTAAGTAACTATAAAAAAAGCGAAAACCTAAGTCTTCGCTTTTAATTTATCATAACGCACTTAGTAATTACGACAACACGATTTTATTAGTTCTTTTATCAAAAGAAATCTTGATAGTGTCACCTTCTGAGTACTTACCGCTTAATATATCATCAGTTATAGGGTCTTCAATATGTTTTTGAATTGCCCTGTTTAAAGGTCTTGCACCGTAAGCCTCATCATACCCTTGTTCGGCAACATATTCAATAGCGGTTTTGTTTACCTTTAATGTGATGTTTAGTTCTGCCATTACCCTATTTTTTAATTTCTCTAACTCATTATAGATAATTTTATTTATATCATCTTTTTTTAGACTATTAAATATGACAGTATCATCTATACGATTTAAAAATTCTGGCTTAAACTTTTTCTTAAGTGCCTTTTCAATAATAGAACGAGCTTTTTCTTCTTCATTAGCTATAGATGCGTTAGTTTTGAACCCCATATCCTTACCAAATGTATTAAGTTCTTTAACTCCGACATTTGATGTTAAGATTATAAGTGTATTTTTAAAATTAACCTTTCTACCTAACCCATCTGTTAATTGACCTTCATCTAATAACTGTAAAAGTAAGTTGAACACATCATCATGAGCCTTTTCTATTTCATCAAAAAGAATCACAGAATATGGTTTTCTTCTAACCCTTTCGGTTAATTGACCACCCTCCTCATATCCAACATACCCTGGTGGTGGTCCGATAAGTCTAGATGTTGCATGTTTTTCCATGTATTCAGACATATCAACCCTTACTATTGCGTCAGAGTCACCGAAGATTTGTTCAGTTAATAACTTTGCAAGATAAGTTTTACCCACACCAGTTGGTCCTAAAAATATAAATGACCCAATTGGCTTTGTCTTATCTTTAATACCTAGTCTGTTTCTTTTAATTGCTTTAACCACTTTACTAACTGCATCATCTTGACCGATAACCTTTCCAGTTAATTCTTGGTCCATTGACATTAGTCGTTTAGTTTCTTGTGAAGAAATCTTATTTAAGGGTATTCCGCTCATCATAGACACAACTTCAGCTACTAAATCAACACCAACCACAGTTCTGGTTTTGTCCATGCTCTCCATCCATTCCTTTTTAGCCTTATCTAGTTCTAAGTTTACATTTTTTTCCTCATCTCTTAATTTTGCCGCTTCTTCATATTTTTGAGAAATGACCACTTTATTTTTTTCCTCTTTAATGGTTTCTTTCTTTTCTTCAAGTTTTTTAATGTTATCAGGGGCTTCATGATTTATATTCGTTGTTGCCCCAGCCTCGTCAAGTATATCTATAGCTTTGTCTGGCATAGCTCTGTCCATTATATACCTATCGGATAATTTAACACATTCATCTATAGCTTCATCAGTATATTTAACCTTATGATGGTCTTCATATCGTTGTTTTATATTCTCAAGTATAGTTTTAGTTTCTTCAAGGGTTGGTTCTTCAACTAAAACTTGTTGAAATCTTCTAGTTAACGCCCCATCCTTTTCTATATTTTCTCTAAATTCATCAAGGGTTGTTGCACCAATAACCTGTATTTCACCCCTAGCCAAAGCTGGTTTGAAAATGTTAGCGGCGTCCATGGTTCCAGTTGCATTTCCAGCACCAACTATTGTGTGTATTTCATCAATAAATAACACAATGTCTTTATTGTCTTTTAATTCTTCTAATATGGCTTTCATTCTCTCTTCGAATTGACCCCTATATTTTGTCCCAGCAACTATGGCTGCTAGGTCTAAAGAATATATTTTTTTATCTAATAAAATTCTAGGTGCCTTGTTATCCTTAATTAACATGGCTAGACCTTCAACTATAGCTGTTTTACCTACCCCAGGTTCACCTATTAGTATTGGATTGTTTTTCTTTCGTCTTGACAGTATTTGTGAAACTCTTTTTATTTCCTTTTTTCTACCAACAACTGGGTCAAGACCACCTTCCTTTGCGGTTTTAGATATATCTCTGCAGAAGTTATCCAATACTGGTGTTTTAGTTGAATCTTTTTTACTTCTTTTCATTTTGTTACCCTTTGGTGAGGATAAATCATCCCCATCTTCAAATGGTAGTGAGTTTTTACCATCCAAATAAGGATTTTCATCGTTTAATTCATTTTCTAACCTTTTTTTTAATTCCTTCATATCTGAATCTTTAAATTTAGCCCTTAGTTCATCCATGGTGTAGTTTTTAAATTTATCCATTATTTTATCTATATATTCATTTTTATTGCTGTTATCTGAAAACAAACCGTCTCCCTTATTTTTATTAGTTCTTTCTCTTGGGTTGGTGTTGTAATTAATAACACCCTCTTTAAATATTTTATAATTTAACTTGTTAAGTTTTAATAGTTTAACCAAATCTAAATCTTTTTCCGATAACAAAGATAATAATATGTGTGTTGTGTCTATTTGAACATCACCCATTTTTTCAGATTCCCTATCAACTAATTTCATTATTTTATTACTGTTTGGGTCATGTGGTAATCTTGATTTAGTTGTACTTGAAAAGCTATAATTTAATGAGGTGTGTCTTAAATGTTGACTAACCAAATCATATAACAATGAAGTATCAATACCAATAAACTTTAAAACTCTATTACTTTTATTTTGTTCTTCATTTAAAATAGCTAATAGTATATGCTCTGGCCTAAGTTCTCTGTCTGAATTATTTTTAGCCTCTTCTTGAGCTAATTTCATTATTTTTTTAACCATGTCTGTAAGGTCTCGCCTTCTTTTCATATATTCAAAGTTTAGGCAAATATACGTATAAAAATATAAAAAACAACTGTTGACATAATTTAAATTTTTAGTATATTTGTGATTGATTAATAATTATTAATTTTAAAGTTAAAAATTTGGAAGACATTAATAAAGTTTATTCTAAAATAACTATTCTATATAGTTCTAAAAATAATTCAACTAATAACCCAAGTTACGATTCAATTTATAGTAGTCATTTACCTAAAGTTGATAACTATACATATGAAGATGTGTGTATCAAGTTTTCTGGAAATTTCTTAATCGTAGAGGTTTTAGATTCTGACGAGCAAGAGTACATGACTTGTCATCCTTTTGAATTATCTAGAGTGCAGTCTTATAGATTGTATGACTAAATATATTATCAATTTAAATAACAATTCTTATGATTTTAGAAAGAGTAGAAAAAGATGGTGTTGTAGAGGCAATCTATGAATCGTCAAACATTGTGGCGTCTAGTTACGATAGGAGTAGTAAAAATTTAAATATTACTTTTAATTATGGTGGTAATTACACTTACCAAAATGTACCAGAAACGGATTATATGCGTTTTGAGACTTCTGAAAGTCAAGGTAAGACCTTGAATTCACATATAAAAAAATATGCAGCATTAAAGCATGAAAATGTTGATGTTAATGTTATTTTCGATAAAGTAAGTAACATAAAACTTAATGAAGCTACTGTTGGCATTGATAGGTTGTCATCTTTAATTAGTGAGTTGTCAAAAACTTTAAATGATGACCTTATTCCAGTTAAAAATAGATTATCCGTTTTTGATAATGGGTTAGATGAAGTTAATAAGATAATTAAACAATACAAATTTTAAATATGAATAAACCAAATGCGACTAAAACTTACCATGACTTATTAGAGGACATTTTAAAAAATGGTAATGAAAAGAATGACCGAACCGAAACTGGAACTCTATCAGTGTATGGAAGGCAAGTTAGGTTTAACATGAAGGATGGCTTCCCGTTATTAACCACAAAGAAGTTACACTTGCGTTCAATCACCCATGAATTACTTTGGTTTTTAAATGGAGAAACTAATATTAGATACCTTAATGATAATAATGTTACTATTTGGGACGAATGGAGTCAGAATGTTGGCAATTTTCCAAATGAATCTAGATTAAATGGATGGATTAAGATAAGAAACAACAACACTAAAGTATCTTATAGTGGTAATTATTCAACAAAAGGAATAAGTGTCAAAAAAGATAGTATTGATGACAAGTTAAGAAGTTCTTGGGTTAAGATGATGAAAAGGTGTTATGATAGTAATAGTCACAATTATCAAATGTATGGTGACAAAGGTATTTTTGTAGATGAAAGGTGGCATGATGTTTCTAACTTTATTTCAGATGTCAAAGAACTACAAAATTGGAATTTGAAACAATCTAATTGGAATAATTTTGAGTTAGATAAAGATTATTATGGTTCTAATTGTTATTCTAAAGAAACTTGTGTTTGGTTAGATACAAAAGAAAATAATATTTATATCGGTAAACCTATACAAATAACTGATGATAATGGAACAACAATTTATCATTCATATACAGATGCAGAAAATAAATTAGGGGTTAGTAGAAGCACTCTACATAGATGGGTTAAACAAGGTAATCCCAAAATGTTTAAAGGAAAAAACAAACAATTCGCTAAGTCTGAAGTTTTTGAAGTTTCAGAAGTAGAAAAGGAAGGGTTTGTTTATAGAAAATTGTTTACTAATGGTGAGTTAGGTCCAGTATATGGTCAACAGTGGATTGATTGGGGTGGTAGTTATGAGAAGTTATTAACTAGAAAGAAAGATGAAAATGGGTTTTATAAGTTTGCTACTAAACATCATCCAGGTATTAATCAAATTCAAAACGTTATTGATAGACTTAAAGAGGCTCCAGATTGCCGTAGGATGATTGTAAGTGCATGGAACGTTGGCGAGTTGGATAAGATGGCTTTAATGCCATGTCATAACTTCTTTCAGGTTTATACAAGAGAATTAAGTCTAGAAGAACGTTCGTTGTTATTGGATAAAAAAATTGGGCAAACTAAAGAGAATAGGCTACTTCCATATTTGTCCGAAATGTTTGAAACACATAATATTCCAACTAGAGAAATCAGTTTAATGTGGAATCAAAGAAGTGTAGATACGTTTTTAGGTCTTCCATTTAATATCGCATCCTATGCAATGCTACTTCATATGTTTGCGCAACAAGTTAATATGGTACCAGGAGAATTGATAGGTAATTTAGGTGATGTTCATATATATAATAACCATATTACTTATGTAGAGGAGCAACTGGGTAGAGATGTGTATAAATATAAACAACCTGAGTTGTCACTAAATAAAGGTAAGGATATGTTTAGTTATAAATTTGATGACTTTAAGATACTTAATTATGAATCTTATCCTAATTGGCGCGGAGTACCCATTGCGGTATAAAAATTATTAAATTAAACCCTCTTTTGAGGGTTTTTTTTATTTATCCTTATATTTATATATATAAAAGTAATAAATAATTGATATGGGAGTAAAAGGTACAAATAACGGATATGGTATTATTCACGCAGCGGCTGATGCTGATTTGAATAATTACGCATATTATCAAGTATATGCGGGTGCTAATGTTTCAGTGACAATTAATGGTGTTTCTGTTACCATGGTTGGAGGTTCAACTATTGATGTATATGTTAAAACCATTAGTGCTACATCAAATGTGTATGTAATTGGAGAGCCGATAAACGTTGTTGATGGTAACACAACATTAAGTAATTATCCAGAACCATAATAACTTTTACATAAAATTACAATATTTATATATAAACCAATTGAAAATGAGAAAATCAAATATAGTAAGACCAACCACCCTTAAGGGTAACGATAAACTTGATAGAATTAGACAATTAATGCCTAAAACTTCAGTTAACGAAGGAATTAGCCGTTCAGTTGTTGAATTAACTAAAATGGGTCCTGATGGTAACGTTTACGCTATCGTAAGAGAAAATCACGAGTATTATATAAAGGTTTCTGAAAAAAAGGAGGCTTTATTAAATGAAGATTTTAAATATATCGGTGGTTTACAAAACAAAAAAGATAAGGCTTATCCTTCTTATGCGAAAGCTATTAAGCAATTAAACCTTAAGTTTATGAGCATAAATGAAGCAATTGGTAAGTCTGGTAAGATTAATGTATTTGAAAATGACAGCCTAGTTTCAGAGCATCACCCACTTAAAGCAGACATGAAGTTGTCAGCTGAAAAAGGTATTGGTGATGGTCAAGAATATGTTGTTGACTCTAAGGGTGCTGAATTAAAGTACGACAATAAAGAGGGTAAAGAAGAAGATGGTTTTGGAGATAACGTTGCTGATTCTACATGTGAAAAAGATATAGAAAAGGTTAAGTTGAGTGAAACTGAAACGGCTATTGATTCAATGATTACTGGTGAAGAAGTAATTGAAGAAAAAGCCCCAGTTAAGAAAGGTTTTTCAATTGCTAGAGCAATTCAAGAAATGGATGAAGTTATAGATTCCATAGCTACTGAAGATGATAAAATTAATGATATTATCGAATCTCTTGGTGAAACTGAAAAAGCTATCATGATGGAAGCTTTAAAAAAAAAAGATTAAGTAAAAGTGAAGCGTCTCTTAATGAGATGAGACATGATGGTAAATCTACTGGTCTATTCCAAGAAGAGGAAGAAGACTACAATCTAGAAGAAGAAACAAAGTATAAACTAAAGCTGGACACTCCAAAGAGTGAGCCAGCTTTTGGTGGTTCTGATGGTGAGGATGAGTCACTTGACGCATTTGATGATGCTGAAGGTGATGATTTGTCATTTGGTGATGATAAAGGTGGTGATAATGAAAAACCATTTGATGATGAGCCATTTGACGCTGGTGTTGAAGCTGATGAAGATGAAGACCCAGAGAAATATATACAACAAATTGCTGGTAAATTAGGTACGTCACTTAGAAAATATAATGATGAAAGAGGTGAGCCTGATTTTGATTTAGAAAAATACGCTATCAATAGTGTTATCTCAGCAACCCATACATCTGAAATGGATGAAGAAGACCAAAAGGATATTATTAGAAAGGTTAAGACATCTGGTGCGGGTGATGATAATGACGATATCGATAAAGATTTGGACATTGATTCAGAAGAACCTAAAGATGGGGTAGAAGAAATAGAAGAAACTCTTTATGAGGATTCTTGGTCAAACCCAATGGAGATTTCGGAAGGTGTGGAAGTTAGTAATAATTTACAATATCACTTAGATAATAAAATAGCTTTAGGTGAAGGATTATTTAGATACGGTTCTGATGCTTATGTTAAATTATATACTGAAGTTAAAACACTTAATGATTTGAATGCTATTAAACTAAATGAAAATGATGAAAAGTTAATTGAAGACTTTACGAATCAATCAATTATTATTGAAGGTGAAAGAATTTTATTAAACCTTATTATTGAGAATGATGTTGAACGCATTTTAGAGGAAGGTGATAAATATAAGGGTAAGAAGTCTAATTCACCAAGTAGAGGTGCTGGTGGTGGAAAAGCCTACAAGGTGTTTGTGCCAGGTTGTGCGGCTAAAACTAAATCAAACCCTAGAGGTATTAAGAAAATTTCGTTTGGGTCTGGTGGATTAAAAGCTAAATTGAGTAATAAAGAAGCTAAGAAGTCTTATAATGCTAGGCATGGCTGCTCTAAGGGTAGACATAATGATAAGTGTAAGGCTGGTTATTGGTCTTGTAGATTACCTAGATATGCTAAAAAATTAGGTTTATCTGGTGGTGGTACTTGGTGGTAAAAATTTTAAAATGTTAAATTATGAGAGAATTTAGAAATTACATGTTTTTTAGAAACTTAAAACAAATATCTAGAGATGTTGAAAAAATAATGTCATTAGATAAACAAGCTATAGATGACTTAATTTGTCATGGTCATGATTGGGCTGGTGAGCATATAACAACAGCCAAGGATGATGTTGAAGAGGTTACTAACTTTTTATTAAGTAATGTTAATTTAAAACAACATAGTAACGATATTCATGAAGCTAAAATTGCTAAACGATTTAGAAATTATATGTTTTTTGAAAACTTAAAACAAATATCTAGAGATGTAAGGGTAGTGATGTCATTGGATAAACAAACCATAGATGATTTACTTTGTCATGGACACGATTGGGCTGATGAACATATTACAACAGCCAAGGATGATGTTGAAGAGGTTACTAACTTTTTATTAAGTAATGTTAGTGAAAGGCCTTATATTGAATCTATAAACGAGCATGGTGTAATTAAGAGAACCTTTTCAAGTAAGGTTGATTCAGATGAATTAGAGTGGCACAGAGACAAAGAAGATAGAATCGTAACGGCTATTAGTGAAAATGATTGGATGATTCAATTTGATAATGAACTACCAAGAAAAATATCTGTTAATGAAGAAATAGAAATACCTAAAAACACTTTCCATAGAGTTATTAAGGGTTCCACTGATTTGGTAGTTGAAATAAACCAATCTAGTGTTATTTTGGAAAAAGATGACAGGTGTACTAGAATAGCTAAGAGAAAATATGACACTTGGCCTTCGGCTTATGCTTCTGGCGCTGTAGTTAGATGTAGAAAGGGTGAAATATGGAAAGATATTAAAGAAGAGGATTTATCTGAAGAGAATAATTTAGAGGAAAAAAAAACTGATTACTCTAAAGAAAAGGATAAAGGATTACATGGTTGGTTTGAAAGACAGGGTGGTTCTGGAAAATCTTCTGGATGGGTAGACTGTAATACATGTAGAAAAGACCCTAAAACTGGTAGAAAAAAATGTAAACCTTGTGGTAGAGAAAAAGGTGAGAAAAGAGCCAAATACCCAGCGTGTAGACCAACCCCATCAGCTTGTGGCACAAAAGGTAAGGGAAAAAAATGGGGTAAGAAATCAAAAAAGAATGAAAATTTTGATTATTCAGAAAAAAATGCTATATTTGAAGAAACGTTTAATATGGAAGAATTAGCATTACATAACCCAGGTGAGAAAACTACACCTAACCCAGTTAGGGAGACTCCAGTTGTACCAACAGAAAAACCTTCACCTAGAAGAAAAAGAATTTGGGAAACTAAACCTGCGGTTAAACCAAAACCAAAAATGGAGCAATGAAATTAGTATATGTAAATCAAATGGGCGTTGACTGGACTGGTAAAATAGTTTATGAATTCTTATTTTCTGATGATGAGTCGGTTAAAGACGTTAGTGGTGTTGATTGGGATTCCTATCCAGCTTCAGTGGGTGAGCCAGAACCACCAAGTAGTAATTTTATAGTTAAAGTTGGTAGGTTAATCACTGAATTGAAACTTGATTTAGTTCAAAAGCACCATAGTTTCGCTGTTTTTGACGCTGTAGATGGTATTGTAGCGTTAGCTTGGGAAGATATATTAGATTATGAAGAGTATCCTGAAAAAAGACTTTTTTTTAAGTTCGGTGAAGATATTGATTCCGTAGAAGATACTTTATATGAAAGAGATTTAATATTGGATTATAACGTTTACGTAAAAAAAATTAATAGTGATGAGGATTAAGAAAAAAGACATAAAAGAAAATTTAGACGCAAAAATTAATAATAGAGTTAATAAAATTAAAGCGGTAATAAACCAAACCGCAGGTGACTTTGAGCAAATGGGTATAGATGGTTCTGAAGATTTAGCTGCTGATGTTGTTTCAAGCGCTTTAGATTCAAGTGAAGATATGAATGAAGATTCAGTTTCTGATAGTCAAAGAAGATTTTTTAATGCTGTTCATAAATGTAAAGTGGATGGTGATTGCCCTAGTTCTGAAATTAAAAAGGCTGCTGAAGGTATGTCTTTATCAGATATTGAGGATTTTGCGTTCACTAAGGGTGAGTTACCAGATAGTATTGATGAAGTTGCTAGTGACTATCAAAATGGTAATAATACCGTAATTTTGAAACAAAAAATTGAAAAGGCTAAGTCAGAATTATTAAAACAAAATTTTGCATCAACTGCGGTTATTAATATTAGTAGGACTGAAGAAAAAAGTGGTATTGTAGATAAAAATCAATTACATAAACATAAAAATGTTAGATTAAATTTATGTAAACATGGTTTTCCAACTCTTGTAGAATTATTGCCTAATTATTTTGATGAACAAGGTGTAAAACCAATAACTGAGTATTACAAGGGTGAAAAACTACAAGCGTATGTCCCATCAAAATTATATGACTTTGTCTCAGATGTTGGAGTGTTGAGTAATGATACAGCTATTGAAAAATTGTCATCTAAATTAGATGAGCTTTTAATATCAGAATCTAATTCACCATTAAAAGAAGATTTTAATAGGTATGAAGAGTACCAAGAGTTGTCCGATAGAGTTAATAACGCTAAGATTAATGGTAATAACGTTGCTTTTGTTAAAGCTGATAGAAACAAAATGTACTATCATATATTAGATGTTATTATTGATGATGATGGTATTCAGTTTAAAGGAGGTATATCTAGGAGTAAAGATGAAATAACCAACCCTTTGTTGGGTAGTTACAATGTCACCCCAGAAAACGCACATAAAATGGGTCCTTACGCATTGAACATATTTAATAAGGTTTTAGATGCAGCTGAATCTAATAGGATTCTAGATGTTTCTGATATGAAAAACCCTAAAATGGTGGATAATGGCAATATTGAAGAGGTTAATGGGGACCATTTTGGTGATGATGAGAAGTTAGATATTGAAGTTGGTGCTGACGATTATGAAGAGTACCAAGAGTTATTGAAAAACATAGGTAATCACGGTAAATCTATTGATTTGGATTCCGTTGAGGATGGTTTACCTTTTGAATCAGTAAGACCTAAGATGACTAAATCAGAGTTAACTGAAGCGGTTAAGAATATATGTGAGAATAATAAAACACCTAGAAAAGTAGTAAAAACATTTAAAGTTAAAAATTTAAGAAATGGCAAAAAATAGTAAGAAACAACTTAATGAAAACTCTTTATATTCTGAAGGTATTACTGAAAGAATACATTCTAAATTAGAACAAAATTTAAGAGAAAACAAACATTCTTTATCTGGTTGTGATATATTTCCTGAAGGAGATGTTATAACTTCTGAAATGAAGTTAATTAGAGAAAGATTTAAAGAAGTGGTTAAAAGGTGTAGAGAAGCTTTTGATATGGAGCATGTTGATAACATGACTATAATTAAGGAACAAATGAACTTGGTTATGGATGCCATGAAGATGGAGGCTGAACATAAAGAGGTTTTAGAACAAATAGCCATAGAAATGGTTGTTGAGGAATTTGATATACCAGAGGGGTCTATTGATTTTGATGTTCAGTTAACCTCCAATATAGATTCTAACGGAATAAATGAAACCCCTATTGAGAATCTTGATGAGGAGTTTAATGACCACGATGAAATAGTTAGAGCAAATAGTGAGGTACATAAAAGAAGAGTATTAAATGCTATGACACAGGGTGCGTCCAAGAGTGTTAATCATATGTTCCACATGGTTCATGAGCAATTGTCTGAAATTAACGATACTTTACCAAATACATATAAAAAGATGATGTCAGCTGCTGATATGATGTATTATATTATTCCAGACATGGATAAGGGTATTAGAGGTGGTAGATGTGAAACAGAATATGAGCAAGACGAAAATGGTGTTAACAAGCCTGTAATTAAAGCTAAGGCTATGGTTTTTCCTGTCTTAATTCACGAGCTATATAAGGGTGTTATGGAGGTTTTATCAACACATGGATTACCTACTGAAGAGAATGTTGCAAATTATGTAATAGGTAAGGCTGACTTTTTACAAGCAGAGCCTTGGGACATGAGATTCGGTCCAGCAATATGGAGAAGGTTTTGTGATGCTATACCAGCTGAAGATTTTAATTTAAAACACCATGTATATGCTGATTTGGCTACCATGGAGCCTAATGAATTTAATCATTTAATGAAGGAAATTATAGGTAAAACTAAAAAGGGTAAAATGATTATTTCTGAAATGGTTGAATCAATTAAAAAAGAAATGGAGGAAGATGAATTTAATGAAGCAATGGGTGATGACCATTTTAACTTTGAAGATTTAATTTAAATAATAACTAATATAAACTATTAAAAGCTCCACATGCGGGGCTTTTTTATTTTTTACTACTTTTTAGATATTTATAAATAAAAGATAATGCTAACTAGTAGTGAAATACTTTATGAATACGCTAAGTGTGTGCAAGACCCTATTTATGCTATTGGTACCTATTTGGAGACCAAGGATTTAACTCAGGGTGGATTTGTACCATTTAACCTATTCCCTAGGCAGAAACAAATTGTAAGGGCGTATGAGAAGTATCCTTATAATTTGGTGACAAAGCCTAGGCAAGCTGGTATATCTACAACTACACAAGCTTATATGGCTATTAAGGCTGGATTTTCTGACCCAGATAAACCAGAGACTATTCTAGTTATTGCCAATAAGTTGAAATTAGCACAAAAATTCGTTAGAGGTATTAAAGATTACCTACTTCAATTACCTAGATGGGTTTGGGGTCCAGAATACTACGGTTCACCTGAAAATGAAGACAGGGATATATTTGTAACTGATTCTAAAATTGAACTTGAGTTACCTAATGGTACTCAAATAATAGCTGTAGCTACATCTGAAGACGCTCTTAGGGGTTATACACCTACTTATCTGATTTTTGATGAGGCTGCGTTTATTGATAATGGAGATTCTGTATATGCTGCGGCGATGTCATCGTGTGCTACTGGTGGTAGGGTTATGTTGATTTCAACACCAAATGGTATGGACCCTTTATATTATAAAACTTATGACCAATCCAAGATTGGTAAGAATAATTATAATGTAATTGAAATGAGGTGGTATGAAGACCCTAGGTACATAAAGGATGAATATGGAAATCGTGACCTTTTTTGGATTAAGAAGGATGAACAAGGTGATATTATTGAAAAGATACAAGAAGTTGAGTTTATAATTGAAAATTACCCTGAAATGCTAAAAAAGGGTTATAAACCAACAAGTAGTTGGTATGAGAATATGTGTGCCACTCTTAATAACAACACTAGAAAAATAGCTCAAGAATTAGATGTTTCATTTTTAGGTTCTGGTGGTAATGTTATTGCAGATATAGATATAAAGTACCATGAGGATAATGGTATTGAAGACCCTAAGTGGGTTGATGGAAGGGAAAAAGAGTTTTGGATTTGGGAGCAGCCTGAAAAAGGACATGAGTATATAATGGGAGTTGATGTTAGTAGGGGTGATGGTAAGGATTCGTCCACAATAGTTATAATTGATGTTACCACTATGACTCAAGTTATGGAGTATCAAGGTAAGGTTCAGCCAGATATACTTGCTGAGTATGTTTATGAATACGGTAATATGTATAAAGCACTTACAGTTGTTGATGTAGCTGGTGGTATGGGTGTTTCTACAGTACTTAAATTAATTGAACTAGATTATAAATACTTATATTATGATGAACCTAGAGGTAGGATTCTTAATAGTAAAAAGAGTCAATTAGAGATGTACGGTAGAGATGAGAAAATACCAGGATTTAACGCTAATGGTGTTAGGGTTGTTATGGTTCAAAGACTTGAAGAGTCTATTAGAAACAGGACAATAACTATTAAGTCTAGAAGAATGATTTCGGAAATGAAAACGTTTATTTATAAAAATGGTAGGGCTGACCATATGGAAGGTTACCATGATGATTTACTGATGTCTCTTGGTATGCCAATATATGTTTTGGAGTTTTCATTCAAAAAGTTACATAAGATGAAGGAAAAGACTAAGGCTATATTATCTAGTTGGCAAGTCGGTACTTCGAATAAAGAAGATAATAATAGCGGATTTGTACCTAAAAATATGAGAGGTAAAAGTGCGTTACCTAAACCAAAATTTTCAAAACAAATTTCTAAGAATATGCAAGACCCTAATGGGGATTATTTATGGTTATTAAGTGGAACAAAATAAAAAGATATGGCTTCAAATGATAAAAAATATATAAGAAAAACAGGGTTAGGTGGTGCTGGTTTATATAAATGGTCTCCAGAAACATCCGTTGAGAAAACCCCCAATAATAACACTGGTAGTGGACATTCATGTAGTGCCCCTATAGGTACTCAAGGCAATGACAATTCGGTGACATATACATATAATGTGGTGGTTGTTCTTGGTCAAGCTACTAGAACAGCTTATGTTCAGTGTGATTACGTTGAATAACTATTGAATTTTTTGTAAAAAGGACTATATTAAAAAAAAATTAAAAATGGCTAAAAAGAAGTTAACGGTATTTCAAAAATTAAATAACATATTCGGACCTACTGGGGTTCAGTCAAGTGTGGCTCAATCTAATAAGTATTCGATTGATAATGATACTATATTTAAGACCACGGATAAAGCAGAATACGATGTGGCTAAACTACAAGCGCAACAGAATAAGTATGTTGGCGGTATGTGGAGAAAAGTAGATAATGAAATGTTTCAAAAAACAATACATTATGAGACTACTAGAATTGGTTCTTATTCTGACTTTGAGAACATGGAATTTTACCCAGAAATTGCTGCCACATTAGATATAATGAGAGAGGAATCAACTACCGTTAATGATAAGGGTAGGGTTTTAAATATTTACTCAAATTCTAAAAGAGTTAAAACGATATTAGAAGATTTATTCTTTAATAGATTAGATATTCACACATCATTACCTATGTGGACTAGAAACACTTGTAAATATGGGGATAACTTTGTATTCCTTAATATTGACGATAAAGCTGGTATTATGGGTGCTAGGCAATTACCTAACTTTGAGATAGAGAGAAGAGAGGGGGATATTTTTGGTAGGGTAATGAGTACTTCAGAGGTTGCTGATGGTAAAGATTCTAAAGTTAAGTTCGTGTGGCGAGGTAAGGATTATGAATTTAATTCTTGGCAAGTTGCTCACTTTAGATTGCTTGGTGATGATAGAAGACTACCTTATGGTACCTCTGTGTTAGAAAAAGCTAGGAGAATATGGAAACAATTAATTCTTTCTGAAGATGCTATGTTGATTTATAGAGTTACTAGGGCACCAGAAAGAAGAGTTTATAAGATTTTCGTTGGTAACATTGATGATGAGGATGTACCATCTTACGTAGATGAAATAGCCAATAGATTTAAAAGGACACCTATTACTGACCCTAAGACTGGTCAGGTTGATTTACAATATAATCAAATGGCTAATGACCAGGATTTTTTTATACCAGTTAGAAGTGAGGATGCTCCTAATCCTATTGATACTTTGCCTGGTGCTAGTAATTTGGACCAAATTGCAGATATAGAATATCTACAAAGAAAGTTATTTACAGCATTGAGAGTACCTAAGTCTTTCTTAGGGTTTGAGGATGCTTTTGGTGATGGTAAGAATTTAGCTCTACAAGATATTAGATTTACTAGAACTATAAATTTAATACAGCAATCTATGATTATGGAATTAAATAAGATTGCTATTTTACATTTGTTCTTATTAGGGTTGGAAGATGAGTTAGACAATTTTACTTTAACACTTAATAATCCATCAACCCAAGCTCAAATGCTTAAGATTGAACAAATGCAATCTAAGATTACACTTTATAAAGACGCGACAACTGATTCTGGTAACGGGTTTGGTGTTATGTCTATGACTAGAGGTAAGCGAGAAATACTAGAATGGTCAGATGACGAGATTAAACAAGATTTCCTTGAACAAAGAGTTGAAAAAGCGGTGGCAGCTGAAATGGAAAACACAGCCAACGTTATTAAACACACTGGGACATTTGATGAGGTTGATAGGCTTTACGGAGATATAGACGCAGCTAAAAACGGAGGTTCTTCTGAATCTTCTGATAATTCAGAAGGTGGTGATGAAGGTGGCTTCGGTGGAGGCGGTGGAGGCTTCGGTGGTGGAGGCCTAGACTTTGGTGACGAAGGTGACGATGAAGTTGATTTTGGTGATGATGAAGCTGGTGAAGTTGAAGGTGGTGAAGATGAAGGTGGTGATGACTTAGACTTTGGTGATGAAGGCGGTGCTGAAGAGCCAGAAGCTACTGAAGAATCAATAAAAAAAATAGATAATTTACTTACAGAGAATAAGTTAAAACATAAAAAAAAGTTAAAAAAATATTCTGATAACTATTTTGATAAATTACTTAGTTCTTTAAATGAGAGTAACGATGATACCTTAATAAACGAAAGGGTTAAGGTTGCTGATAAGAATATTAGGGTTAACAAAACCATTAATGATATGATAGGTGATATCGATAAAATCATCAATGAATAATATTTTTGTAGATTTTTTTATATTTATAAAATATAAACTAGGGATTATGAAACATAAACAAAACGTATATATAAATTTTGGTAAAATTAAAACTGTATACTACGAGGCTTTAGCTGAATCAATATCTAATGGTAATAAAAAAACAAAAAGTGTATTTAAAGACTATATTAATCTAATTAAGGAAAATGAAGCTCTTAAGACTCAGTTCTATATATTCAATAATATTGAGAATAAAATAGAGGGTGATAAGGATAAAGCTATTGAGTTTGTTAAAGAGAATATTTCTTTAATGAATAAGTTCTCAAAAAAAGAAATATCTGAAGCTAATACAAAATTAGGTAAGTTTATTATTGAGGGTAAAGATTTTGATAGTTATGGGTATTCTAGTGAAGAGTTAAAAGAACTACATAAAAACGTTTCCAAATTAATCAACACAAAAAAGACCACTAAAACAGTTGGTGACATTGTTGAGGTAACACATAAGGTTGCTGAGTACATAGTAAATAACGCAGAGCCTGAAAAGGAAATGACAGAAAGTTTAGGGGATACTGTATTATCCAACAAAGATTTATCAGCGATAATGGTTAGTAAATTTAACAAAGAATATGGTAAATCTCTTAGTGAATCTGAAGTTTCATTATTAAATGACATCATAATATATAATTCAGACGAGGTTAAAAAAGAAGAAATATTTAAAGAGTCAGTAAGTGAATGTTTAGCTTTGGTTAATGGTAAATTAGAAAATGCTGATGCGGATTTAAAGATGAGTCTTTTAAACCTTAAAGAGAATTTATTAGATAAAAAATATAATAACGATAGTTTTGAAATTGACGTTTTAAAATTAAATGATTTAAAGAGTAATTTAAGATAAATTATGTTTAGTCAGTCCAATAACATAAAAAAACTTCGAGAACTGGTTGAACAGCTTTGTATTAGAGATACCGAGGCGTTCAATCGTTTAGAGATATTGAAGTTGACTTTAGGTTATAGTACTGATGGGTATTGGGACTGGACAATAAATAATAGTTTAAAAGTTTATGAAAATTTTGTAGATAATATTGACGAGGAAGATGACGGACCGACTAATTTAAATGAATCTGTCGCTAAGATGAAAACACCCCTGAGTACAAAGTCTAAGAGTGAAAATTTGTTCGATTTTGATTTATTTTTCGATTCGTTCACGGCAAGTCCTGGCTTAATGAGACAATTGGGGTTTGAGGGTGATGAATTAAACACGGAGTTGCAAGGTTGTAAGGGATTAGCCAACGAAGATGACTTAATAGAGTTGAATACAGAAATAAATAAACATTTTGAAAGTAAAGGAGAATATAAGTTTAAAAGTATCACAAGATACAGGCATAAGAACGGACATACTGTTAGAATATTATCTAGGGGCAGCGTTATAGAATGGGATGCTGATAAAAACCCAGTTAGAATGGTAGGTACGCACATAGATATTACAAATTTATAAAAAAATGGAAAAAAACGGTAAAGGGGTCCCTCAAAATGGGTGGAATGAGTATTCTAAGTTGGTTTTAAATGAATTAGAAAGGCTCAATGAAAATGATGAAAAAATTCAGTTAATACTTACTGAAATAAGTCACAAATTAAGTAAAATTGATAGTGTAGAAAAAGAAGTTGAAGGTGTTATCAAGTGGAAGAGATATATGGATGATATAGCTAGTCCAGCTACACTTAAAGAACTTAAAAAAGATGTTACAACACTTAATACTTTTAGAACTGTAGCTATTACGGTATGGGCTGTAGTTCAAATAGCGTTTGGTGCCTTTATTGCTTTACTTAAGGTTAAAAATTAACTTGACTTTTTTAAAAAAATACCTATAGTTATAAAAATTTAAAAATTATGACTATTACTAAGAATGGTAAACAGTTGGTTTCTCAAGGGCACAAAAATTATAGAGTAGTTTCTGGAACGGTAGATAATAAAAATCCAAAAGCATTATACGTTAACATATCAGCGTGGGGACAAGCTGTTATTGATGATGAAATTAACTATGGTCCTATTTTAAGAGGTGTGACTAAGGATATTAAAATTAAATTAAAATCTATTCTAGATTCTGATTTGTTTCACATAGATAGGTGTATAGTTGATTTTGATATGAGGGAATCTGGAATATCATATGGTAAAAAGTCATTTATGAATTGTGAAATTACCATTTTTCAAAAAAACTTATTTAAGTTACAAGAGGGTAAAGTAAAGAGAGAGTTAGACTTGGTTGGTAATATAATTACCAGTGATGTTCTAGAAAAATTTAAATATTTTGATTTTAAAAAAACTAAAAAATAAATCACATAAATATAAAGTATTTGTCTGACCCAGAATTCATTTCTGGGTTTTTTTATTTCTGACCTATATTTATTAATAAATGATAATCATGTCAGGAGATTTAAAAATATTAAAACCAGGTCAACAAGGTTTAGGTGTGTTAATAGAAAGTGATGCAGGTTATGTTGACCCAAATGATTCTAGAAATAAACCATTTGTTAATGAAATAAAGAGTTTAGATAAGAGTGGTTCTATTATTACCTCTCCGTTGGTATTATATGTGGTATTACAAAAATGGGGTGTTAAGAATAGAAATGGAAGAATATACCCAAAAGAAATCTTAGAAAGAGAAGTTAATAATTATCAACAATTAATTAAAGAAAGGAGAGCGATTGGTGAATTAGACCATCCAGAGTCTTCTATTATTGCTGGTGATAGAATATCTCACAATATTATTGAAACTTGGTGGGAAGGTAAAACTCTTATGGGTAAGATGGAGGTTTTGATGTCTCCTGGTTATGTTAATTACGGTATTGTATCAACTAAGGGTGATGAAGTTGCTAACCTTATTAAGAATAATATTATGATTGGTGTGTCATCTAGAGGTGTTGGTTCACTAAAAGAAGTTGCTGGTCAAAATATAGTTCAAGATGATTTTGAATTAATCTGTTGGGACGTTGTAACATCACCAAGTACCCCAGGTTCATGGATGTTTAAAGATGCTCAAGAAGCTAAACCGTTTACCGAATCAAAAGAAAAATCTAAAAATTTACTAATAGATAAAATAAACAAATTTCTATTAGATTAAAAAAAAATGCAAAAACTTGTCTTTTTAATGAAATAGGACATATTTATAAACAAGTGGGTACTAATGTGCCTACTATAAAAATTTTTTAAAAAATATTAAAAAAATGGCTGATAAAAAGAAATCAATTTTAGAAGAAGCTATCTTGGATGCTAAAAGAATTCAGGAAGCTTTAAATGCCAACACAAAAGAAATACTTCGTTCCGTTGCGAAAGAAGAAATTGAAAGTTTAGTGAAAGAATCTATAGAAGAAGATTACATGGAAGAAGATGTTGATGACGCTGAAGAAATTGAAGTGGCTGACGAAGCTGGTGAAGAAATCGAACTTGGTGATATTGAGGGTGATGATGAAGCTGGTGATGATGAGGTTGCTGATGAAGAAGGTGAAATCGAAGTTGGTGACATCGAAAGCTCGGAAGAAGATAGTGACATTGAAGGTGACTATGAATCTGGAATGGATGCAGTAGCATCAGATGATGAGATAGAGATGGATATGACAACAGCATCAGATGATGACGTTATTGCAGTTTACAAAAAGTTGACTGGTGATGATGAAATCGAAGTGGTTGTTGATGATGAAGCTGGTGAAGTTAAATTAAATGTAAACGAACCTGGTGAATTTGTTATTAAGACTGGTGAAGGTTCTGGAGAAGGTATCGATATTGATATTGATTCAGAAATAAAAGACGAGGTTATGGATGAAGTTATGTACGAAATCGATTTAGATGAAGATGAGTACTGCGAGGAAGGTGAAGAAATCTCTGAGAAGGAAAACTGTGAAGAAGGTGAAGAACTAACTGAGGAGAAGTACTGTGAAGAAGGTGAAGAACTAACTGAAAAGGAAAACTGTGAAGAAGGTGAAGAACTAACTGAAAAGGAAAACTGTGAAG
>MDTD01152762.1_pt1 | contig 30914 bp, 27 predicted proteins | sample 811221 | NCBI WGS metagenome assembly MDTD01 (sample SAMN05326646, study PRJNA326480) | marine metagenome | isolation source: seawater | place: Pacific Ocean: South West | collected 2011 | reverse complement strand
TGCCGTAAGGTGCATAACGACGACGGATACATTCGACCGAATCGATTTAGTGGAGCACTCTACCCGACCAACCTAGAGCGCCTGTAGTGAAGTCTGGTTATCACCTGAGGTTTCCAACCTCATATCCTGGGTTCGAATCCCGGCGGGCGCACCACTCTAGAACTCGTACTGAAGACTACATACCCCTTATGGTCACGGACGGATATGGCGGAGCCCGAGGAGGAGTCTGAAGACTCCGTGGATAAGACTCGAAAGGGTATCAGCCTCGATAACTCTGATCTTGGTGAAGAGAAGCAAGTAGTCGGTCGGAAAATATGGAGAATATTTCCATATGTGGTGAGATACTGGAAACTCGCTCTTGGTGGGCTTATTGCCAATGCTGGTGCAAGGGCCTCGGACTTACTCCCATTTCTCACAATAGGTTGGGCTGCTGATTTCTATGCCAATGGCACTTTCAACCCACCATGGCTGGAGAATTACATAGGAGACTCTCCTTATCTTGGATTTGGAATCATAATTTTCATGTGTTTTGCACTTCTTGCCGTTTTTCAGGGGACTAGTAACTTTCTCTGGCAAGCAACCTCATACAATTCGCAGCATGATATCAGGATGGATGCGGCCCGATCACTCATCAATATGGAGGCCTCATATTTCGAAGATAGACAAACAGGCAACCTCATGTCAGTTCTTTCCGCCGATATTTCTCTTCTAGAGGACGTGATATCTGATTCTAGCACCAGTATTGTTAGGATAGCAATTACATTCGCAATGGCCGCAATCATACTCTCATTCATGTCGATAAAACTGACTTTGATGTTGTTCAGTCCGTTGGTTTTGATTATCCCGATGGTTATTTGGTTCGCTACGAGGGTCCAGCGCAGATATAGAAAACAGCGTGAAAGTACCGGTAGCATCGTTTCGATTCTCGAGAACGTACTCGGTGGAATCACCGTAATGCAAGCCTACAATGCTCAGGATTTCGAGAAACTTCGAGTAAACAGTGAATCCGGGAGATATCGGGATCAAGCCATATCAGCCTCATTCATTCGGAATCGATTCATTCCAGGAATATATCTCGTAGCTGGCATAGCCTTCGGACTCATAGTGACTGCTGGGGGCTGGGTGCTTGAATCCGGAGAGATAACAATCGGCGAATATGTCACATTCTTGCTAATCAGTACCCGAATGACGTTCCCTCTATTCATTCTCGGAGCTCTTCTCAATCAGATACAGCGCGGAGAAGCAGCTGCAAGACGGGTTTTTGCAATAGTCGATCTCGAGCCCTCCATAGTGGACCGCCCCGATGCCATTCCCCTGGAAGATCCTATCAAATCAGTTATCTTCGACGATGTAACGTTCGAATACCCTTCTTCAGATACACATGTACTCAATGGAATATCCTTCGAGGCCAAACCTGGCGATTTCATCGGTATAATGGGCCACACTGGTGCCGGAAAGAGTACAATTCTGAAACTTATTGAAAGATTCTACGAGCCTCAGTCCGGTAAGATACTAGTAAACGGAGTAGATATCAATAATCTGAAGATCGACTCCATCAGGGCACGTATAGGATTCGTATCTCAAGATCCGTTCCTGTTCTTCGGCACTATAAGAGATAATATCGCCTATGCGAGAGAGGCTTCAGAAGAAGAGATAGAAGAGGCATTGCATGCAGCTGGGGCGAAAGAGTTCGTGATGAACTTGCCAAGAGGAATCGATACAGAAGTCGGAGATAGAGGAGTGAAACTTTCTGGCGGTCAGAAAGCAAGGATAAGCCTCGCAAGAGCATTGCTGACAAAACCCGATTTATTGATTCTCGACGAAGCAAGTGCTGCATTAGACGCAGAAACAGAGCAAAGGATACAGAATTCACTTTTCTCCTCCAACGATGCAGATAGGATGACTATCGCAGTCGCTCATAGGCTGGCAACGATTAGGAATGCTGATGAGATTCTTGCTATGGTAGATGGCGTCATCGTAGAACGAGGCCTTCACGAAACGCTTGTTGAGGCTGACAACGTGTACGCCTCCCAATGGAGAATACAGACTGGAGAACTAGATTCAGAGGTCAGTTGAGTATGCCGGGTCTGGATTGGGCTCTAGTGGAACAAGGATCAGCCATGCTCGGGTCTAACGATCGTTCGATTCTAAGGGGGGGCATTGGCCCGCGTCACCAAGTGAAGATATCAGAACCATTTGAGATTACGAGGTATCCCGTATCCTCAAAGATTGCTCAAGAGATGATAAAATCCGGAGAAGCCGAATTAGCATCAGAGTCCGAGTGGGCCGTTTCCAAGGCGCAAGGTTTGATACACGCCGAATCTGGCACAATAGAGACTTTGGCCGATTCAATCAGCAATTATTGGGGGAAACCGTGTGATGGTAGGCCCTACATTGGGGAGGGCAAAATAACGACCCGTCGAGTAAGGGTGTGGTCCGAGGGAGGAATATTGGAATCAACTAGGCCAATTGAGATGGCTGATTCATACCCCCTGCGTCTAGTTCGAAGGCCATCGAAGTATTCTGGAACGCCGATTCGACTCCCAAGGGCGGGAGACAGCACAAGAATCCTCAAGGAGGAGGCTGTAATTTGCCTATTAGTAGGAATATTGCCATCATTCACATGGGCATGGTTCAATGCTTCTTCAGGGTATATCGCTGAAGGATGGTTGAATTTAGTGATGGGCGGCGTGTTCTTCGGTTTATCTACTGCTATATTGTGGCGTCCAAAGACACCGACATACATTCAAACAGACTCCGGTTGGAGACTTGAGTGAAGCTCACTCGTTTGTAACTCTAGGGGCTAGAAGGAAGGTCCATTTCGCCCCCCCTCCGTTACTTACCCAATCCACTTTCAGCGGATATGAGGCCTTGAATTTAATTTCAAGAGATTCTGTAGCACCCGGATTAATTTTCCTAGCCAACTCGTTTGGAAATCTGATTGAATATGTCGACGTAGAAGGCTGTTTAACCGATAGTTCGCCCAACTCCCCTGCTTCGAACTTAGTCTCCACAGATTCACCAGTAGGCTCGCCCGAACGTACCGCGAAATGACTTGCATCAACAGAAAGATCGACAAGATCCCCACCCAATTTGGCCGCTCTGAAAGATCGAATGAACTTCTCTGTAGGAATCACCACCTTCATCCCATCAAAATCAAGACTTGGAAGCTTGACCTCTTCGATCATCGAAGTATCAAGTCCCCTAATCGTCCTTCTTACCTCACTAACATGTACAATCATGGAACTCGTAGTCTCATCATAGTCTAACTCAATTAAATCGTTAGGTCCAGCTAGTGCTAGCACCTCTCCCAACTTACGAAGATCCATTCCGACATCGATCGGGTCAACTTCGTACGTCTCGAAGCATTCATCTGCGACCATCATTTCAAGCATCGCCACATGACTCACATCTACTGAAGAGCAAGCCAGGCCCTTTTCACCCCAACGAAATTTCGCCTCTTCATTGTCCAGAATTGAAAGTAGGTCTACGATTTCCCTCATGACCTGCTGCTTGGCAGTCACCCTCAGCATGCGCTCACTCCTGAAAACGATGGCTCCCGGAGGTTATTCATCCTTCGCAGAGCCTCAAGTTCTTTCATTGGTACTCCCTGAAACGATGGCCACACGCCTCGCAGGTGCATATTTTCGTCTCAGGCTCGTCGCTAGACCTCGTTTGCATCAGCTCGACGAAGATTCGATCCTCATCACATTTTGGACATCGATAGTCCCCTACACGCAAAGTCCCTCTAGCAACATCGGGGGCTTGAACCTCAGTCAGATGTTTCAAATCAGTTGATTCAGTTGATGATTTAGTTTTTGTAAGATCTATTTCCTTTCCATCAGAACCTATTACGATGCTGCCAGAACCATCTCTTCCACCCACGGGCCCCTCATACCCGCACTTGTAATTCGTACATCTTATATTGCCGCTCGGATCAACGAAACTTAGCGTGCCGCATTCAGGACAAAACATACTCGCACCACTGTAGACTGCCGGTAGTCAACGACGTGGTTTTTTGAATCCTCCCGTTGACGGGGCCCAAAACAAAGTACTCTGCATATCAATTAGCATATTCCTGAGTTCTCCCACACCGTTGAAGTCAAACCTCCTCTACGCGCGGTCATGCGCATCATCTACGACTGGAGGCTCGCTAGGGTGATCGATGAAGATCTAAACATCTTAGATGAGGCTTCTTGGACGGCATCAAGGACCCCGTCCAAGGTCGCTAATCGCCTTGGAGATCTACAACGTGGAAGAATGACTCAAGAGACGCGAGTCCTATCTGAGCGATTCCCCGACGCTCGATTAGACCCGTTTGGACATCTGGATATTTCTGATTGGCCAGAAACGACTCCCGAGGAAGAGCAGATTGTTGCTAGCGCCGCTAATATCCTAGCACGTCGCGGTGTAGCAATGTCCGCCGGCGACCCGGACAGAAGGTTGGACATGCTAGTTTCTTCTCAGGCCGAGCTTCGGTCTGCTTGGACAACCATCGAATCCAGATGCATTGAATGGGCAGGATTGTTACTCCCTTCCCTCGATCTCGATGCGAATAGGGATTTGATTCCGACCATCATTGCAAGCTCCGAATCTTTGAAAGCTGCAGCAATCGACTTGGGAACTGAGCCCCCTCCTCATCCCCCTGGGGCAGAAGAGTGGGGCGCAATGAAAGAATCAGCAGAAAGGTGCCTCGGTATTGCCAAGAGCCTAGAACTGAGCGAACAAGCGATACGTTCCCTAGCAGCGAACTATCTGCCAACCCTATCCAGGCTCGTCGGCCCCCTCGGAGCCGCCAAATTATGTGTTTTAGCAGGCGGGAGAGAGAGACTCGCAAGAATGCCTTCAGGTTCGATTCAAGTTCTTGGCGCCCATGCTGCTATGGCGGCACATCGTCGAGGAGCACCTCCCCCAAAGCATGGTTCAGTGATCTTCTCGATGCCCCAAGTAAGCCGATCACCAAGGTGGGTTCGAGGTAAGATAGCTAGGTATCTCGCTGGAAAGGCTAGTATAGCATCTCGAATCGATCACTTCGATGGTTCTCCGTGGTCCGATGATGAAATCGCAGAGATCCACAAGAAGTCCGAGGAGATTCGATCTAGATTCCCATCGCCCCCTCGAAGAAAATGAGGTTACTCAATGGCTCGATTACATTCCATAGGGTGGGGGATACGCCGGGAAGGCGGTTCATTGTGGACAAGAAATGCGGTACGCGGGGTTTCAGTAGCCGGTGAAAGAAGGAAGAGAGATGGAAGAAATGAATGGAGAAGATGGGATGCTCGCAGATCCAAGGTTGCAGCAACTCTACTCCGTTGTACCTCAAACCCCTCGGAACTGATACCCTCTACTGGAGCAGATTGTGTGTATCTTGGAGCCTCAAGTGGTACGACGGTCAGTCATCTGCATGACCATGTGTGTGGTGCTGGAAACCATCATGGCGGACATATTGTTGCGATTGACATCTCACCAAGGATGATGAGGGATTTTATCGCATTATCCGAAAAAAGGCCTGGAATCGTGCCCGTTCTTGGTAATGCCCGTACGCCCCACAGTATCATACCCTACTTGAGGGGCAGACCCCAATGGCTTTTCCAAGATTTGAGTATGCCGGATCAGGCCACAGCTTTCATCGAAGCAACTCGTGTACTACTCGAATCCAAAGGTATGGGGATGATTGCAATCAAAGCTGCCAGTGAGCGGTGGACCGAAGGAGGCGATGAGGCCCTCTTTAGTGACGCTGAACTAAAAGTCCGTCAGTCAGAGCACTTGGAATTAATTGAGCGAATAGATCTCAGCGGTCTCGAGGAACAGCATTCTGTCATAGTTGTAAGGAAGATATGACCATCACCCTCATGACCATTTTCTCGACTCGTACGCCATGCCTGAGTTGCCAGAGGTCGAGACAGTCCGCCAAGGATTAGAAGAGGCCCTACTCGGACTCAAGATACGAAATGCCGAGAAAAGAAGAAGAGATCTCAGATTCCCCATTCCCGAAAATCTGAATGAACAATTACAAGGCAGAACAATATCATCCTTGAGAAGACGAGCGAAGTACCTCTTGATAGATCTCGATAACGGATGGTCATTACTCAGTCACCTTGGAATGTCTGGCCGCTGGACTATCCTCCGAGACGACGTCATAACGAGACCTGGAAGATTCGCACATGGCGGTGAAATCGGATCAGGCGAAGGTCCCCACGATTGGATAATAATCAACTTTGAAAATGGCTACACTGCCGTATACTCCGATCCAAGAAGATTCGGTTTCATTGACCTAATAGAGCCCGGTTCTGAGAATGGATACCCGATGTTAGCCAAACTGGGCCCTGATCCCCTTCCATCAACACTAACTCCGGATATTCTGAACCGCTCTTTGATTGGTAGAAAGGCACCCTTGAAGTCCGCATTGTTGGATCAAAGAATCGTGGCGGGCCTCGGAAATATTTACGTCTGTGAGGCTTTGAGTAGAGCACGCCTCTCTCCTAGAAGGAGAGCGGGAACTATTTCTTCAATAAAAGGCCCAACTGAGCGTATTCACAGGCTTGTTAGCTCAATACATCAGGTCATGGTAGAAGCAATAGACGCAGGGGGTTCGACATTGAGGGACTATCGCGGAGTTGACGGCGATAATGCGCTCGGCTACTTCCCATTATCGTTCCAAGTCTACGGCAGAGAAGGCGAAAAGTGCCTCAATCGGGATTGCAAAGGCACAGTCTCAAGATATATTCAATCCGGCAGGTCAACATATGCCTGCTCAAGTTGCCAGCGATGACTTATCGCATCATCAATGAAGCCCTTACAATCCACAGTTGGATGCTGATGGGCAGCACTCTTCCCAAGATTGGTACCCACCAGTTTACAAAACCCGGAATAACCTCGCGCCTTCCCTTTCTCATCGCCCTTACGGCTATCTTGGCTACTTTGTCCGCTGGCAGAGAACTCCATATTTCGACACCCGTAAGGCGCATACCGGAAACCCTCTGAAAGCCAGTTTCCACATATCCCGGGCATAGGGCTGTTACCGTGACCCCCGTCCTCTTCAACTCTGCACTCATCGCTCTAGATAATGAGAGTACGAATGCCTTGCTGGCACAGTAAACCGCCATGCCAGGGCCGGGTTGAAAGGCTGCTATTGAGGCTACATTGAGTATTCTGCCCTTGCCTCGACTTTGCATAGTTGAGGCGTAGTGATGCCCCAATGAGGTGAGGGCGCGAATATTCACATCTATGATACCCAGCATTTTACTGCTGTCTTGCTCCATCATTTTACCGTAAAGCCCGTATCCGGCGTTATTCACCAGAATATCGACGTCACCAGCAACACTGATCAGACGTTCAACTTCGGAAGGTGTTGAAAGATCAGCCACCACAACTTCGACCTCAGTATGTTCAGAAAGAGCATCTGCCAATTCATCGAGAAGATTCTTGCGCCTACCCGTGATGACTAGACGATCGACATCCTTAGAAAGTATCTTGGCGATCTCCAACCCTATGCCGCTAGAGGCTCCCGTGACAAGTGCTGAGGACATCACATAACCTGCCGATACCTGTCTATGGGCCATCCGAATTACATGTTTCTCCGGAACTGGCCGCCTGTTTCGAATAGTGCTTCTGTGACCTGGCCGACGGTGCAATGCTCAACAACATCCATCATAACTTCGAACAGATTGCCGCCTTCTCGAGCCGTCTTCTTAAGCCTCTCAATACCCTTTTCGGCTTCGGAAAGATGAGATTCTCGGAATGCTATATTTCGATCAATAACCATTTTCTTCTCATCCTCATCTGAGCGAGTAACATCCATGTTGAAAGAGTCAGCATCGTCTGCTGACAGATTGGCAGCGTCTGGATCTTGGAATGTATTGACCCCAATTATTGGAATCTCACCAGTGTGTTTCCTATGCTCGTACACCATAGACTCATCCTGTATCCTGTTTCGCTGATAGTTGACTTCGAGAGCCCCAAGGACCCCTCCTCTACGATGCATCTCCTCGAATATGCGGAGAATCTCCTCCTCTACATGGCGCGTCAGCCAGGAGGCAACGAATGAACCTTGTAGTGGATTCTCATTCTGTAGCCATCCGTATTCTTTCGATAATATCAATTGGATAGCGACTGCATCCTTCACCGTTTCCTCAGTGGGAGTTCCAAAGGCCTCGTCACGGCTGTTGGTATGTAGCGAGTTGGCATTATCGGCGAGAGCATAAAGCGCCTGCAAAGTGGTCCTGTAGTCATTCCACGTGTACTCCTGAGCATGCAGCGATCTCCCTGATGATTGAATATGGTACTTTAATTTCTGACCTCGTTCATCAACGGCATAAAGATCCCTCATAGCGATTGACCATATTCTTCTAGCAACTCTTCCAATCACAGCATATTCGGGATCCATCCCATTTGAGAAGAACCACGAGAAATTCCGAAGGAAGTTATTGGGGTCAAGGCCCCTGGCTCTGAATAATTCAACGTAAGTAAGGCCATTCGCGAGAGTCAGAGCAGCCTGAGTTATCGGATTAGCACCAGCTTCTGCAATATGGTATCCGGAGATACTGACGAAGTAGTGATTCCTAACATCGTTCTGAACATAGAATTCAGCAACGTCCCCCATCATTCTCAGTGAAGTATCAAGATTGAACACAAGAGTATTCTGTCCCATAGCTTCTTTCAGTTGATCAGCCTGAACCGTTCCTCGCGCTGTGGATAAGGTAAATTTACGGATTTCCAATTCTTCGTCTTCATTCGGAAGACGTCCATTTTCCTTCTCAAATGCTCGAATTTGTTGTCTAATTGCGACACGGAAAAATGCTGCAAGATGCCACCAGTAGTTTCCGTTTATCGTCATAGAGACGCTTGTCTCGGGTGCGCACAGATCGAAACCTTCGAACAACCGCTCCATTTCATCAACGGTGCTTATCGATACTCCGGACTCACATACCTTACCAAATATATCGAGTTGAGTGACCGGGTCATGGCCATATAGGCTGGGAGAGTCAAAAGCAACAGAGAGACGATTGAATGGTTGATCACCAGCGAGGAAGTGATAACGCTCATTCGTCCTCTCAGCAGATCCCTCTCCTGCAAACATGCGCACTGGAAGCTCATCCTGCCTCTTGAACGGAAAGACCCCTGCCGTAAATGGGAATGAGCCCGGGATATTTTCAGACCTAATCCACCGTAGCCGATCACCCCAGTTCTCCGTATCCGGCAATGCCACTCGTGGGAGACTCAAACCAGACAAGGTCTTCCTCGTCGTATTAACTTCAATCTCCTTCCCTCTGACGATGTAACTCGTCTTCCCTGAGGAGTAAGCTTCTGATATGGAATCAAAACGAGCAAGATCGTCAAGTGCCCGACTGCCTAACTCGACACGCAGACGACCCCCCTCCTCTCGTAATTCATCAGCGACACTATCACGCCCAGCAGCCTTCATTTGATCTGCAGACTCCTCTAGATTCTGTATCGTGGAAGCTAAACTTGCTTCATACTCTGTTTTCTCGTGATATGCTCTGATGCAGTTGGACACCTCAGCCAGGTAACCATGTCGAGAGGGAGGTATCGGTTGTACTCTGTCAGGAAGACCATCATGGCCCATTTTTGCAGAGCTGGCCACAAAGGAGCAGCCAGCCCTATCATTCAATAATTCTGACAGACGCTCCCATAGTTGGTCCACGCCTGCATCAGCAAATCTGCTTGCTATAGTAGGGACTACTGGTATGTCTGCATCATCGGAATCCCACATTTCCCGATTTCTTCGTACTTGTTTTCTAATCTCGACCAATGCGTCTTCCGCACCCGGGCGATCAAACTTGTTGAGGACAACAAGGTCTGCAAAATCCAATGCTGCTAGCTTTTCCAACTGACTCGGAGCGCCATATTCTCTGGTAGTCACGTAAAGAGAGACATCGGCAACAGAGGCAATCGCATCGTCCCCCTGTCCAATACCGCTAGTTTCCACGATTATCAGATCAAATCCAACCGATTTGCATACCTTGATTGCGCTACTTACCGCGTCGGAGAGCTCCTTCCCGCTGTCACGACTTGCAAAGGATCTCATGAATGAAAGAGGGCTTCGTAGAGAGTTCATTCTGATTCTGTCCCCAAGAAGTGCCCCTCCAGTTCTCTTTCTGGTGGGATCCGTTGCGAGTAGTGCGATTTTTGTTTCTGGATTATCTCTGTGTATCCTCAACACCAATTCGTCTGTCAGACTAGATTTACCGGCTCCCCCGGTTCCAGTAAGTCCGATAACTGGACAACCATCAACGTCATTCTTTAGATAACCTTCAAGATGCCCTGAATCTCCATTTTCAACGAGAGTAAGTAGTTTCGCAACACCTCCGTGGTCCTCGGCACTTATGTCTTGCATACCATCAAATCTGGATGAAAGAGTAAGATCGACTCCGGAGACCATCCCAATGGCGTCCTCTACCATGCCAGTTAGACCGAGCTCCCGCCCATCATCGGGAGAGTATATTCTTGCGATTCCAGAATCTCTTAGATGTCTTATCTCGGAAGGTAGAATCGTCCCTCCTCCCCCTCCTACGAGTACGATATGATTGAATCCAGCCTGATCCAAGATCTGTCGAGTATGGGTGAACATCTCAACTGCTCCTCCTTGATAGGATGTAATCGCTATGAGATGGGCGTCTTCCTGTATGGCTGCTTTAGCAACATCTTCAGCACTCCTATCGTGACCTAGGTGAATCACTTCACATCCCATCGATTGGAAGATTCTTCTGAATATCCCGATAGCAGCATCATGACCATCGAAAATAGCCGCCGCCGTTATCACTCGAATAGGAGATCTGACGCTTCCACTTGTCACGGAATCACCCGACTTCCCCGTCCCTGCCACGTCTCCCCGGCCACGCGTCTCCCCAAGACCCCATCGGCGTATCGATCGTTTGTTCCCTTCAGAGTGCGCCGGTTACCAATAGACCTGCAAATACGAACATGAGTAACCCCATCGCCCCATCGATGATATGTGAATTGGATCTTAATTTCTCAACTGAGTCTCCTCGAGTCAGTACTGTAGCCACCGTCACATACCACGTACCATCAATTGTCATCCCAAGCAGGCCCATTCCAATCAGCGTCTGCATGCTTACATCAGACTCTATGAAGGGAGCATAAAGGGCCAGCATCCACGCCAGAATTTTTGGATTAAAAAGCGCTATGAGGAATCCTTGGAGGAAACCACTCATTTCAGAAGGGCCATGGCCATCTTCTGTTTTATGTTCAACCGGGCCCTTTGCAGCATGACTGATGAAGGTCACACCAAGCCATATCAAGATCAAGGTACCTCCCCATTTCAGGACTATCTCCGTGCTTTCATGCAGAGAAAGGGCCGTCGCAATTCCTAATGCTGCTAGGAAAGCATACACTCCGAAACCAATGCCGTGACCGATTCCTGTTGCAATACCCTGGCTCCGTCCCCCCAACATAGTATTCCTGAGGACCACTGCTAGGGATGGACCAGGGCTCATAGCCCCTACGATGAACACGCTGGCTAATGCAGCCCACGCTTCAGGAGCCAACCTATCACACTCAGGCCTCAGAGTACATGCTCTCGATTTCTGACTCCCAGTTTTCTCGAATTTGCTTTCGGCGAATCTTGAGTGTTGGCGTCAACTCACCGTGATCAACGGAGAAGTCTCGGGGTAGAATGGTGAATTTACGAACCTGCTCAGGCGGAGCAAATTGCGAATTCAACTCCATCACTTTGCTCTCAATCTGTGGGAAGAGATTCGAAACTTCTTGCTCGACACTGGAGCCTCTGGATTCAAGCTCAGCAATCTGCTTTGCCGGGTCCTTCGGAACTTTCTGCGCATCTACGCCATGGTGGTCGCGCAAAACAGCGCCGATGTCAAGAGTCAATAGTGCAGAGCAGAACTTCCGCTGATCCCCCACGAGGAAGCACTGTGATACTTCGGGGATGGACTTCATTGTCTCCTCTATCACCAGTGGGGCGATATTCTTGCCACCTGAGTTCACATAGATCTCCTTCTTCCGGCCGGTGATGTACACGAAGCCGTCATCGTCTATCTTACCTATATCGCCGGACATTAGCCACCCGTCATCGGTCATCGTCTCTGCAGTTGCCTTGTCATTGCCGAAGTATCCCTTCATCACATGTCGGCCACGGAACAATATTTCCCCGTCATCGGCAATTTTCAGTTCAGTCCCTGAAAACGGCTTTCCTACGCTGCCGATTCGATTTGCCTTGCCATGACCCAATGTGGCCCCAGCGGTCGTCTCAGTCATTCCATATCCTTCATAGATCGGAATTCCAAATTTATGGAAGAATTTGAGAATATCGGGGTTAATTGGTGCTGCTCCTGTGACTGCGAAGCGTACGTTGCTCATTCCAACTGCTTCCCTTGCCTTGCCCTTTAGGAAACCACCAATTCCCGGAAGTCCACTCAGAACTTTCAACGCACCTGAACCGAATTTTGAGAACAAACTTGAGTATATTTTCTCATATATTCTTGGCACACCGATGAAAAGATGGGGTTGAACCTTCTTCGCGTAGTCCACCACGTGCAACGCATTGTCCACTACGTGCATGTGTATCGCAGACCTACACCAGAGGTGATTATCCACCAACTGCCCGAATACGTGTGCAAGGGGAAGCCAAGAGACATAGTTCTCACCTTGATTCAGCGTTATTATTTCATCCACCTCGCTCAGTTCCGCATCCCAGTTGTCATGGGTTAGCATGACCCCTTTTGGATTTCCAGTAGTTCCCGATGTGTAGATCAATGCAGCCAAATCGTCAGGTTCGATCCCATCGATTCTTGCATGCACTTCTGAATCATCTATGTCCTTACCCATAGCCATGAATTCATCCCAAGATACTGCCTTCTCATGATCAATCGATTCTACGCCATCCAACACGACGATGCATTCAACCTCGGGAAGCTTATCAGCAATCTTGGCATAACGACGACTTGGCGTCTTCTCAGGATCCCCGCCGGATTGTGGGTTATCGCCAATAATCACGACCTTCGAACCAGAGTCTCCTATGACCCATTCGACTTCTTCAGGAGAGCATGTGTGGTATACTCCCACTCCAACGCCATTGGTCATCTGTGTAGCGCCGTAGCACGAGTACCATTCTGGTCGGTTGTATGCATATATGCTCATCCTGTCTCCCTTCCCAAAACCCATTGCGATTAGAGATTTGGAAATTGCAATTACCTCGTTAGAGAACTCTTTCCAAGTCTTGGTGTCCCACATCCATTTCCCGTCTTCGTCCTTTCCAGACATGACGGATAAAGCCGGTTTATCGGCATAGATATCGGCATTTCTTAGCAGATTGCGCGGTGTCAGTGTGATGCTCATCACCCGGTGTATCCGGCTACACCGTATAACCGTATTCCGAATTCAATCGGGAAGAATAGACCCGACATTACCCCTCCAATCAGCCCCTCCATTTCGATTTGCCAGCGGGGATGCAGGTGAAGGGTGCCAGCATGAATCGATAACCACACCTTCGCCTAATAGGGCTGCCCTGGCTCTTTTTGTGGCGAATGCCCCGACCCCAATGACGCGTCTAGCCTTGAGAATCCCAATGACTTCTCTGAGATGCTCATCGCAACGCACTAGGAGACTCCTCATCGTATCCCCCCCTATCTTGTCGGGAGTTACATTGGTACCTCTTTCTCCATGCAACAACATTAGTGGACAGTGATTCACCAAGAAAACCTTAGACAAGATTTGCGAGGAGTCACCGTATTTTTCCGCTAGAAGTCCCCACAGACGCGTACCTGACACCTCTTCTCGCTTCCATTCAAGACCCTCAACTGGTCTTTTCGGATGTATGCGCCTCGGTTGATCAACGGGTATAGAGGATATTCCAAGCACATCACGAACCATCGAGGTTGCAGCAAAAGGAATTCCCATTTGGCCCATTCCATGCGGTCCTGGATTCATTCCCAGCAAAACGGTCTCCGCAGCACCGCATGCAGCCATGCGAAGATATGCCTCATGGATGTCCCATGCATATCTGAGGGGGTTGTAGACGTAATCCACCAGCCCATCTTCAACCATCCTGTCTGCATACTCGTCACAGTCGTCCCTCAATCGCGCTGCCGCTTGTATCAGCCCATCTTCGACCATCTCTGTACCACCTCCCACGATTGCTGTGCACCCCTCATCATGCATCAAGATATCACAATTCAGGCATTGACTTCTTGACGTGAACGCCCGCCCCACCCGCGTGATTTGGCCGTTCGGACCCTATGGAACCTCCATCGGGCTGCTACTCGTACTGACCACGCCGCTCTATCTGTTGTGGACCCGAAAAGACCCAAGTGTACGCCTAAGTCTACGTGAAATGCCCCTTGAGATTATCAATCAGAGGTATTATTGGCATCTCTTCCTTTATCTTGCGATGTTCGGATTCAAGGCATTCACAGACCATCACAATGAGCCTCTGAAGGAGATTGTGGGCGGTTATACGCATCTCATTCATGCGATCGAGGGAACCTTCGTACTCGGGGTACAATCAATAATTGAAAGTGAGGTGATAATTCAGATACTATCGCTTCACTATCTATTCGCCTATTTGTTCATAATATGGTATCCGCCAGTTCATCACATTCTTTCTGGAGACAGGGATCTTGCAGATCTATCGGCCATGAACTATGTGCTCATCTACGTGCTCGCCGTTCCATTCTACCTCTTCTTCAACGTCGAAGTGACATCAAGTTACGTTCCGGGTATCGAGGCGCTGATGTACCATGATAGCTGGAATCTTGTCTTCTTCACCAGCAACGATCCTTTCGACAATGGCGTTCCAAGTCTGCATATCGGCTTACCAGTCTCCCTCTTGTTGATACATCGAGCACACCTTAAGGCCAATGGTATCGAAATCTCCTCATGGCGTCACAGGGGTCTTGACAGATTCATAATGGCCAATGTAGCAATATACTCGTTCTCCATCCTCTATCTTGGAATTCACTGGGTCTTTGATATACTGCCTGGCTTGTTGTTGGCTGTTATTTGTTCTAAGACCTGCATCCACATACAGCCTCTGCTGAGGGAATCCGGGATCAAGGCAGCTTTTCGAACATTCACCAACCCCAATCATGTCAAGCCCATCTTACTCGCAACAATATTGGGCATGCTAGCCATATCAGTAGCGATAAATGGTCCTGGAACAGATAGCGAACATCCTGATTTCAGAATGGAGGGCGACGATGTACGATTGGATACATTGGAAGTTCACAGTTTATCGAATCCGACGATTGTCACAATAACGAATGTTGGCGATGTCCCTGTTCAAATCCTCTTAATCGACAGGGGCTTAGTCGAACCACTCGCAGATCGCGGTGTCATAGATTTCGAATCAGCGCTTGCACACGGCTCCTCTAAAACCCTCGAGGCCGACTCGGAGTGGTCTTTCGAGCATCTCCCGGAAAATCTGCTGGATGTCGACGTAATATTGATGAGATCCGTCCAGGGTTCTAGCGGGATAGCCGAGGTTGCAGTGTTGGCAGATTATCCGGACTCAGATAAATTACTCGTGTCTGGAATACTCCTTTGCATACCCTCGTTCGTGCTCACAGGCTTGTTCATCGGAACCACTCGATCTGAAAGAAGGCTGGACCACTCAGGATGATAGTACGTTGAAGGCGAAAAGACTGCCGAGGTACAGGCCTGACATGCCTCCCGAACCCAGCCATAATCCCAATCTGAAAGTGGGATAGTTTAGCTTCCAGACATAGAGCGACTGAGCCAACCAGAACAGGATTACAATTACGAACCATATCGGGAATATGAGTTGGGGTATGACAGCCAGAAGAATCATTGTCCATATTCCCAGAATACATTCGAACTTGGACTCGTACCTGTCCGGGAGAAACATAACAAGACCCGATGACGCTGTAAGTGCTAATATTGGTATCAGTAGGGCCTGTCCAAAGAGATCTTGAATCGAAAGAAGCTCATACGTACAGGCTATGGAAAAGCCGAGAATCGACGGCACTGCGACCGGCCAAATAGGGGGGCTATCCCACTTCACGCTAGTTACGCCCCACAGGATACCCATGAAGTCTACTGGCTGAGCCGGAAGGTTTTCTTTAGATTTCAGCACCTCGTTGAGCATGCCGAAGGGAGAGATCGTACTAGGGGCCCTCGCCCCACACCCACCACACGTTGTCTATGCAGAGAACCCTCCTCAGAATGAACCTATTTCTGAGGGCGGATGGGAGACTCTGAGATGGGGATATAATCGTCTTGCTAGGAAACTAGAGACCCTCGATTACGATGCCATTGTCGTATTCACGCCTCATTGGCAGACCTATGTGGGAACGCATTTCCTGGGCCTGCCCAGATTCTCATCGAAGTCGGTAGATCCGATATTTCCGAATATCTTCCGTTACAACTACGACCTGCAAGTCGATGTAGAACTATCTGAGGCCATGTGCGAGAAGGCCGCTGAGGCAGGCCTCATAACCAGGATGATGCGGAACCCCGACTTCAGGGTCGATTATGGAACGATAACTTCCTGTCACATGCTTAACCCGAAGTGGGACAAACCCGTAATCACGATAAGCTCGAACAGAAACACCCACTACTACTCACCCGAGGTTATGATTGAGCAAGCTCTAGCTCTCGGAAAGGCTTGCAGGGAAGCCATTGAGGAGAGTGGTAAGCGCGTCGTCCTAGTTAGTAGCCACAGCCTATCACACAGACATTTCGTAACAGAGTCGCCGCTTCCAGAGGACATGAGCAGAGAGCATATCTACAATCACAGCCAGTATGTTTGGGACATGGCCCTGATCAAACTATTCAGGGAAGGCAAGATGAAGGAGGCCATAGACATCATGCCCGAGTACACAGAGCAGACCATCGCTGAGACAGAAGGAGGGGGCATCATCTGGATGATGGGTGCTATGGATATGCCCGACTATCCCGCCGAGATATACGGCTACCAATCTGTAATAGGCACAGGAAATTGCATTGCTGCGTGGGTCCCAGAGCCCGATGCACGGGAGATCGTTCTCTGAGGTGGTAGAATGGACGAGGATATCATCGAATTCGGACTCTATGTCCCACCACATCCGCATCCCCTCCTCTCCCCTGAGGCGAATAATGGATACGGCCGTCTGAGAGCGGCCTATGACGAATGCAGGAAGAGAATCGAGGAGAGCGATGCCGATCTAATAATCGTCTACTCGACAACATGGCCTTCGATAATAGGGCATCAGTTCCAAGCCAATCCAAATTCTGAGTGGGTCCATGTCGACGACGACTTCCACTATCTCGGGAGCATGCCGTACTCGTTCACCATGGACGCAGAATTCGCTGAGTCTTGTGTTCAGAAGGCCGAATCAAGAGGACTCCAGGCGAGGACGGTGAACTACGATGCATTCCCGATCGACACCGGCTCAATAACAGCCCTGTCGCTTCTGAATCCGGACAACAGACTACCAGCAACGATCGTCTCGAGCAACATGTATGCGAACCGATCAGAGACTATCGTTCTGGGGAAGGCGATAAGAGACGCACTCACGGAGGGCGGCAGGAAGGCGGTTGTGGTCGTAGTCTCCAGCTTATCGAACCGTATGTTCACCGAACCAATCGACCCCTCCGAGGATAGGATACACAGCCAGAAAGACGACGACTGGAACAAGAAGATACTGGAGTTCTTCAATGACGGCAGGTTGGAGGACCTCAGCCAACTCTCACGAGAGATACACGGTCAGATACGGGTCCAGAAGGTCGTCGCCTACAAGCCCGCATGGTGGATGGCAGCCACCATGGGACAGCACAACAACTACACGGGCGAGGTACTAGCTTACGAGGCACTCCATGGATCAGGCGGAGCTGTAATCCAACTCACACCAGCCACCGGGTCTGTCGGCGACAAGGAGTTCGACGAGGATGACGTTGAGTACTACAAGGGCGATAGAGAGGTACTCAACAAGGGGATGCTGGAATGACCGTTGATGGCCCCCTCTTCTCCGATAACGCCCCAAGCGCAGTCGGCGCCTATCCCCATGCGCACAGAGTAGGCGATCTGATATTCGTCAGCGGCATAGGCCCTCGTCAAGCAGGCACCAACGAGATACCCGGCGGCCCCATCCGTGACGAGGATGGAAATCCGATGGATTACGACATACGAGCCCAGACCCGCGCCGTGATCGAGAATATCAAGACGATACTAGAGGATGCAGGATCGTCCCTCGAGAAGGTCGTGGACTGCCTGTCGTTCCTCGTCGATATGGACCGTGACTTCGCTGGCTACAATGAGGTCTATGCCGAGTACTTCTCGGACGTCCAGTGTGCTCGGACGACAGTTGCTGTCCGGGCGCTCCCGACGCCCATAGCCGTCGAGCTCAAAGTCGTAGCTCGCTGTTGAAACGCCGTTCTTGAGAACTGCTCACATCAGTTACAGCCGCAGCTAGGGCCGCAACTATCAGTAGCTTCCCTGACATCTGTGACCGTGACTGTGAACGTAAGGGTCTTCCCGGCCATGACATGGTTGAAATCCAATGTGACGTCATCTCCATCTATGGCGGTGATGGTGAACATCGTCATGCTCCCGTCTTGCAACTGCGTGTAACTCGAGAGTCCGACCTTCAATTCTGCGCCCTCTCCGAATACGCTTCTGTTCACTACCTGGAAAGCCTCTTCATTTCGCTCTCCATAGGCCCTGTCGGGAGTCAGGGTGAACTCGCGGGTCTCACCGGGCTTTGCACCAATCAACTCCTCCTCGAAACCCGATATCATTTGCCCTTTACCTACCGTAAACTCTAGCGGATCTTTGCCTTCACTGGTGTCGAAAACTTCCCCATTTTCGTATCTGCCAGTATAATTTACTCTAGTCACCGTGTTGTTCGCAACAGACATCATGAACCATCCGAATCAACCGACTCTTGTAGGATTATGGGTTCCGCGGGAAAGAGCATAATTTCAACAAGGGAAGGCATTTGCTGTTAAACATGGTCAAGGGCATTGATGCCGGCTTCAACCTCAAATCCTTGATTTTCAAGCCGTTGGATGTTTCCGAGAAACTTGACAGAAGCCTCGGGCTTTACGGCCTGATTGCAATATCCCTCTCTGCGACCCTCGGGAGCACTTTGTTCGTAATTCCAGCCCTTGGTGCCGACATTCTAGCTGAATCTGGGGGAACCGGAGCCGGACTTTGGCTTGCATTCATAGTTGCAGGATTTATCGTGTTGCCGAGCGCTCTCTCAAAGGCAGAACTCGGAACTGCAATGCCTTCCTCAGGCGGCTCATACGTATACATCCGTCAGACTTACGGTGCATGGATGGGCATGATTTCTGGATTGGGACTATGGGCTTCATTCGGATTGAAATCCGCTTTCGCACTGATAGGCTTCAGCGCATACATCTATGCTGTTCAAGGCTCCCTCGGATTCGAATTTACTGAGAACATTTCGAAGATGATCGCGATATTTTTGCTTTCGATCATAGTTTTCATCAATATTATGGGAGTCAAGAGCATCAAAAAGATACAATTCCCAATTGTTTCGATTTCTGTACTTTTCACCTTGCTCTTAGTGGTTCTCGCTGCTATGGACCCATCGTTCGAGTGGAGCAAACCGGTTCAGAGCGATGCATTCTCAGATGATGGCTTGTTCTCTCGGAATGGAGTCATAGGACTCGGAAGTGCCTCTGCATTCGTATTCCTCTCTTTTGCCGGAGTGACCAAAATCGCAGCGGTCGCAGGAGAGATCAAATCTCCCTCTGAAAATCTGCCCAAGAGTATGCTGTGGACTCTTGTCATAGCCACTCTGGTGTATGTTGTGATCTCCTTTTTCTTGTTCGGGTTACTGGACCCAAGTCAGTTAGGAATAGGCTCTGATAAGCCAGATAAGGCCCCCATCCATACTCTCGCAGTTGAGGTTGGCGGCTCTTCTCTAGGTGTGGTAGCAGCCGCGGTGGCAATTATCTCCATGGCGGGAATGGCGTTGTCAGGCGTCCTAGGCTCCTCGAGATTCATTTTTGCAATGTCGAGAGACAATCTGCTGCCTCGATGGTTTGAAGATTTGAACTCCCGATATGAGACGCCCCACTATGCAATCATAGTCACTGGAGCAGCCATGGCAATCGCCATATTGACGATTCCTGTAGGTGATGTGGCAAAGCTTGCTTCAGGATTCAAAATTATGATTTTCATGTTCATAAATTCCACAGTCATCGTCCTGCGGAGGCTCCCTGATGGCGAGACTTGGTACACTCCATCGTTTAAGAGCCCGATGTATCCCGCAATGCAAATATTCGGGATAGTCTCGGGTTTCGTCTTGCTTGTTCTGATGGGAACCAGCGCCCTTATCGGGGCCGCTGCCGCAGTCGGTATCGGCTCAGGAATATACTTTTCATACTCCAGGGGGAAAGTCGAAAAGAATGTCACACCATGGAGGATAATCAGATCAAGAATATTCAATCAAGAGCAGTACGAGATCGAAAAATGGTGGCTAGTATTCAACGCCTGTGCGAATTCCAAATATCCCGATCACCTGACTATCAAAGAATTCACCAAGGCCTTGAATGTGTTACAGCCCTCAATTGAGCCATTCCATGCAAGAGCATTATTTCATGAGATAGATGCAGATGGAGATGGCATGATAGACATCGAGGAGTTCGTAGGATCAATGTCGGACGGAAAGTTCGAATCAGAATAAGTCATCATCATCGATTGGATCGTCATCGAAAGACATCATCTTCCCGCTCTTCTTGGGTTTGGAAGCAGGTTTCTCCTCCTCCTTCTGAGCAACAGCATTCCCTGCATCCGCTTTGCTAATTGATGGCTGACTTTCTTCCCTGGGGCGTAAGTCCTCCGGGGCCATTCCCGCTTGTGCTGCGATCTTCATCCGACGCTCATCCCGGGCCTTAATTTCCAGCAATCTTTCACGTGCCTTGTCGTGATGCTGCTGCATGAACATGGCATCGTGCTCAAGCAATGGGGAATCAGAAATTATTGTGAGATCCATCCAGTCTCCGTCTTCAGCTAAGAACTCAGCGAAAGGCTCGAACTTCAAGTCGGACTTCTTGATTTGAGTGTAATGTAGAGCGTTACCCATACGATGCTCGACTCCTGCGAAGTGGCAGTAGAACTTGCTGCCGCCGAGCCCAGTCCTCACCTTTTCAAAGAGCTCGGCGTAATCCTCGCTAGTCCTCATGCAACCGTGTCCTCTAGCGTGTATGTGCGCCATATTCAGTACTGGAACGGTTCCCGGTACGTGATTTACAACTTCTATTACCTCGTCGACAGTGCCCCACAATTCCTGACGTCCCGAGGTTTCAATCCCTATCAGGGGCGGGTCCTCGCTGTGGACCCATGGAAAAGCTGCATAGTCTTCTTCCTCTTCAGGACGGCCCCATATTTCGTGAATCCTCTCGACGATGCTCGAGAATATCGTAGCAACTTTCTCATTCGCTTCTTTCCCTGGCCCCTCTTCGCCATACGGGCCAACATGGAAGACAATATGACGGGCATTCACTATCTTGGAGACTTGGAGCGCAACTTCGAATTTGGTGAGGGTCCGATTTCTTTCGCGCTTCCCGCCTAGTAATTCAGCATAGTAGGGGCCGTGAAGATTCATCTGAAAACCGGTCTTGTACGATAGAATCCCTGCTTGCCAGTATTGATCGAAATGAGCCGGTTGAATCGTTCTGACGGTCTGTATTTCCATCGTTTCAAGCCCTAGGACGGTTATGTCATCCATGCCTTCAACGATAGTACGACCTTTGCATGATAGGGGTACTCCTGCGGGTCCGAGTCTGAGTGGCATCCCATCGCCTCCGGCGGGGCGGAGGGACCTCGACTTCTAAACTGATGGACGAAAAGTTCCGATTTTCCTTTCCTAAACTAGATGCCCGCCGAAGAACGTACTCCTTCCGAACTGTATTTGCTCGAGGGCAAACCTGCCAACATACTTGCAGTCATTGATTTCAGGTTCTCAACAGCAGTGGAACCCATCTCTACTCCTAGATTATGGTGGATCTCCACCAAACTCGATCCTTCGTCCATAATTGCTACCACTGAAACAAGTCCCCTGAGCCTTAGAAGCCCCCCTATCTCGCTACCATCGACCTCTTCCATGGACGCAATCATATCTCGCCCATCGGCAGACATCGAGATGAATCCGATTTGCCTGATCCTCTCCACAATGGCGCCCCAGGCCCTCTCAGCATCCATTATTGATCCCTCATCTACAACAAGAGCCGTTTTGGCCCCCTCCAGCTCAGCGAATACCATCGCAGCCCCAACCGCCGATGAGATGGAGACCTCCTTTCCGAAGGATGACATCTCCAGTATTAGCCAGTGTGTTCCGGAGAGCGTAGACCGCCAGTCGACCACCGTGCGATCAAAATCAGATCTGCCTACATCCATCCAAGTACATGAGGCCCCCATGGACTCCAAATCATCGATAACACCCTTTGCAATCCCTCCTTCATGTCCGAGGCTGACGACTTTGATGTGCGAGACCTCCAAATCAAGCCCTCCATCTGAGCAGGGCTAATGCGCCTCCAAAACCCATGAGTTGCTTTCCAGCGTCATGGTCCATTGATGCTTGAATAATCGAGCCTCCACCTGTTGTAACTGCATCTGAGATAGACTTCCATTTAGCGGCAAGACCCTCCTCTCTGAGGAGTGATGCTTCGATAACCAGGCATTCGACCGCGCCTTGTTCTGCCGAGAACTGAATTTCTTTGATGCCATATGCAGCCGCCCCGTCCACCGAGACTCTCCTGAGCGCTTCCTCGATAGCCCGGACCTCGTGAACGATTGCGTATTCGCCCAAAAGAGAATCTGCGAGACCCTCCGAGATAACCTCGTTGGCCGCTGCCCTACCTCCTATACTCGTGGCCACATTGAGGATTTTCACAATTCCACAGGCTTCCCGTAGATTCGTCTCAAACCGCTCCCGAGCGAGCCCAGGTCCGCATATCGCTACCGGCATAGATGATCCGAAAACGAGACACGCCTCCTTTGCAACCCGCGAGTAAAAATCGGATCGTACGGCGGAGGAATCCTTCCCCCTCTTGCCGCCCCCCCTCATTGAGAAGGAAGATACGTCGCGAATACCGTGTTTTGCGACCTCGAAAAGAAGAATCTCATCATTCTCAACGACAATCAGCCCCACCCTGGAACGCTGCCCATCGGCAACTGCAGACTCTATCAATTGCAAATCTCTTGAGTCAATGCCACCTTCCCATGATAGTTCGATCTCATCTCCTGCTTCTATGATGTGCGTGTGATATGATCCGACGTCCATGGGGGCCTCTGAAATCACCCCATGGAGCCTAAGATTATCTGTGAATGGCTGGAAACCAGCCTCCTCAACTCTGAGAACTATCCACATCGGCTTCCTTTCCGCCTGCTTCGAGCGCCCTCCCTCCTGAGTCCCTGTTGTGGAATCCCTTCTATGCGACAGCATGCCAGCGGAGGTCCCTTCACGACAAATTCTGGCCAATGTCCAGAGATCGTCGTCGTCGTCAATACGGAGCTTCACCCCGTTATCTGAACGAGAGACTTCGCGCATATACACACCCTATCCGAAGACGCCGAATAACTCTCCGTTTTCATCGATATCCATGCCTGCAGCCCCGGGTCTGGTGGGAAGTCCGGGCATTGTCATCATAGAGCCACATACTGCTACGATAAATCCGGCTCCAGCGTTCAGCCTTATCTCTCGTATTGGCAATTCAAAATCCGTCGGCGACCCCAGCATGTCAGATTTGTGTGAGAATGAATATTGCGTCTTGGCCATACAAACTGGAAGGCCGCCGAATCCCCAAGACTCGATCTCGGCCAGAGCAGCTTCTGCCTCATCAGATACAGTAATGGATGATGCACCATAGAGCTCGAGGCCCACTTTTGAGATTCTAGAACGGGCACCATCGTCTTCGGTAACAACCGGCTCATACGGCCTTCCGTTTTTCACGTGATTATCAGCAGCTGTTACAACCGCCTCCGCCAAGTCCCTCGCACCGAGCCCGCCCCTCGCATGCCCCTCGAACAGGACAACACTCTCCGCACCAGAGCGAGATGCAACATCCCTCAGCACGTTCAATTCAGCATCGGTGTCTGTCTCAAATCGATTAATCGATACGATAACTGGTAAGCCTGTTCGGGACAGATTGGAAAGATGGCGTGCTAGATTCGACATAGCGCCCGCCTTGACGGCTTCAACGTCTTCTTCGGCTATCTCTTCTTTGGAAGGACGCCTAGATCCCCTTTTTCCAAAAGCCCCGCCGTGAAGCTTCATCGAACGAACAGTAACATTGAGCACGATACAATCCGGTACTACCCCGGATGCTGCTGCCTTTATTTGAAGTGCCTTCTCTGCACCCATGTCCGCTCCGAATCCGGCCTCAGTCACCACATAGTCGCATGTTGACAATGCAATCGAATCTGCAATCACTGATGAGTTTCCATGAGCAATATTTGCAAAAGGCCCACAGTGAATGAACGCTGGATCGCCTTCAAGAGTTTGAACCAGATTGGGAAGGAACGCAGTTCTCAGAAGCAGGGCCATCGCACCCCCAGCCTCCAGATCATCAGCAGTGACAGGGGCACCTTCAGTATCAGCGGCGACTATGATCGACCCAAGCCTCATCCGGAGATCAGCATAGTTCTTTGACAATGCGAGTATTGCCATCACTTCACTTGCAGCCGTGATGTCGAATCTATCGGTACGTACGGGCCCATTCACTTTGGCGCCCTGCCCTATCGTGATCGACCTCAAGCTGCGATCGTTCATGTCCATCACTCTTGGCCAGAACACGGATTCAGGATTGATATTGAGAGCATTGCCCTTGTTCAGGTGATTGTCTAGCATCGCTGACAGGAGATTGTGGGCCATCGAAACAGCATGCAGATCGCCCGTGAAGTGGAGGTTTATTTCCTCCATGGGAAGAACCTGCGAGTAACCCCCTCCTGCAGCACCGCCTTTTATGCCGAATACAGGGCCCATTGATGGTTCACGTATGACGCAGCATGCCCTCTTACCGATCCGATTTAGCCCCTGATTGAGCCCTATTGTTGTTACAGTCTTTCCCTCACCAAATGGCGTGGGATTTACGCTTGTGACCAGAATCAACTTCCCGCGTCGCGACTCATCAACATCACGTAGACGATTCCAGGTCACTTTCGCGATCGAAGGCCCATGTAACTGAAGGTCTTCAGATTCGATACCTATCGACTCTGCTACGTCTGTGACAGGGCGTAATTCGGCCCTGCGGGCAATCTCAAGATCGGATTCCATCGCCCAACCGTAGACCATCCTCACTTGAAACCTTCATTCGATACGCCTCCTTGGAGCATCTGATGAGGGTACCCGGTGCGTGGGGGGTGGCAGGCTCACCCGTACAGCATTCTGTGACACCAATGCTGTTCGATGTGATCGGTCGGTCGGTCGGCATACAGTCCCCATCGAGATTGATCATAGAGGTTGACTCGATCGACGAATTGATCAGTCATCTGGCAACTCTCGAGGGAGATATCTGGATTTCCTGCACAGCCCCGCTCAAATACGCCCTTTCCAAGTGGTATGGCGATAAGGCCCCACTCTCGGAGTCGATCAATCAGATTGCTAGGATAGAAGGCCGTATGGAGGTAGGAAATACAGATGGTTTGGGTTTTCTGGAGGCATGTGAATCAGAGGGCATCGTGCCGCGGGGCAAGATACTGAAGTTGAGGGGCGGCGGCGCCACGGCACGCTCCATCGCCTTGGAATGGACGCGCATGGGCGGTCTCATATTCCCAATCAAGGGACGCCGTCAATTGCCTGATGGCCCGTGGTCCAACATGGTTAATCAGGATGATGAGGCGGATATAGCACTAGATCTGGACGTATCGCCAGGCCAGCGACACGACACGGAGATGGAGGCCAAAAGAACACTCTCTGTATCCTATGGGTCCGACTGGAGGCCTGATGATTTTGCGATAAAGATGGTCTGCGCCCAGCATCTAGTCGCATGGAGAATCCTTTATGCCCCGGAGATGGCTGCTAAATTGCCCAGTTTAGAAGACACAATCGGTCTATTGTCTGAAGAAAAACGGAAAATAACCATTCATGAATGGTGACCATCATATGTCATGGCCCCTTTCAGGGGTTTACCATGAGTGACCCCCTGAAAGAGATGATCGCCGACCTGCCCCTTCCCGGAAGTGAGACAACTTGGCAGTTTGTCTTCGCATTAGTTCTTACTTTGGCCTTTTATGGAGTTCTAAGACTAATTATCGGCAAATGGAGGGAAGCCGTCCTGAGAACCGAAGAGGCATGGGACGACGCCCTGCTCAATGCAGCCGAATCTAGAGCATATGGCCTGTATTTCATCGGGGCGCTCAATCTTTCTCTGATCTGGGTGTACGGGAGAGGCAGCGATGTGGACTCTAATTCAGCCGACTGGTTCATCGGGGCATACATACTGATCGCAACCAGTTTAATCAGCGTGGTGATCAAGCATTTCGCACCTCTGCTACTGGACCGTTTCACTCGCAAGTCCTCTGTAACGGTCTCCGGGGGAAACCCTCTACTGATATTCCTTGGACGCGCGATAGTATGGTTCTTCGGCCTCCAACTCGCAATGGAGCGATTTGGCATAGAACTTCTCGGCGTTCTCGCATCCTTGGCGGTATTCTCCCTCATCATCGGTCTTGCGATTCAGCAGAGCCTAGGAAATATTGTGAACTCGTTCCTTCTATCGCTGGACAGGCCGTTCGATGTCGGGGATAGGATCGAGGTCGAGGGCCAACTTGGGACCGTGGTCTCCGTGGGAATCCTCTCGACCAAGATACTCACCCTCGATGAGCGACTAGTCGTGATCCCGAACAACACTCTGATCTCCTCAAGCATAACCAACTTCGCAAGGGGCGGAGGCGATGGGATGGCGAGGAGGCTCTATCTCACCCTGGATGTCGGCGTGGACTACGATGAAGACCCAGCCCATGTGAAGGGCGTGCTGCTTGAAGTCCTGCAGAAGACGCCATTCGTCCTAGACGAGCCTACACCCAGAGTACATCTTTGGGAGCTCGCAGACTCATCAGTTGTATTCAGGCTCTTCGGGTATCTCGGAGATTATGCTGATGAGCAGATGGCGAGAGACCACATATTCCAAGAGGTGCACTACAGATTCGGCATCGAGGGCATCTCAATCCCATTCCCGACGAGCATCGAACTTAGGGAGAAGCCATCGCCATTCTCCGGCGGCGTCACTGAGAGCAGGGAGCACAGAAAGGCAACTGCGCAGTCAATGGCTCGAATGAAAGCAAGAAAAGAATCCCGTGAGCTACTACTGGAACGCGACCGAATGGAGCGTGAGCTGGAGTGGCAGAAGGAGCGGTTGAAGAATCAGGATGGGCTATCTACAACTGAGCTGGAAGATCTCAGAACCGGAATAAAGGATCTTGAGAAGGCATTGCAGTCTTTCGACACTGAGTGACCCTTTCATGATAGATGGTGCTATACGATAGCACCTCCCACGTTAGTCCGTGAGCGATTACAACCTCAGGACCATTGGGCTGTCCCTGAAGCAACAGGACTGGGCCAAAACTCCCGGCTATCAACTCACAGAATACTTCCCTAATGGAAGATTCATAGGCACAGTCCCCGGCCCCAAGGGATTCACGCACATTCTCGAGATAACAAAGGAACACCCAAGATCCTTAGATGAATTCACGCAACTGGGGCCAGAGCACCCTATGAGCAGAATCCTATCAATACAGGAAGTCTACTCAGAAAATAAACAATCAGCGGTCGTTAAGGGGGTAATGAGCGGCCCCTTTTTCGCCCAATTATCAAAAATTCCCAAAGTATGGCCGACAAACCCCTCCAACTGGGATAGAAACAGAGGCATCATCATCACAGTCATGGGGGAGCAGTCCTCTCTGAGGGAGATGGCAAGAAAAACCAGAGAAGTGATGGCTACGAATAAGATTCTTTTCACCCTGTCATCCCCAAAAACAGAATTTTTCGTTGAGGAGATTCCAGATCGTAGAAAGGAGACGGTCAAGACAGCAATATCAATGGGCTATTACGAATACCCGAGAAGATGCACTCAACGGGACATAGCGGATAGGCTGGACCTCAAGCAGGCAACAGTTTCGGAACACTTGCAGAGAGGCGAGATGAGCATCATGACATCATGGTCGGACACGATTTAGGGATCACGGCCCCCTCAATGCGGCCGCCAGCCCGATTAGAACCAGAATAGTGCCAGCTACTGGGAATGCCAGGTCCGTGAACCTCTTAGATCTGAAGGCGCCCTCCAATGTCTGCCCAAAGGCTGTCCACGTACTTATGCCCACGATACAGTATGTGGTCACTATAGCAATCATCAGAAAACCTCCTTGAAAACCCCCTCCGAAGGCATCGAGGAATTGAGTCATGTAGAGGGATACGAAACCCCATTCCTTCCCATTCACCCATTGCATGAGGAATCCAGTCTTCAGACCCATAACAGGAGGCTCCTTCGTGACTTCGAAAACCGCTGAAACTCGAGATATCGCCAGCCCTAGCAAGATGATGAAGATAACGCCTATCCAGTGGATGAGTGTCGATATAGACTCTATTCCCGAAGACTCGATAACCACAAATAGAACCAATGAGTTCAAAGCAACGAATCCCAACACCATTCCGAAAATCAACGGTACAGACTTCTTCCAACCATGCACTCCTGAGTGAACGAAACAGGTCATATTATTCGGCCCAGGTGTTGCAATGCCCATAGTGACAAGTGCGAGAAGCGCACCAATATCCACAATGTTGGGGGCCATAATCGTCTCATTGCCAAGGCAACCCCTGTTATGAAAGGTCTGTTTTCTAATACATGTATCCAGTTCCGTGGGCCATGTCTGCAGGCTATGCCTTGTCAAGCCCCCAAAAATCAACCAGAAAATCTGGAGACCAGAGACAAAAAAGGCGAGCAATGCTCCTTTCCTTCCTCATGATCATGCTCGTGCAGACCGCATATTTCACGGGGTCCCCGTATGAGGTCGTCAAGGAGCCCACCGAGCCGGCGGATAGCCACGGAGTCGGAGGCTCGTCAAAACACCTCAATCAAACATCCCTCTCAGTAGGATCAGGCCACACCTGCGTCTTCGGGGATGATGCCTATGACTTTGGAGACCGCATGAAATGCTGGGGAATCGGGGATAAGGGTCAGCTTGGAATCGGCAACACGCAAGACATAGGCGACGAGACTGGTGAGATGGGCGAGAATCTGCCGTTCGTCGACACGGGCAACGGCCTCAATATCACGAAGGCCACACTCGGCGAGAGCCACACCTGCGCACTCTTCGAGAACGGATCGGTAAAATGCTGGGGTGAGACCACACTGCTCGGAATCGGATACAACGACGTCGACGGATTCGGGGACGGCTACCAGGAGACCGGGGAAGTGCTGCCGTACCTACCCCTGCCAACCGGCAGGACCGTCCTTGACCTAGAGGCCGGCCACAGGCACACCTGCGCAATCCTCGACAATTCCGACATCATCTGCTGGGGGGACAACAGCCAGGGGCAGCTCGGAATCGGCAATACCTCCTTCATAGGCGATGCCGCGGATGAAATCGGCGACTACTTCCCTATCGCCTCCACCCCCTCCATCGCTTCCGCCACGCCGGACTCACTGGCCATGGGCTGGGACCATTCCTGCGCTCTGTTCTCAAACGGAGAGGTGTACTGTTGGGGCGACAACTCCCAAGGCCAGCTGGGTATCGGGAGCACCTCCGACGTGGGGGACGACTCGGGAGAGATGGGCGCCAGCATGGCGGCCGTCGACTTCCCAACAGGGAGGACGGCGGTCCAGATAACCGCTGGGGACGACTTCACCTGCGCCGTACTAGACAACGGCGATGTGGCCTGCTGGGGCTACAACAGCCATGGTCAGCTGGGAATAGGGACCACCTCGAACCAGGGCGACAGCTCTGGGGAGATGGGCGACTCGATGACCATCACGGACACCAACTACAATTCGGTCCAGGCCATAGATGCAGGGAAGGATCACGTCTGCGCGCTCGTCAGTGCTGCGCGGGTCAAGTGCTGGGGAGCGAACCAAGCGGGACAACTCGGCTACGGAGACACACAGAACAGGGGCGATGGCCTCAATGAGATGGGGTCGAACCTCGCACTTGTCAACACAGGCAGCCAGTCCATCGTGGATGTATCCGCAGGAGACGGAATGACCTGCACGATGAACTCAATCAGTGCAGTTCAGTGCTGGGGATTAAACGTTCTAGGGCAGCTGGGAATCGAGTCCACGAACTACATCGGCGATGATGGCAACGACATGCCACCCGACTACACCGACGTCGAAATCTTCACCAACTTCGAGGGTTCGGGCTGCGACTCGTACATCTTCCCGCCATTCCACCCCACATTCACAGGAACCACCGTCGACGAGACATCCAACGACGTCGGTGACGGCAACGACATGGAGCCCCTCTCCAACGGATGCCCGGTCATCTCCTACGCAGACGACGAGAACGACGACGTGAAACTGGCAGTCCTCCTGAATGGCCTATGGACGGTCGAGACCCCGATAACGGGGACATCCAACGTGCTATCCACCGCGATCGCAGTCGACTCCGAGGACCGAGTGCACGTAATCGTCGCCGACCCTTCCTACGACTCCACCAGTCAAGACGTCATCTTCGCGACCAAGGTCGCCGGGAGATGGGTGGTCACCCAGCTCGCTCAGTCCACGAGCGCCGACATCGTGGACATCCTGTCCACCCCCAGCGGCTTGACCGCGATATGGTCCACGGGATCCAAGCTGACATCCCTGGAGTGTCCCTCAAACTGCCACCAGGCCTCCCAGTGGTCGGAAGCCTTCGACGAATCCCACTCCGGCGTTTCGAATCTCGAGGCGGTGCATGACGCAGAATCGGGAACGACGCACGTCGCATTCGTAACTCCCGGCGCATCCAGCGACCC
>MDTD01143861.1_pt1 | contig 30931 bp, 17 predicted proteins | sample 811221 | NCBI WGS metagenome assembly MDTD01 (sample SAMN05326646, study PRJNA326480) | marine metagenome | isolation source: seawater | place: Pacific Ocean: South West | collected 2011 | reverse complement strand
TTATGTATCTCAAAATATAGAAATGACCGCATTAAATAATGCATGGAGTGGATTAACTGGAACTGGTGTACAAGTTACAGTATCTGACACAGGTCTAGATTCAGGAATTGATGACGGCACCATGCATCCTGATTTTCAAGGGAGAATAACCGGAATTGACTCATTCCCAATACCTCAGTGGATGCAAGATCATGGTTATCTTGATCCAAGTCAAACTGTTCTTGATGATGGTGCTGCAGATTTAGACAGCGGTCACGGAACTCATGTCGCAGGCTCTGTACTGGGTGATGGTTCACAATCTGGTGGAAGCATAAAAGGTGCTGCTCCAGGCGCAAATTTACACTTTCAAGCAACAGAACAACTTGCCGATTATTCAGCTGCAGCTGAAAGCGTTGGGTGGGAAGACGGATATGGTTTAGTTGGTATCCCTAATGATATAACCATAATGTTTGATCAAGCTTATTCTGCTGGATCTAGAATACATACTAATTCTTGGGGCGGACCTGGATCCTGCCAATCTTGTTGGGGTGAATACACTACTAATTCTCAACAAGCAGATCAAGCCTCCTATACATACCCAGACATGGTTATTTTATTCGCCGCCGCAAATGAAGGTACAGATTCTGACAATAATGGCAAGATTGATTCTGATTCAATAGCTTCACCAGGAACTGCAAAAAATGTAATTACCGTAGGTGCTAGTGAAAATAACAGACCAACCATTAGTTACCAAAACTGGGGTGCTGGAGCTAATGATTGGGGAGAAGTTTGGCCAGGTGATTACCCTACAGATCCAATTAAAAGCGACCATATGGCTGATAATGTTGATGGAATGGCTGCATTTTCTAGCAGAGGTCCGACCGATGACGGTAGATTAAAACCAGATATTAGTGCACCTGGAACTTTTATTCTTTCAGCTAAAAGTAGATCAACTGCTGATACTGGTTGGGGAGCTTATGATTCAGAGTATACATACATGGGAGGAACAAGTATGGCCACTCCACTAACTGCTGGTGCAACCGCATTAATTCTTGAACATCTAAATTCTAATCTAGGAATGACTAATCCAAGCTCTGCGCTAGTGAAAACAATATTTATTGTTGGTGCTGACGAAATGACTGGACAATATGGAGATGCAACTAATGGAGCTGGAGAAAGTATTCCTAACAATAATGAAGGGTGGGGTAGAGTAAACCTAGGTGGAATGATAAACAGTTCATATGTAGATAAGGAAACGGTTTCAACAGGAGAATTTAGAGAATTCTCATTTAATGTACCTCCTGGAAAATCTGATTTAAAGGTCGCACTATCTTACAATGATCCTGCTGGAGATCCAGCTGTTGGAATTCAATTAGTCAATGATTTAGACATTAAATTAATTAAACCTGACGCAACCGAAGTAATTCTTAACAATGATTTAGATGTAAATAAGGGAATTACTGTAAATTCTCCGGATAGTGGAACTTGGGAAGTTCATATCACTGGAACCAATGTTCCGCAGGGAGGACCTCAATCTTTTGCAGTTGCTGTTAATGTAGACTCCGGGCTTGCTAATGCCACAAATGATGCTGACATAGATGGTTTTGATGATGAATCAGTTGATGATTGTCTAGGAGTTTGGGGTAATTCATCTATTGATAGGCAAGGATGTATTGATTCTGATGGGGATGGATATTCGGATGCGGATAGTACATGGTTAATTTCAAATGGTGCTGACGCATTTCCGTCAGATCCTACGCAATGGTCAGATACTGACGAAGATGGATTTGGTGATAATGATGCGGGAAATACTCCCGATGATTGCAAAAATGTAGCAGGTACTTCAATTCATGACAGGATAGGTTGTATTGATTCAGACGGGGACGGTTTTAGTAATCCTGAGGGAGGCATCTGGACTATTTCTAATGGTGCCGATGCCTGCTTTGGAGAGCCAGGGACATCAACTAATGATAGATCTGGATGTCCCGATTTCGATAATGATGGATATAGTGATCCTGATCCATCAGGTGCCTATGGTGCTATTTGGACAGTAAATGATGGTGCAGATGAATTTAGAGGCGATCCCGAACAATGGGCTGATTCAGATAATGATGGATATGGTGATAATCCACCGCCAGCAAACAATGGAGATAGTTGTCCTGGTTTTCGAGGAACAAGCACACAAGACCGTAAAGGATGTCTTGATTCTGATGGGGATGGATTCAGCGATCCAGACGCCAATTCTCAAGCACATCCTCTTGGAGTTGCAGACGCTTTCCCTTCAGATATTACTCAGTGGAGGGATACTGATGATGATGGATATGGAGATAACCCAAGTGGAAATAATCCTGACAGTTGTCCATTAATACATGGGAATTCGACTGAAAATGGAATTTTAGGGTGTGTTGATACAGATGGTGACGGATGGGATGATTCCTCAGATCCTCTTCCAAATGAAGGTACTCAATGGGTTGATTCTGACGGTGATGGATTCGGCGATAATGCTGGAGGTAATAATCCAGATTTGTGGCCTCATGATCCAAGTCAATGGGCTGATTCTGACGGTGATGGATTCGGTGACAATAATTCAGGGACTAATGGAGATATTTTTCCTAACGAAAGAACACAGTGGGCTGATTCTGACGGAGATGGATACGGAGACAACCCTGCTGGAAATAATGCAGATGATTGCCCTACAGAAAATGGAGATTCATACCAGAATAACATTTATGGTTGTGTAGATTCAGATAATGACGGTTATGCAGACTCTGATGATAGGTTTCCATACGAATCAACACAATGGATTGACAGCGACACTGATGGATATGGCGATAATCCGAGTGGAGTAAGTCCAGATAGTTGTCCCAGTGAATCTGGAAATTCAAGTCTTAATTTCATTTGGGGGTGTCCTGACTCAGATGGTGATGGATATGCAGATTCTGACGATGATTTGCCCAATCTTAAAGGTCAATGGTTAGATTCAGATAGTGACGGGTACGGAGATAATCCAAATGGTCCACAATACGATTCATGTCAATTTGAACCAGGTGTATCATGGATTGACAGATATGGATGTCCTGACGACGACAGTGATGGGTATTCAAATTTGAACGATGATTTTGAGAATGATGCCGCTAGATACATTGATTTAGATAAAGATGGTTTTGATGACTACAGTGAAGATGATTGTAGTGAGATTTTTGGAACCTCATACGCTGATAGATTAGGTTGCCCTGACTCAGATGGGGACGGATATAGCGACGGCGATCCATTCCACACCGTTGGTGATGGAGCAGATGCATTCCCAGATAATCCTACTCAATGGAATGATACTGATCGCGATGGATATGGCGATAATCCTCTTCCTGCATCTATTCCAGACGATTGCCCCGATACTGCTGGAAATTCATCCATAATCTTGTTCGGTTGTGTTGATTCTGATGGTGATGGATATCCTAATTCTAACGATTCTATTCCCAACAACCCAACTCAATGGTTAGATACAGACGGTGATGGATACGGAGATAACCCTCTTGGAACAGAATTTGATGGATGTATTGAGTTTTATGGGAATTCCTCTATGGTTCCTTACGGATGTCTAGATACCGATAGAGACGGAAGCGCTGATACTGTAGACCCATTACCTCAAGACCCAACCCAATGGATAGATTCGGATGGTGACGGGTATGGGGATAACCCACAGGGTACTTCTCCAGATTATTGTCCTAATACGTATGGAACCTCATTTTTAGGTTCTGAATTAGGATGTTTGGATTCAGATAATGATGGTTATTCAAATAATATTGATGACTTACCTAATGTAAATTCTCAATGGATTGACTCAGATGGTGATGGATATGGAGATAACACATCAATTGATGCTTCATGGGTAGATTATTGGCCACAAAATGTAAATCTTAATATCCCAACTGCTACAATAGATTGTGATCCAAAGTTTTCTCAGATTGTTGTTAATCCTACAGGTAATGTAAATGGAACGTGCTCAATTACTAACACAATGAATCAAGCAATTAGAATAATAATTGATTTAGAATTAAGTCTAGGTCTTGAGTCTAAAGAAAGTTCTTGGTATTTAGAGCTTCAAGCCGCTGGAGCTGAAGATGCAACAAAGTCCATTTCATTCGAAATTTTAGTCGGTGGAATAGGTGAATGGAATGCTACATTTTCACTACTGACAAAAGGTTCTAATGAATTAATTTCATCGGTAGAAATCTCAATTTTTGCTTTTTCAACTGAAAGTGAAATCCCTGTAGAACCTGAAGTAGAAATGGGATTAATAGAATCCTATGTAGAAATGCTTGGTCCAGTCGCACCACACATTACTCCTATGAGTTTGGTAATAGTATCTGGAATTTTCATTCTACTTCAATCAGGAAAAATTTGGAGAAAAGGTAGATTACAACGCAAAGCAAAAGAAGATTTCATTAAAAATAGAATTGAACAGAGGTCAAAACCACCAATTCCAAGGATCATAAAACCTATTCAATCTTCATCGATTAATAATTCTGAATCTGTGTCGCGAATAAAACCAAGTCACCATCGTTCTGAAATGATGAATCAGTTAAACAATTATGGAAATAAATCTCATAATGAAAATCTATTAGATGATTTAATCTAATTGACCGAATCGGCTAAGAGGGAGACTCTCTAGGGGTAATTATTCGCGGATATGGTGAAGTGGTTATCACCTGAGGTTTCCAACCTCATGTCGTGGGTTCGATTCCCGCTATCCGCATCTTTAAATTTCCTCATTCATTCAGCTGTATGCAATTGAAAAACAGTATTCTTCATTTAAGTTTATGATCATATTTATCAAATTTAACTTTTTGCCTTCAAAATTAATTCTTGATTTAAATTCGTAATTATTATCTAAAACCTCAATTTTAGTAGGTGAAATACTAAAACCCAGTCTTAAGGATTTTAAAATAGATTCTTTGGCTGTCCAAATTCGATTGAGATTATAATTTCCATTTTTACCATATAATGATTTTATCTGCTCTAATTCTCTACCTTTAGAAATAAAATCAAATAATGTATCTGTTCTTTTTTGATTTAATTTTTCCAAATCTACACCTATTGACATCTCTGAATTACAAAGTGCTACAATAACGTAATCATTAGATGACGAAATACTGAAGTTTGGTAAATCTATATGTTTAAATCTAGAATTAGTCCAATTAAAGAAAGGAGCACGATTTTCATTTCTACATACTTCTAAAGAACTACAGTCAATTTCTGGATAATATTTTCTTAACATGTGATGTAAGAGATAACGTCCTGAAGCATGTTCTTCAGTTCGTTTTGGTGTTCTAAATTTTTTAATTTCTTCTTGGTCTATGAAATGAAGATTACCGATAAATGGAATTTTTTCGCTTAATTTTTTGTTTCTAATTCTTAAAAAATTTATATGATATTTGTTATTATCCTCGCCTATTATTAATTCATTTATTTTTCCGAATGGCTTCCACATTTTCAACGCTCCATGGTAAAATGCATTGATTGATTTAAAGGTGCTAGTGCCTTGAGTTGAATTCCCTCTAGAATCATCACAAGAGGTTTATCAGGCGTATCTTCAATTATTACTCCGTCATGGATGCTGATTCCGTTAGAAATGTTTCTACATATTGTTCTTATCAGTAAATTGGCATCTTTCAAAGGCTGCCTTAAAATTGTAGTTGATGATATTGCAATGGGTAATGCCTGCATTCCGGATTGCTCCATTGTAACCATCCCTGAATTTTGAAATGCGGACTCAATCAACATAGGATAAGATTCCAATTTAATGTTAATATCCTCCAGTTCCAATTTGAATTGATATGAATTAGGCAATTGATGCCTTTGTAATATTCTTCCATCTGCTCCAAGATTCGTTTCATTTGAAATTCCTTTAATTATTCCTGCATGTGATTGGAATCTGGGTCCATGGAAAAATCTAGAGTAAATAAAATTAGAACTATAAGTTAGATTATCATTTTGCGGAAGACCAATTAATGATTTTTTACTTGAATTATACGTTTTTGACAATTCCACTATTGCCGAATGATGTAATTTTGGTTGGCCAAACACCTCTCCTTCTGAATTGGTTAAATCTGATTCCATTTTACATTCAACCTTGTTTCCATCTCTAATTGCTATAACACGAACTTTCTGTTTTGATTTAGTTAATTTAACTGGTAATCCAAAACTAACATCAGTAAAACCAGAAACAAAAGAGTCAGGAATTAGTAATTTTGAACATTGTGCAAACAATTCTAGAGCCATTACTCCTGGTAAATATGGTATACCTTCAATAGAATGGTCAATTAAAAATGGGAATTTATCTACATCAAAAGTAGTTTCAATTGTAATTTTTTTACCATTTTCAAAATCTAATATATAATCTATCAAACTCATATTTTCTTGGTTCTCAATTATTGCACTGATCTCAGATGGAATTAACAGAGGTGGTGCCCTCTTGACATGTGAAGAATCTAAAATACCCAATTCTCCTGCGATTACGACCCGTCTTTTGCCTTTACGTAATATTTCATCAACAAATAATTTAACTCCCCTTTCAATACCTACAGTTTGTATTCCAGCTTGTTCGAATACTTTCTCAATCGATCCTTTGGTTGCCATCCCAACATCTCTCCATCCTGTCCAAGCTATTGCAATTGCTCTGATTGTACCAACTGCATTTAATCTACACATCTCGGCATCTAGAATACTGTTAGCTGCAGAATAATCAGTTTGACCTGCATTTCCAAATCTTCCAGCTATACTTGTAAAACAACATGCTAATTTCAACTCATTTATATTATTAGATTCAATAGCATTAATTAGATTAATCCAACCTTGAACTTTAATAGATACTACTTTTTCAAAAATTTCTGGATCTTTTTCTCTAACTAATTTTGAATCTTCAATTCCTGCACCATGAATAATTCCAGTGATCGCGCCAAAACGTGTATTAATATTTTTAACCGCTTTTAGTGTTGATTTAATTTCTGAAACATCACATGAAAAGTACTCAGCTTGATTACCTGTTGAATTAATAGCATTGATAGTTAGATGGATATCTAAAGATCTACGGTATGGCTTCCACGCATTTTCCCACTCAACGATATTTATTGCACCTCTATCTTGAATCAATTTTTCCCTCAATTCTAACTTTCGTTGATTTAATTCTTCTTCATTATCATTCACCCATTCAGAAGTTTCAGTTATTAATTCCGTTCTCCCCAAAAGAATAAATTTTGCATTAGAGTTTCTTGAGGCTGAGGATAAAGCTATAGATGAAGCTGCGGTAACTCCAGAACCCCCTCCAGTAATCAGAAAAATATCATCCGAAGTCAACTCTGTTTTCTCAGCAATTAATGACTCTTCAAATAATACTAATCTCCACCTTCTGTAGTCTCGATCTAAACCAATCTCAACTAGATCACTAATGGATAAAGATTCCTGTAAAATATGTTTGGCTAACTCTTTTGTTTTGGATATTAATTCTGGATGAATGTCTAATGCTGTGCATTTAATATTTGGCCTTTCTTTTGAATATGATTTCACAATTCCATGTGCACCTGCTGCAACAGGATTAAAATGTGAACCTCTGTTTCCATGTCTTCCATCCATAGCTGAAACACTTACAATTAATCCCGATTCTAGAACTGCAAAGTCAGAATCTAATTCTTTTAATAAATTGAACAAAGAGGTAGTAGAAATTGAGGTTTGAATTTTATTATTTCCAGCACTCCAGTCTAAACCTGCCAAATCAAGAGGTGCAAGATGGATAATTCCTCCGAAACTACCTAAAGAAGTGACATAAGCTGCAACTTCGGTTAATTCACTGTCAGTATTAGGGTTAGCTCGTAAAAGTTGTATTCCATTTTTTTCATCTATTGAAAATTCTTTTACTGAAGTATCTAGGCTCAGCAGTAATACTCTAGCACCTCTTGATTGTAAGAGCTCAGCTATTTCCTCTCCTAAATTCCAGTCTTCGTCAGTTATTAGAATTGTCTTTCCTTTAACATCAAGTTCATCATTTGACAATTCATCCGCTTCTTCAACCTCTACTTGCCATCGAACAACACCGGAATCATCAAAACTTTTAATCTCAGATTCTAAAACTTCTCTTTGATTGGGTTTTGTTTCTAATTCAGGGACATTAATCTCTTCATTTAGCTCTACAACTTCATTTCCAGACATCCTTGAAATATAACTTGAAATATGATTCAAAGTTGGATGTTCTGATAATATGAATGAATCATCTAAAGGAAGATTAAATTTGGATCTTAAATCACTCATCATTTCGGCTTGTTTGACGGAATCTACACCTAATTCTCCTTCTAAGTCTTGATCGAATCCAATAAAATCTTCTGGATATCCGGTATGCTCAACTACAACCCCTAGTACTGCTTTATTAATTACGGGATCTGAATTTAATATCTCGGACTTTGTACTTGACTCAACAGCTTTTTCAGTTATTACGGGACTTGAAGGTTTCTCAATAATTTCTTTATGTTCTTTGACATGTTCAAGTCCTTTCATTTCCATTAAATAATTAATCATATGGTTTAAAGTTGGATATTCAGAAAGTACAAAATTCTCATCAACAGGTAACTCAAAAAATTCTCTTAAATCGGCCATTATTTCTGCTTGTTTTACAGAGTCTACACCTAACTCCCCTTCTAAATCTTGATCAAATTCTATAAAATCTGCTGGATATCCAGTATGATCAACCACCGTTTGAAGTACTTTAATACTTATTTCATCATCTCTAACAGCCGTGAAATCCGACTGATTATTAGGTTTTAATTGGATTTCATTAATTAATTCAACCTCGGGCTGTGTTTCATTAATTACGGTTTTGTGAACTTTTTCTTCTAATTTATCATAAGATAATGCATCAAACTCTGGAACAAACCATTCTTCTCCTTGCACACCACCCATTAAATTCTCATCAGGATCTGTCCATGCAACTAATTTCCTTTGAAAAATTCTTAATTCAATTTTTTGTCCAGTTATATTTTCTATCCAATTAACTAAATTTTGTTTTCTAATTCTATTGGTCGTTCTAGCTAATCTTTTGAATAAAATTAAGGCCATCTGACTCCCAAACCCAGCAGCATGTCGTAATGCGAAGTCTAAATCATAATCTCCCCCTACAGAGAGTCTTAAACTTCCTAATTCCGGGTCTGGTTGTTTAAAATTTGCGATGGGAGGAAGTCGCCCTTTGGCTAAACCATAAATAGCCACTGCATCTTCTATTCCTACACCCATCGGATGACCAGTGAATCCTTTAGTATTGGTAATTACAATTTTCTCGGCTGAATTCCCAAATGTTTTTCTCAACGCTTTAACCTCAGCAGATGCAGAACCTCCCCTAGGAGGTGTTGCGGGTTCATGAGACATGAATGTAGTTTTAGGAGCCATTTGATGACGATCTAGGCCCCAATTTGATTCCATTTTAGCCATAAAATTATCCAGTGAAGATGAAACATGTTCTACATCCAATCTTGTTGGATGGAAGGCAGAATTACCAATGTGAGATCCTAAAATTTCACAATAAGGTGTTACTCCCCTACGTTCTGATGTACTTTTTTGCTCAACAACAAATGCTGCTGCTCCCATACCAAGCAACATACCATTTCTCCTAGCATCAAACGGTAAACTCACTTCTTCTACAATATTACCAATTGAATGAGCGCCTGCAGCAGCAAAACCAGAACCTATCCATTCAAGTAACATATCACTGGTAGTATTATCAGAACTAATTATGATGACTCTGGATGCTCGACCGGTAGAAATCCAATCTTCTGCAATAGAAAATGCTGCGGGTGTTGAAGCACATGCATTATTTATGGCTGTATTAGGTCCTTTAGCCCCAATCCATTGAGCAAATTGACTATGGCCCATAGATAATACCTGTAGTAAGAATCGCCTATCGAAAGTTCCACTTTCGTCCGCCCCATTATTGTGTGTATGTTTAATTAATTCATCATAACCTGCAAAAACTGATGCAAAAATCACTCCTGTTTTTTCTTGTTCTTGAATGGGTAACTTCCATCCCCGAACTAGTCTCTTTCCGTTACTACTAACCTGTTCTTCTGCAACTAAAGGTAATCCTGCGTCTCTCAGAGCTTCAAGACCAGACGCAAAAGCCAACTTGGTTGTTATATCCATTGCTGATGATATTTTTTTATCTATCCCATATTGCTCTACGAGGTCGAAATACCCCGCTCTCCCAGCTAATTGGGGTATCATTTCAAAATTTTCACAAGGAACTAATTCTGTATTTCCGTTGCTATCTTTGACAATTCTAACTAAATTTTTATCTAAGAACCTCTGCTTGTATTCATCTGATAATTCAGAAATAAAATTTTCTCCAGCAATAATTCTATCAAACGTATCTTTTTGAAAAACCTCGTCTAATCCAGGTAATCCAAGACTGACACCTGTAACTGTGTAAGGATCCATGAATCTGTTAGAATGTATATTAAGATCAGTATTTAATACAGATTTATGATTAGAATTCTTTACTTTTACCGCTGAACTTGGTAATTCATCTATACTTTCTATTAGTTGAGGGATACTAACTGCTGAATTTAATTTCTCATTACATTTAGCTTCCATTGAAATTTTTGATTTTAACTTTTCAATAAGACCATCTGACATTTTTAAGTCACTGTTCAAATTTAGATTTCCTACGCAAACAGAACTTGGATAACCACTAAATTCTGAACATTTGTTGGCAATCCATTCATTTACGGATATTTTTTCAATTATTGCACTAACTTTAGGCTTAACATTATTGCCGACTAGATTCTTTGGTTTCACGGGTATTTCAGGTTCTAAAATTTCATTTTTAGCTTCAATTGGTCCTACACTAAATGCAGATGTATGTACATTAACATCAGTAATTTCGGGGTATTCAATTTTTTGTCCTAATATTGACAATTGTGCTAAAGAATTCAAAAAAGAACGAATTCCTCCTTGTTTAGGATGATTTGTCATTATAGAATGATGTTCTGACTCTTTTAATATTTGACCACAAAATGTGGTTAATGCTCTTTTGGGACCAACTTCTAGGAAAATTGAAGCCCCATCGTCATGCATGTTTTCAATTTGTCTTGTCCATTCTACTGGAGATGACATCTGAGGTGAAATTTGAGGTAAGATTGTCTCTTTGATTGAAAAGCCTTCTTCGCATTTTAGAGGATAAAATTCTCCATCATAATTAGAAGTTATCGGAATCTGAGGTAAATTAATCTCTAATCCTTCTAAAAATTTTTTCAAAGGTTCATTTGCTGGAGCGACTATTCTAGTATGAAACGCATGACTAGTAGGTAGAATTACGCTATTGATTCCCATCTGATCAAATTTTTTAATTGCGTTTTTTACACCCTCTGTTTCTCCTGCAATAACTGTCATCAAAGGAGAATTCTTATTTGCAGGTATTACATAATCCTCGAGATTATCAAGTACTTCCTCTATTACACTAAATGGTGCTGTAATACTTGCCATCATACCCTTATCAGGTACCTCCACGCTACCCATCTCAGTTCCTCTAGCAGCAGCAGCTCGTAATGCATCATGGAATTTCAAAATTCCAGATACCATCAATGCGGCGTATTCCCCAAGACTGTGTCCTGCAACCAAATCTGGAAATTGCCCATGTTGTTCTAATAATCTATTAATCGATAAATCCGCAGTCAACATCGCTGGTTGAGTATATTCAGTTTGTTTTAATTTTAATTCCGCTTGAGTTATTTCTTCTTTACTTAGATTAGATCTTAGAACGAATTCTGATAGTTTCTCTCCGCCTAATATCTCAACCATGGTTTTATCTGCCTCAGTCCATGTTTCTCCGATTATACGGTATCTCTTGGATAAATCATTAGTCATTCCAACATATTGTGAACCTTGTCCTGGGAAAAGATGTGCAACTTTTCCGTCATTAGTTATCTCTGTATTAGTGATGAAAATATCTTGACTTGACAGAAAACTCCATTTGTTTAAGTCCTCTACATTTTCTAAAATCAAATCTAATTTTTTGAATAAACTTTTCCAGTTTGTTGCAACTAAACCCAATCTCAAACCTTCACAAACAAAATCCCTAGAAGTAAGTGTTAATTCTTGAGATAATCTCTTACCATCAGGTGAATCATCGAATAAGCTGTCTAGAGACGAATAGTTTGATTTAATATTAGTAATTTTAATTTTTAATTCATTGGTGTCTCTTGCATTGACTAATAATACTCCACCTTCAATACTTTTGATTTGCTCCCAAGTCATGGATGGTTTATTTTCAGGTTTCACAGCATCTATATCTAAAGCCATAGAAATGTTTTTTACTCCTGAATAGGCATTCCATCTTTGTAACCAATCTTTTGAAAGCGATTTGTGAAGTTCTTCTTCGTAAGACTCTATGGTAATATGAAAATTTGTGCCACCGAAACCAAATGCAGAAATGCCAGCTCTCAAAGGATTATTCTTATTCTTATCCCACTTTACGGCATCTATTGGAACATAAAAAGGGTTTTCTTTCCAATTAACAGTCTCATTAGGAGTGCTAAAACCTGCGCTTGGAGGTATTATCCCTCTAGAAACTGCTAATGTTGCTTTAAGGATTCCAGCAATTCCAGCTGCAGCTTTTAAATGTCCTATCTGACTTTTTATTGACCCAACTGCGATGTTATTTCCTGGTGTAGAACCTTCAAATATTTCATTTAAGGTTCCCAACTCTGTAGCATCTCCAACCTTAGTCGATGTACCATGAGCTTCGATTAAACCTACTGTTTCTACAGAATATCCAGCTTGCTCATATGCTCTTTTTACTGCCTGCGCTTGCCCTCTTCTACTTGGAGCAGTGATTCCTTTCCCTCTCCCATCAGAACTAGCACCAATTCCTCTAATCACTGAATAAATAGTATCTCCATCAGAAATTGCATCAACTAATCTTTTGAGAACTATTGCTCCTGCTCCTTCACCCATTACAAAACCATTTGCCCCGGAATCAAAAGGAGTTGAATGGGTAGCAGATAAAGCGCCTATTGCACTAAATTTAGCATAGGTTGCTGGATCCATTGTTCTATCACTTGCACCTGCAATTGCCATGTCAACTTGCCTTAATTGTAGTAATCTACAAGCATCTAAAACTGCAGCCATAGATGAAGCACAGGCGGCGTCTGTAGTATAGTTTGGACCTTGCAAATCAAGTAAATTGGCAACTCTACCTGCTACAACATTTGCTAACTCACCGGGCATAGTGTCCTCATCGATTTTTGGAAGGTTTTTGGTGATTTCATTAAGGAACTGTTCTTCATCTTGCAAGCCTGACTCTTTAGCTAAACGTAATGTTCTTCCAGCCCAAACTCGATTATTTGAAAGATTTCTATTTTCTCCACCCAACGCATTTGCAAAAATTACACTAGTTTTTTCTCTTGGGATTTTTAGACTATCATCTCCAAGGTAACCTGCGTGCTCTAAAGCTGACGCTGAAACTGAAACTGCCCATTGCTGACATATGTCGATCTGAGGTAAAGTTCCTGGAGGTTGTCTCCAACGTCTCCAGTCAAATTCGTATCCATCAACAAATGCTCCAATCTTGGAATATGTCTTATTTTGCTTCTTTTCTTCATCGTAAAAATCAATTGGATCCCATCTATCTTTGGGAATCTCCTTGAAAGAGACATGTTTTGAAATTATATTTTTCCATAACTCATCGATATTAGGAGAATCTGGTAAAATACAAGACATTCCTATAATTGCAATAGGTTCGAAAGGACCTTGATAATTATCCATTATTTATCCCCCATAATTGAACTAGGAACCATAGTTGAAGAATAACCTGCATCAACATGTATACACTGACCTGTAACCCCCGAAGATAAATCGGAAGCTAGCCAAAGTGTACAACCTGCAACATCATCCTGATTTACATTCCTTCTTAGAGGAGAATTCTCTTCAACATGATCGAGAATTTTTTCAAACCCAGGTATACCTCCCGCAGCTATTGTTTTAATTGGACCGCTAGAGATTGCGTTTAGCCTATGTCCTTCAGGGCCCAGTTGACAAGCTAATTCTCTAGTCCATGTCTCTAATGCTGCTTTGGCAATCGACATTACGCCATAATTCGGAACATACCTATTAGCAGCTGCATATGTCAAAGTAATAGTAGACGAATTTGAATTAAGAAATGGCATTGCGTGACGCATTATTCTTTGTAGTGAATTAGACGAAATTGTGATAGCTTTATTTATTGCATCATCATTCACAAATAAGATATGTCTGTCGAAACATTCTCGAGGTGCAAAACCAATGGCGTGAATAATAATATCTATTTTTAAATCAGGGTTTTCTTTTTTAAATTCTATAAAAAATTCTTCTGTTGTCATATCGTTCTCAACATCTATCGGGTAAAATCCCTTAATCTGAGGTAATTTATCTTTTAATTGAAAAACTCTAGACATAAATCTTTTCTGATAACCTAAATATAATTTACAACCAGCATCTCCTAATTTTTTGGAAATCGCCCAAGCAATAGAATCTTCAGATGCTACTCCGAAAACCAACGCTACTTTACCTTCAAGACCTAAGATAATGATACCCTCTAGCGTGGTTAACTAAAACAAGTGTATGACCATTACCCTTGAAAGTACTTCTACTGGTTATTTTTTAGATATTTTTCATTCTCCATATATCATATTCGGTAAATCTTGATGGATGGAAAAAAAGACCTCTTCGTCCATTCCTATTTCATCCGCTAATGATGCTAACTTCTGTGTTCTTTTGGGTACTGTTTTTGGTCCTAAAACTGCGCCAGGCCTTCTTGGGTCATCCATATAATCTGTCTCCAACATAAATCCATGATGGCTTGAATCATAAGTTTCAATCAATTTCTGAATACCGTCTTTTCCTAAATTTACACTCGGAGTAATCTTACCAACCATAGAAGTTGATACATCTGGAGATGCAAAATGTCTAACTAAATATTTTGGGTTTAAGCCAGCTCTATCAGCCATACTTTCCAAATCACTATATGTCTTAGAGCCATTATCTTCCATGTGTAACTGTAGTGGAATTTTCTCTCTCCTTGACAACTCCATTGTTTGTTCCAATAGTTGGTTAGAAAGTTCTACTACTTCATCTGGAGCATTCCAATGAGGTCTACCTACCTCCCCAATAGCAACTGCTTGTCCCTCATTACAAAAATCGATTGCAATATCAATACTATCATTATAGTTTTCAATAGCCCTCTGTGTACCTTTATCTCCATGTTTAGAAAACCATAACTCAAATTGATGTGCGAATGCTGCGGGATGAGGACCCAGTACAACTCTTACATCTAAATCAAGGCTCTTCCTAACCTGTTCTGCCATTAAAATCGTGTCAGAATACGCTTTCCTGTGACCAATAGCTGTAATTGGTGGCGATTTAAAATTGGGGCAATGAACTAGAATTAACCCTGTCCCACCTGATTTCTTAAAATCTTCTGCGGCATTTAAAAATTTTCCATTTCTGTTGAGGTGAAAATGATTGTCTATTATCGGACCAGTCCATTTTCCGTTCAGTAAAGACATATGTTAATCATCCTGAAGAATACTTTCAGATTCGTCAAAAATCTTTTCCGCTTCTAGCTTTTCTTGCCAATAAACTGCAGCCATAGCTACCAAATTTGCATGTGTAGCATTTTCAACAACAACTTTTCCATTTTCCCAAAGATACAGAATTATTTTATGCCTCGAGTCATTAATTTTAACACAATCTAACCTTTTATCTGTTTCTACAATTTTTCCTAATTTCCTGATTAATCGATAAGTTCTTACTTTTTTATCAAATTTAAATGATGCAATAATTCCCCCTAATTCTGCTTTCAAACCTTCATCAGAACGGCCTATTAATAAAAGAAATTCTTTAGCAGCATGTCTAGCAACTTCCATACGATTAGTCCCATGAATCACAAGTCCACCATGCTTGTCAACTATTATGGTTGCTCGTGGAGTTGAAAGTGTGTAAACTGCATAATCATCTTGCTTTATAGCACCTATTTTTGATATTGCTTCATCTAATTGTACTGGTTCTGGTGGGATAAATCGCACCAATTGGTTTTCTACTCTAACAGTTGGAGCTTCGCCCATTACTCTTCCTCTTTTAACTCGGAAACTCTTTCAGTACATAACGGCACTTCTGCTGCGGGCATATTTTCTAGTGCATTATATACAAATTGTCGTTGAGCTAAATTACAAACTAGCAATAAAGATGGATTTTTTATGCCCAAATTTCTTAATTCTAACAAAGCACCTCTAATTCTTGAAGCATACCTCAAATCCCTAATTCCTTTTAAGTGAATACTTATCTTATCTTCTATTCCAATCCACCAAGCTGTTGAAATAGCAGCAGCGACTGCAAATTCTGCTGACTCACCAGATTTTACTTTGACAATTTTCATTATTTTTGAGACGTTTTTATTAAACGTTCTTCCTGACCACAGATTTGAAAGTATCTTTAGTGGTCTAGTTATTTCCGTTGCATGTAATTCTAGCCATTCATTCCATTTTTCATCCGAGAGAGGTGGTTCAATAAAAAATACAGGTTTCTCACCCCTCATGGCGTATTTATGTAGTCTTCTAGGTTCAGGATCCGGGAATCTACATGTTTGAATTTCATTTAAAATCGATAATCCTCCCAATAATCTAGAAAAATCTCCGCCCTGAGATGTTGCACCAGAAAAATTAATACCTGGACTTTTTCTCTCTAATTCTTCTTCATGTTCCCATAGTTCAATTTCTTCTTCAGATACCATTAATCCCAACCCATCCCATCTATATTTAGGCCGTAATGAATTAGAAAAAACTACAGTTGGTAAAACTCCATGAAGGTGTACTGTGCCTCCATCTGGATCAGTCCAAATTAAATCAGTCCAATCTAGATTTATGGATGAGTAATTGGTTCTAACCATATGCTTGCGAAAATTAACCTATTCTTAATTCTCTTTATGATTTTATGAGATTAGGATTTGTTAGTTCCGTCTCAAATAAAGTACTAAGTGTAAAATTATATGAAAATAATAATAATATTATCTTGAAAATTCCAGTTAGAGGAGTAGTCATGAGTTCACAAAAAAATGATTTGATTTTAACGAGTGTAGTTTTATTAATTTCAATTTTTATTATCTCTGTAGTCTCGATTGCAGTTGGAAAAAATTCTGTAAAAATCTCTGGAATTCCCGCAGTATATTTTTGCGCATTTTTAGCCTTAGGAATTCAATGGTTAGCCTGGATTCCTGCATCTATAATGAAAACTGAACGATTCTATGATTTAACTGGAGGTTTGACTTATCTGATAATTCTTGGATTTAGTTTATGGATAGGTTCGTCTGGTAGTAACCTTGGAACAAGAGAAATTTTAGTCACCGCATTAGTATCTATTTGGTCATTACGGCTGTCTTCTTTCTTGTATCTTAGAATTCACAAAAGAGGTAAAGATGGACGATTTGATGAACTAAAGACCTCATTTGTTCGCTTTCTAATTCCATGGACACTACAAGGACTCTGGATTTTCCTTACTATGATTGTTGTAATTGTTATCAATAGTCAATCACAGCCATCTCCACCCTTAGGAATTACAGACCTAATTGGATTATTACTATGGATTGCAGGATTTTTGATTGAAGTCGTAGCAGACAAACAAAAAAGTGAATTTAACTCGAAATCTGAGAATTTGGGCAAGTGGATTGATACTGGTCTTTGGTCTAAATCTAGACATCCGAACTATTTCGGAGAAATTCTACTATGGTTTGGAATTGCCTGCTTCGGGATTGCATGTTTCGAAGGTTCTGAATTAGTTACATGGATTTCACCATTGTTTGTATATCTATTACTTACAAAGGTAAGTGGAATTCCAATTCTAGACAAAAGGGGTTTGGAAAAATGGGGAGAAATTCCTGAATATATTATTTACAGAGAAAGTACACCAAGACTATTTCCTAAGCTTATTAAGTAGATTAAAAATGAAAAAATTTCTACAAAACATAAGTGAGTTTCTTATTTGAGATATTCATGAGTATTTACACGCTTTATTATATGTGAGAGCTCGCAGGGGCTGTTGAGAATATGAAGCCATACAGCACGGAACCCGTAGTAATAATAGAGGAAGTATTTCCTCAAGACACTAATTCTTATGGAACACTCTTTGGAGGTAGATTAATGTCCTTAATGGACAAGGCCGCAGGAATAGTTTGCTCAAAATTTGCACACAGGGAATTTGTTACAATTTCTATTGATACGCTGAAATTTATTCACCCAGCTCACAAAGGTGATTTAATTGAAATTAAAGCGAAAATTGTATTCACATCTACACACTCAGCTGCATGTAGAGTAATTGCCAAAAGACATAGTAAATCAGATTGGAAGGGTGACATAATTTGTACGGGATTCTTTTTCATGGTTGCAATAGATAATCAAATGAGACCAATTCCAATTCCTCAATTTTGTCCAAAGACAGACGAGGAAAAAAAATTATGGGACAAAGCAAAATCTATTCGTGAAGAAATGATCAAATAACAGTTTTATTCTTTTGCGATTGCAGGCCTATCCAAGAATAATGGCTCTCCTTCTACCCAACCAGGACAGTTATCTTCAACCCAGTCTCTTGTAGCCCATTCACAAATATCATATCCACCAGACAAAATACCCGATCTTTTGATATAACCTACTTTAACAATGTCTTTATCTTTTGATAGTACATTTCCTAATTGTTGAGATGTTGTACCATGTCTCATTGTACTATTGATATGCTCAAGAATTTCAGCAGTATTTCTTGGGCGGTCTTCTAAATATTTTTTAATTTTCTCTCTTATTCTTACTGTTTTCATTTTAGTCACATCCATCAATTATTCCCGTATTGAGTCATCGGATAAAAGTAAGGATAAGAGATTGTCATATAACTGTTGTCTTTAAATCGGTAACTTTGTTACACCAATATTACAAAATAAAGTAATATTTTAAGATAAAAAAAATAAAAGGGTATGTAAAAATAACACCTCCAAGAGAAATGTGTAATAAAATGTAACAATATTAATATTTTCAAGTAAATATTTTTATTAGGGTGATAACTCTTCGTTAAATTGGTGACAATTCCTGCCGTCCAAAATACGTAGTAACTATCAAAGAAGGGTTTTAGATTGGTTGTCTGATGGAGGAGGAACAATTAGTAATGCAGCAAGGGACTTAGATTTGAGATTACCACATGCATCAGCCACATTTAAAAGACTTCGAAATGACAAACTAATCACTATCGATCAGATTGAAAATCAAAAGGGAACAATTCAAAGGTTGACTAAGAAAGGATGGGAAAAAATAGAAGACGATGAATTAGCAAGAGTATTAGAAATAAATTTAAAAGATATACCAAAAAATGCTGAAGGTTGTTTAATCGCTAGAGAAGGACCAATGTTATTGTTAGGTTACATAAAAACCCGACATAAAGAAGGACATGTATTACCTAACATACCATTAATTGAATTCGAAGATCGTGATGTTGATTCCAGTAGAAACAGAGGGGTAGAGGTTGAATGGTCTTGGGCTGTTTCTAGGGAAAAGAAAATTCGCTGGTACTCTATTCCAAATTTATCATCTATCGAACAACCTGAAGATGAAAAAGAAGGGATTTCAAACTGGTCAGAAAAAAAATTAGCTCTAGGTTTAATTCGGGTGAGATTATTAGATCCAGAAAATTTCTTTCTTCCAGTAGGGTCATGGTTCCCAAAACCCCCTCCAGATGCTTATCCCAAACTCCCTGCAATATTAAATGAAGATTATAGTTGGACGCTGGCTACATTTCACGATAATAACCACAAAATTAAACCACAACAACCTATTGTTGCAGAAATAAATAGAAGATTAGGAATAAATTTGTTATTAGAAGCCGCAGCGAGGGATGGAATAATTATTGGAGAAGCTGGATTACTATCACGTAGAACAAATAAAATTCCAATACCTATACTAAAATATTGGATTAAAAGAGTACATCCTAAATTATCAGAAAAAGTGCAAACAGAAAGATTAAATTTCTTACTAGAAGAAATTGGAATTGCTGAAAGAACCAGGAAGAAAAGGCGAAGCTCTGGAGAACAATCAACTTGGAGTAAATTTAAATTAGATTGGTCAAATTCTTTTTGGACTCTGGAAATCAATTCTAAGGAGTTGTTTTTGGATAATTCACAGCTAAATAAAAATGCACTATTATCGCTAATTGATTGGGCAATGAATGATTCAAGAGGTGTTCCACTAACTATCCAATGGCCAAAAAATATCTCCCTAAATAAAAATGAATGTGAAAAAATTCTCAGATACCCTGCTTTAAGGATAATAATTCTTGAAAAATGGAATGGAGAAAAACCTAATCTATTCTTAAAAGAATCTCAATACTCAACATTACCAATAATGGACCTACAACTAAAAAGAGGACTGAAACTACCCGTAAGTGTTGAAATTAGTCCATTTGAAATTGAACCTGACACTTCTGAAGAAGGGTACAATATTCCAAATAAATTGAAAAATTTACTCGACATATCAAAAATTAGTATAACTAAAAACTCCGAAAAATCTAGAAGAATTATTAATTGTTGTAAACAATATCCCACAGGTAACGAATTTGAAGCTAACAAGTTAGAGTATGAATTTCCACTAGAATCATGGATTATTACACCTTCAAATTTAAGGTGGCTGAGATGGCAAAGAATCTCCGATCGTATTGATACTCATTGGGTTGAACTGTTATCTCCAGAATTAATCCCTGAAGAATACCTTGGTAGTATAGCACTTGAAACCCCCCCTGAATGGAAATTCAAAGCTAGAGACATTATCAATTCTAAACTACAAAAAAATCCTAATTTGGCCCTAGAATTAAGAAAGATTATCTTAAAATCTTCAGATAAAGAAAAAGCATGGTGGTTCTCAACGATAATAAATTCAATTCCTTGGTTAGCACCTTCAGTTAGAATCAATTTAATGGAATTAGGATTAGAACCATGGATTAATTATAATACTGAACTAAAATTAGACAATTTTACAAATGTTCTTAATTATCTCAACTGGATGCAGAGAATAGAAGAGATTAATGGTGAATGGTCTGAAAAATTATTCAAAACCACTGAAGAAGATGTTAGCTCCAATGTCGAACTCTGGAAATCACTTATTAAAAAGTACAAAAGTAATTCAACACTAACGTTCGAAACGATTTCTAAAATCATTGATAATTTTGATATTGAATGGTGGGCACCATTAGCTGAAGAATTTCTAAAAATATGTCTGGAATCCAATAAAGGCAGGAATTGGTTGGAAAATTCGAACATCAGTTGGTGTGCAGCAATTTTACGAGGAAAAAATGAAATTCACGACATGCCAGGGTTCGGTCAAATTATTCATTCAGGATGTGGTAATCAAATCTTAGAGTACCTTAATCAATTTCTATCTAAATCAGAACAAAAAAAGAATCATATTGGAATCATGCAGTTAACAGACTTGAAACATTCATTAACCTCACTGATTAAAAAATCTCCTCCTAGAATAGGTGTTTGTCACAAACATTCAGGCTGGTTAGTTCAACCTATCGAATTATGGCCAGAACACCATTGTTTGATTGATAAAGACGGTGATGAACTTGTTTCTAAAAGAATCCAATTAAGAAAAAGTGGATTCCACAAAAACCTTGAAATCAGTCCTCAGTTGAAATTAATTTAAAAAGCTTCAAAAAAAACACATTGTTTCGTAGTTTTACCACACTGCAACATCACATGGATTTCTGCCCTCGCCGGATAGAAATATGATATGAAGATACCAAGTTGTGGTACGTCTGTATCGAAGAACATGGTGATCTTAGGAAATGATCCTTGTTGCAAAAACAGACAATAGTGGCTGCGAATGGGTCCCCGCTGGACTTGCGAATGATAGACGGACAACCCCGTAGTCCTCAAAGCCCTGGTGAATGGGTCAGGCCTCCGAGGAAACAATGAAGAAGGCCGTTAGTCATCAGGGCACCACTAACTAATGAAAAGGGGAATAATGATGAAAAAATCATTCAAAAGAGGATTATTGGGAGGAACATTTGATCGATTTCACAAAGGTCATGAGAAATTAATTCATCATGCACTAGAAAAATGCTATTTTCTTGAGATTTGGATTACATCCGATAATATTGCGTCATTAAAATCTAAAAATGTTCAATCTTTTGAGGAGAGAAAATTATTTCTAGAAAAATGGATATTAAATAATAATAAATATTTGCAATCAACAAGAAAAAGTGACATAAATCTACAAAATAGAATTCTCTTACAAAGGTTGGAAGATAATGTTGGTCCAGCAGAATGGAGAACAGATTGTGATGCAATAATATGTACTGTAGAAACTAAATCCGCTTGTGAAAAAATCAATATGAATAGAAAAAAATCAGATTTAATCCCATTAAATATAATTTCTGTAAATCATTTCTTAACTGAAGATGATAAAATTTTATCCAGTAGTTTAATACGAAAAGGAATCTACAATCGCGAAGGTAAACTTTGGATTCCTGATTATGTACACTCAAATTCCTTTTTATTACCTCAAAAAGTCGAAAAAAATCTAAAAAAACCATTTGGAGAGCTCTTTGAAGGTCCTGAAGAAAAACCAGAAATTGCAATCTCAAGTTTTATTGAAAAATATGATGTAAGAAATTTAGATGCCAAATTAGTTGCAGTTGGAGATGTCTGCGTTTCTGGTCTTAGAGCTGCGGAAATAATTCCTGATATTGCTGTTGTTGACGGAATGACAAAAAGGCAGAAGATTTCAGAGGAAAGTAAACCAAGTTTTGGGGGATATAAAAAAATTTCAAAGTGTAAAAATCCAGCTGGTGAAATTACATTTGAATTTAGCAAATGCTTGATCCTAGCAGCCCAGTCTGATTTTAAAACAATTATTGATGTACAGGGTGAAGAAGATTTAGCACCAATGATTTTACATTTGGCACTACCGTTAGATTCAATTTTAATTTATGGACAACCACACAAGGGGATAGTCGTTTCAAAATCAAATGAAGAAGTTAAACAAAGGTGTAGGGATAGATTAAGCGAACTAACCAAAGTTAAACTATGATTGTATTGAATAGTTATCCGCTAATCTTCCGTATGCCCAACCGAAAATTACACATGGTGCTGCAATCGAATACACTCCAGGATCTACCCAACCACTATACATTATTCCTGTGATAAAGTAAAACAGAATACCAACTATAATTAACCAAACTGAAACTAATTTCCTTAAATTTTCAAATTCAACCATAGCTGGCCAGAAGTTATCTTTCATATTATTTAACCATCCTATGATTCCCTTTTCGACACCAATAGTTATACCTCTAACAGATAAAGCAGTAGTAGAAAGACAAAGAATTATGAAGAGCCCGTCGCTAAAAATTCTAAAGTCGGGGTTTGATGTAAGATAATCTCCACCAATTATACCAATTGATAGGATACTTGCCCAGACTACTTTATCTCCTGTAGGTGTTGCCATTTGTAATATATTAAGCAACCACAACAGGATACCCCATAAAGATATCAAAAATAGCCAACTTGAAATACTCTCATTTGGCACTAAAAAATTAGTCCTATCTTCTTCTGCCGCTTCACTCATTATGACATCCGACTTAGCAACTCGGTTTAACAATTGTCAAAGTCTAGATTGTAATCTAAATTTTCCTTTAACGACTGGAATCATCCCTGGATCCGCATTTCGCATGATTTCTGAAGCTGCAATTGTTACTGGAATACAGCTGTTGATTTCTTTACTCCTACCATATCTACCACGGCTCACAGTCTTAGCGCTAATTAAACCCAGCATATCTAAGTTAGAAATCAAATCGGTAACCCTACGTTGTGTTAAAAAATTAACTCCTCCGAAACGGCAGGCTTGCTTGTATATCTCATAAACTTCTCCCGTAGCAATATTATTTAACCCATTATTTTCATTAATCAAAACAGAATATAGAACTAACTTCTGTTGGAATGGCAAAGTTGCTATAACGGGAGTAATTTGATCACATTCAATTTGATTTTGAGCCATTCTAACATGTCTTTCAGAAACCAAAGACGAGTTCTCTTGATCAGCTTTCTCTGTTGAAACCCTTAGTAGGTCTAGTGCTTTACGTGCGTCACCATGTTCCTGTGCGGCTAAAGCCGAGCAAAGTTCTATAACTCCCTTGTCAATTGAACCTTGAGAGATACTAACTTCTGAACGCTTCTTTAAGATGTCTACCAGATGATTAGCCTTATAAGGCGCAAAAATAACATCTTCTTGACCAAGTCTGCTTCTGACACGAGGATCTAAATAATCTGTAAATGTTAGATCGTTACTGATTCCAATTACGCAGCTCCTTGCAATATTCAAATCTGCATTTAAATTTGTTAGGTTATATAACAAATCATCACCAGATTTTTTAACTAAATGATCTATCTCATCTAAGACAATTACATGGACGCCACCCATTGCATCCATCCTTTTTACCAACTTTCCGAATACTCTGTCTGTTGGCCATCCAGTGAATGGGATTTTTTCCTCAAAATCTTCGACTAGTGAGTTTCCAAGATGGGCTAGAACACGATATTGAGTATCTATATTCCTACAATTTAATATCAATGGATTTACAACTCGTCCTAATTCTTCGCCTTTAGCAACTAGTTGGTCACAAATAAATCGAATTACAGCTGTTTTACCTGCACCTGTTACTCCGTACAATATCATATTAGAAGGGATGTGACCCTTCAAAGCCTCAACAAGATTGAACCTGATAGATTCTATTTCAGAATCTCTATGAGGAAGTTCACTTGGAACATAGCTGTGTCTTAGAAGTTCTTTATCTAAAAATAAGGACGGAGTATCAAGAGCTGAATCAAAAATATTCTTTGTCAAAAGAAGTCCCCCAACAAAGATTTCATGATTTATCGGCTCCAACACAAGCGTGTGCTGGCCGAGCCTACTCCGAGGCCATCTAATAAGCCTAACCGATGATAAAAATTTGAAGAATCAAAAGTTGATGTAAATTACAACTTTTTTGATATATAAATTTTACATTTAAAATTTGAAAAATAACAATTTAACATCTTAAAAGCGCTCCGTTTCTCCACTCAAATTTTTCTTCATCTGCAACTTGAATCACGTTATCAGGTAAATTAGGTAACTTATTCGACAGATATGGTTTTTTCCCACTATTGACGTCATCAGCATAATGATGTGTAACTAAAAAAATTGTATCAGGATATTTATTTGCCAAATCTGACAAGGTCTTAGGCCGAAAATGTGTAGGAACTACAACGTTGTCTGGCACACCTAATTCAATGACCACTACGTCACAATTTGCAACACGGGATTCTATTGAATCACAAGGCCCCGAATCTCCTGTATGCATTAATGTGAATCCACTTTCATGTTTCAGTAAATATCCATTAGGGTCTACAGATTCATCATGAATAACATTAAATCTTTCATAATCCCAACCTTCTACTCCTTTTACAGTGCCAAATTCACTCTCATCAATTACTACGTTGTTTAACATCCTATCAGACAGCGATTTAGGATATGCTAGCTCACACAAATGCGATAATTTCTGAAAACCTCCGCTCGGGCAATGCACATTTAAATTCATTAATGATTCCCGATCTGAAATATATTTTTGATCAAGTAACATAAACGGAAAACCAAATATATGATCTCCATGCCAATGTGTGATTATTAATGTTTTAATGTCTGATGGACTTAATTCCCTGCGTCTTAAACTTGCCATCACAGTTGGAGGAGCATCAATTAAAATTTCTGAATCAATCAACAACAACGAATGATACCTTCCTTGGGGAAGAAACGCATTTCCAGTTCCGAGAAATTCAAACCTGACCATGAGTATGACAATAACTTATCACATAAGGGTTTGACGGATATATTAATTCACCCACACAATTAACTGGGTATCTGATTACAATCCTATTGGCGTTATGTTCAAAAATGTCTTACGGTTGGAACACAATATCCAGTATCGATGGAGGTAATTTAATGACAAAACCGGTTCTAATTTTATTCGGCACACAATCTGGAAATTCTGAAGATTTAGCATCTCAGCTAGCGAAGTCTGCGTCATCTCACGATCTTGAGCCGACTGTCTTAGACATGGAAGCTGCAACAGTAGAACAAATGGCATCTTCTGACAGAATTTTGATTATTTGTAGTACTTGGGGTGAGGGAGAAATGCCCGACTCCGCAGAAGATTTATGGGATTCAATAAGTTCTGATAGTGCCCCTAGGATGGAGAATACACATTTCTCAGTTTGTGCATTAGGTGACACTAGTTACGAATTATTTTGTCAATCCGGAAAAGATTGGGATAACAGGTTAGAAGAATTAGGAGCTAAAAGAATTTTTCCTAGACAAGATTGTGATGTAGATTTTGATGAGCCTTACGAAGAATGGGCTAAAGGGGCTCTTCCTGCAATCTCTGCTGTCGAAAGCACCTCAGTTACTCAAGAAGTGAAAGAAATTTCTGTAGAGATTATTGCGAAAGAACCGAAAGAAACTAATGATACTAAAGCCATTGCAAAAGCCAAAGAAAAGGATACAAAATGGACAGCAAAAAATCCATATAAAACAACAATTACAGAAAAAGAAATACTAAACGGGCCAGGAGCAACCAAAGAAACTAGACACGTTAGCATTTTGCTCGGAGATAGTGGCATGACCTACAGAGCTGGTGATGCAATAGGAATTATCCCCGAAAATCCTAAAAATACTGTTGATAGATTAATAGAACTATTAGGTTTTGATCCTAATCAGGAAGTCGAATCTCATGCTGGAACCATGAGTCTGTACAACGCTCTGAAGAAAAAATATGAAATCCACAGGTTAAATAAAAAATTCGTTAAGGCTTTACCAGAATTAATGTCTAATGACTCTGAGAATAAAATTGAAATTCAATTGGTTAAGAGTAAAAGAAAAAACCTAAATGAAGCTACCTCAACAACTTGGAATTATGACAAAAATTCCAGTTCATTACCTGTTAACTTTCCTTCGCAGAGTACAAATAATCCATTAGCTGAAGTCGAAGATATCACCAAAGATAATGAAGGCATTGAAAATTATATTTGGTCAAGAGATTACGTAGATTCATTAGAACAATTTCCATCAATCAACTTTAATTCACCCGAACATTTCTTTTCGTATCTTGACAAACTTAAAGGCAGATTATACTCAATTGCTTCGTCTCCTGATGCTCACCCTGGTGAAGTACAGCTAACTATCGGCATTGTAAGATATAATCATCATGGCAGAGATAGAGCTGGACTTTGCACAGGTTACTTAGCTGACGAGGTTGTTGAACAAGAGACTGAGTTTGGAGTATATATGGCCCCGACCAAATCTTTCGTTCTACCTGAAGATAAATCTACTGATATTATTATGGTAGGACCTGGGACAGGAATTGCACCATTCAGAGCGTTTATAGAACAACGAGAATTTGACGATGCTACTGGCAAAAATTGGTTGATTTTTGGAGACCAACACGAAGCAACTGAGTTCTATTACAAAGAACAGATAGGAGAATGGTTGGAAAAAGGAATCTTGCACAAATTCACCACAGCATGGTCAAGAGACCAAGCTGAAAAGATATATGTTCAAAACCGTATGTTAGAGTATGGTGAGGAGATTTGGAATTGGATTAATAATGGAGCATACTTTTATGTCTGTGGGGATAAAAATTACATGGCTAAGGATGTACACGCCGCATTGATTAAAATTTGTTCCGATTATGGTGGAATGAATGAAACAGAAGCAACAGATTATGTATCTAAAACATTGATGAAGGAAGAAAAAAGATATCTGCGAGATGTTTACTAAAACTCATAGGCGTCCTTAGATTAGGCTTGCACATGGGGTTCAAGCGCATACTCATAGCCAACCGCGGAGAAATAGCTCTGAGAATACTAAGAACGTGCCGAGAAATGGGGATTGAAGTTGCCATAATACATGGTAGAGAAGATAGAAATAGTTTACCTGTTCAATTATCTGACTTAGCAATCCCAATTTACAGAAAAGAACCACTATCAAGCTACTTAGAAATTGATGCAGTAATTGATGCTGCAAAAAAACTTGAAGTAGATGCTGTACATCCAGGTTATGGTTTTTTAGCCGAAAATTCTTCTTTTGTTTCAAGACTAGAAGAAGAAGGAATAACTTTTATCGGACCTAATTCAGAAGTAATTTCGTTACTAGGCGACAAAATACGAGCCAGAGCTGCAATGAAAGAAGCGGGATTACCTGTTGCTGCTGGAAGTAATGAACCAATAAATAACCCTAATGAAGCCTTTAAATTAGCTGAAGAAATTGGTTACCCTGTAATAATAAAAGCTGCTGCAGGAGGAGGTGGAATCGGAATGCAAGTGGTAAATAAAAAAAATGAATTCGAAAGTGCATTAAAATTATGCCAAAGTCGTGCTCAATCTGCATTTGGAGACGAAAGAGTGTTTGTTGAGAAATTTATTGAAGGAGCCCAACATATTGAATTTCAGGTATTAGCAGATGGAGAAAAAGCCATTCATTTTGGCGAAAGATTTTGCTCTATCCAAAGAAGGCATCAAAAATTAATCGAAGAAGGACCTTGGCTTTCTGAAGAAGATCGAAATAAAATTGGAAATTTAGTATGTAAAGGTGCAGAAGCTGTTGGATACAAAGGATTAGCTACATTTGAGTTTCTCAGAGACAAGCATGGTGAGTTCTACTTCTTAGAAGTTAATCCGAGAGTACAAGTTGAACATACAATTACAGAGATGATTACAGGCCATAACTTAGTAGAATTGGGAATTAGAGTCGCTCAAGGTGAATCTTTGCCTCTAAGTCAAAATGACATTGACTTGAATGGACATGCAATTCAATGCAGAATTAATGCAGAAGATTCTGCGAATTTCGTACCATCTCCAGGAAGATTGTGGGAATGTCATTTTCCCAGTGGATATGGAGTGAGAGTTGACACACACGCTCATATTGGCTATGATATGCCAAGATGTTTTGATTCTCTTTTAGCTAAAATGATAGTTTGGGGGAGGAACAGAAATGAAGCAATTAGACGGATGCATTCTGCGTTATCTGAGACAAGATTGGATGGAGTGAAAACCTTAATTCCACTTCATTTAAGAATTCTCGATGAAGAAGATTTTAATTCGAGAGACATTACAATTCACTACATTAACAATCACCAAGAATTAATGGGGTGAAGAATTGAAATTATTAATCGTTGGAAGTTTGGCTTACGACACTATAAGTACTGAAAAAGACAAAATTAATGATACATTGGGGGGTTCTGCTGTATATGCAGGTATTTCTGCGTCTTGGCACTTGAATGTCAATCTTGGAATAAAAAATCAAGTAGGGCTAGTTGGTGTAATTGGTAAAGATTTCCTAAGTTCTGATCTCGAAAAATTATATAAAAAAGGATTAAATATTTCTGGAATTAAAAAAGAAGAAGGCAAAACATTTCGCTGGTCAGGAAGCTATTCTGGAAAAATGGAACAAGCTATCACACATTCTACTGAATTGAATGTATTTGAAACTTTTTCGCCAAAAGTTTCTGAGCAAAATAAAACCCCAGAAATCGTGTTTTGTGCGAATATGCATCCATTAATTCAATTAAGCGTAATTAACCAAACTAATCCTAAAAAATTTATTGCTGTAGATTCCATGAACTTATGGATCAACAATAATTTTGATGAGCTTTCAGATATTCTATGCCGTGTTGAAATGGCAATTCTAAATTCAGACGAGGTGAAGATGATTGCAAACTGCGATAATCTAATTCAAGCTGGGAAATTAATTTGTTCAGGTGTCGCATTAAGCTCAAAAAATTTAATTCGAAAGGGGCCTCAAATTTTAATAATCAAAAAAGGCGGTGATGGTTGCTTAGCTATGACAAGTGATGATTTCATCCAATTGCCAGCATATCAAAGTTCGAAAATAATTGACCCTACTGGGTGCGGGGATTCATTTGCAGGAGCCTTATTAGCTCATCTTTCCATGAATAAAAGTGATGTTCCTACTCAAGAGGAATTAAGAAAGGCTCTAATACACGCAAATGTAACTGCGTCGTTTACAATTGAAAAAATGGGGACAGGAGGAATTGAAAATTTAAATTCAAAAATATACACAAAACGATTAATGGAATACCAAAATCAAATCAATAATGTATAAATTCTATCAATCCAATCTAACTATACCCGCATCAGATAAAACATCATTTTTCTCTTCATTTGATGATTTAAAATCTTGGAAAGATACTGGTAATTTCTCATCAACTAAATCTGATGAGATTTCTGCAAGATATTTTTCAGTTACTTCATCCACGCTATTATTTATTTTCCTTAGTGCATCGGCAATTTGTGCCTCATGAGATTGATGAGATTGAACTTTTAATGCTTCAATTGTATTAGTAGAGATTGATAAAGATCCTGTTTTTTTAATTCTGTCGTTTTTATTAGCTCTACTTCTCAAAAGCTTTGGAGTTTTGAAACCTAAAGATGACATAATCATTTCAGATAACTTTAATCGTTTTCTACTATTTTTCTTTAATTTCAATCTTTTTAACCTTCTATTTTTATCAGAAAAAGATATCCGCTTCAATCCGTCAACATTGACTGGTGAAAATGTTTCATTTTCAGTTGTAATTAAATTTTTGGCTTTTGAAACAATTCCAATTTCATCAGTATCAACACTTGAATTATTTTTGACTGCTGATTCTGAATCCGTAACATTACTAAAATTTATACCTATCTGATTCATTGGATTTGAATATCCTGTTTCTTGAAAACTACTAAGAAATGATTTTTGAAAGTTGTCTTTTTCGTCAGATGAAAGAGTATTTTTTATATTTGTAACAGAATCCGGCATCATTG
>MDTD01020955.1_pt1 | contig 30942 bp, 32 predicted proteins | sample 811221 | NCBI WGS metagenome assembly MDTD01 (sample SAMN05326646, study PRJNA326480) | marine metagenome | isolation source: seawater | place: Pacific Ocean: South West | collected 2011 | reverse complement strand
TCTTCCTATAGAGCCGTGGTAGACCACCACGTTGATAGGCCGGATGTGGAAGCGCAGTAATGCGTGCAGCTAACCGGTACTAATAGCTCAATTGGCTTGATTTATGCACTGAAAAAAATTTTTAGTTAATAAATATATATTGCAATTAATTAATGTTATAATAATTACATGCCATCAAACAAATCATTCGGGATTGTTTTTTCTGTTTTTTTTTTTAATTCTTACTCTGTATTATTTTTTCAATAATAGTTTAAATCTAGCATCTATATTTTTAATATTATCGATACTATTTTTTGTTTTAGGATTAAATAATTCTAAAGTTTTGACCCCTTTTAATTCTGTTTGGACAAAATTTGGATTTTTATTAGGAAAATTTGTGTCACCAATAATTATTGGCTTCATTTATTTTTTTGTAATTTTTCCAACAAAATTGTTTTTAGTTTTTTTAAAAAAAGATAACTTAATGTTAAATGATAAATTAAGAAAAACTTATTGGAAAGCTCATAACAATGACTCAAATATGAACAATCAGTTTTAATGGAATTTTTAAAAGAATTATTTACTTTTGTGATACACAGAAAAAAATACTGGCTTGTACCTATTTTGTTAGTTTTGGCAATCTTTGGTATTTTAATTGTTTTAACTCAGGGAACTGCTTTAGCTCCTTTCGTATACACTATATTCTAAATAATATTTAAAAAATGTCTTTAATTATGGGAATATCATGTTTTTATCATGATAGCTCTGTAACATTAATTGAAGATGAAAAAATTATTTTTGCAGCTCAAGAGGAAAGGTTTACTAGAATTAAACATGACAGTTCGTTTCCAAAAAAATCAATTCAGTATTTATTAAAAAAACAAAATATTAAGCTGAATGATTTAGAGGCAATAGTATTTTATGAAAAACCATTTTTGAAATTTGAAAGACTTTTGGAAACTTATATTGCTTTTGCTCCAAAAGGTTTTAAATCTTTTTGTGCATCTATACCAATATGGTTAAGAGAAAAACTTTTTCAAAAAAGACTACTAATTTCTCAATTAAAAAAAATTGATAAATCATTTAACCCAACAAATAAAATAAAATTTTCAGAACACCATTTAAGTCATGCTGCTAGCGCATTTTACCCTAGTCCTTTTGAGGAAGCTGCAGTTTTGACTTTAGATGGAGTTGGTGAATGGGCCACAACAACAATATCTTATGGAAAAAATAATAAGATAAAAATTTTAGACGAGATACATTTTCCACATTCACTCGGTTTGCTTTATTCTGCATTTACCTATTATCTTGGATTTAAAGTTAATAGTGGCGAATATAAAGTTATGGGCTTAGCTCCTTATGGAGAACCCAAATATAAGGAATTAATTTATAAAAATTTAATTGATGTCAAAAGTGATGGATCATTTAAATTAAATATGAATTTTTTTGATTTTGCAACCGGTCTAAAGATGACAAATAAAAATTTCTCAAAATTATTTGGGGAAAAAGTTAGACTATCTGAGACAGAGGAAATTACTCAATTCCACATGAATGTTGCTTCCTCAATTCAAGTTGTTACGGAAGAAATCATAATTAAAATTGTAAAAAATATTAAAAAAAAAATAAATTCAAAAAATTTATGTTTAGCAGGCGGTGTCGCACTTAATTGTGTGGCAAATGGAAAAATATTAAAAGAAAAAATATTCGAAAATATTTGGGTACAACCAGCTGCTGGAGATGCAGGAGGTTCACTAGGTGCCGCATTAACATATTTTTATGAATTTAAGAACCAATCAAGGACAAATCAAAGCGTTGATACAATGGAAGGATCTTACTTGGGTCCTGAGTATAGTAATAAAGAGATTAAAGAAGAGCTCTTAAAATTAGGTGCTTTGTTTGAGGAAGTGAGTGATGAAAAATTATTAGATGAGACTGTTAAAGATATAATATCTGAGAAGGCCGTTGGTTGGTTTCAAGGAAAAATGGAATTTGGACCAAGAGCACTTGGAAACAGATCAATTATTGCTGATCCTAGATCTTTGAACATGCAGAAAACTTTAAATTTAAAAGTTAAATACAGAGAGAGCTTTAGACCTTTTGCTCCATCAATTCTTAGAGAGAGTGTATCAAATTATTTTGATCTAAATTGTGATAGTCCTTATATGCTTCTGGTTGCAAATATTAATCAAAATATAAAAAAAGAAATGAATGATAAGGAAAAAAAATTATTTGGTATTGAAAAATTAAATGTTGTTCGATCAAATATTCCTGCAGTTACTCATGTTGATTATTCTTCTAGAATTCAAACAGTCGACAAAAAGACCAATGGAAAATTTTATAATTTGATTAGTCGTTTTAATGAAAAAACAGGCTTTCCATTATTAGTTAATACGTCTTTTAATATTAGAGGCGAACCTATTGTTAATACAATTGAAGACGCATTTAAATGTTTTATGGGAACAGAATTAGATACCTTGGTAGTAGGAAACTTTATTTTAAGAAAAAAAGTACAACAAGTTGAATTTAATAAAGACTATAAAAAAAAATATAGTTTAGATTAGTTTAAGGCTTGTCAATTAAATTTAAAATTTTTTTTCCAATTAAGGTATAACCAATTTCATTATAATGACCATCAGATCTAAAAGGAAATAATGCAAGCGGGTCAGAATATTCTTTAAATACTTCCTCGTGAATATCAATTATTTCAATTTTTAAATTTGAGATTTTTTGTATAACTTTCTCATAATCATTATAATTTTTGTCACTTCCTATATTTTTAGAATATCTATCGTATTCAGGCAAATATATAAAATAAAACTCAATATTTCTTCTTTCTAAAATATTTTTTGTTTTTTTCATAATTTCGAAAAATTCATTTGAAATTTTTTGTTCCCAGTCTGGGTATTCTGTTGCTTTTTCTATAGTTAATGATCTTATAGTATTTAGTTTTAAAAATTTTTTAAAACTTTTTTTTTCTAATTGTTTTAGTTCATTCATAATCATTTTATCAATTTTACTTTGTTTAGAGGAAAGATTCTGAGTGAATTGATCTTCTTTAAGATATTCTTTTAACGTTTTATTTTGCAATTCATCTGTTAACTCGTATAAATCATTACCCTCAAAGTAAAACCATAATACTTTTTTTGGTTTAGCTTTATCTAAATATTCTTTTAATGTTGCAAATTTAATTAATGGTCCATTTCCTTTATATGAAAGATTAATTACTGTATTTTTATTTTTTCCTCTTAAGTTACCTGCTATTGAGTCCTTTTCTTTAACAAATGCTCCATGAACAAAAGAGTCTCCTATTAACAAGTAATCAACTTCTTCTTTATCCCAATCACTATCGTGATTGTTAAAACCATATCTATCACTCATATAAGTTGTAAAATATCCATTTTCATTTCCATGAACTGTTAGTCTATTAGATACTCCAGATAGTGGAAAAATAGATTCTGTGCTTTTTTTTTTTAAATATTTCTGGATTAATTGATAAAACAACGTCTGGGTTTTTCTTTTTTGTCTCAATATAGAACTCATATTTAGACCTAAAATCGTAAGGTAATTTTGATTTTTTTATTTCAATAAGTTTAGATTTAGAGATTCTATTTTGTTTTTTTTCATAAGAAGTTAGAAAAAAAAACCCCTCAACAAGGTATAGTGAAAAGATAGTGGAAAGTCCTATTATGAATGCTTTCATAAGAGACTCTTTTTTCATGAAAAAAGAAATTAAAGATAAAGTATTAAGTACAACTGCTAAATAATAATATTTAGCATAATATTCGCTCTTAATGCCACCATGTATAATCTCCGATCTATAAAAGACATAAATCAAAAAAAAAATTGAGATAACAAGAAATATTTGTGGGATAATTTTTTTACTCACTTCAAGTGATTCTAAATTAAATAAATTGATTTAAAATTTATTTTATATAGTAATCTTTGTAAAGCTGAAATATAAATTTTATGAAACTTGCTATTTGTTTTTTTGGAAATGTTGGTGGAAAAAAAGGTGGTCATGGCGAAGGAGGATTTCAGGATATCACAAAATATTTGATTGAAACAAAAAAAAATTTTGACAGCAATTATGGAGATATCGATTATTTTATTCATTCTTGGAGCGTTGACTGTAAAAATTCAATAATTGAAATTTTGCAACCAAAAGATAATAAATTTGAAGAAAATCAAGTTATCAATAGTCAACTAAAATCATTAAAAGATTATGGTTTAAGAAATATCGAAACTTATGCAAATATGTTTGGTGATGATTTCAAAGATTTTTTTAAAATTAATTTTTTTTCGGCTCAATCAAGGTGGTACAGTAATTCAAAATCTGTAGAAATAATGAAAAATTATTCTGAAACAAATAAAATAAAATATGATTGGGTATTACAAGTAAGATTAGATATAGTTTTTGATAAATTTTTTAATTTTAGCGAATTAAATAATAATAATTTTTATGTGCCCATTAGAGAAAAAGAAACAGATATAGCAGTTAATGATATGTTTTTTTTATCTAATTATGATAATGCAATCTCTTTTTCAAAAATTTACAGTTTAAGAGATCAATATTCGATAAGACCGCCAGTAGCGGCCAAGCAACATTTAGACTTCTTAAAATTAAATATTGAACAAGTTTTGAAATTTCAAAAAGATTTTAATATTGTCCGAAATAGTAAAAAATCATTTCCTTCTAAGTTAATCATAATCACCCTAAATATTTGGAAAAAATTTGTAATACTCCAACAAAATTTTATTAGAAAAATTGAAAAGCTTTTTTAATTTAAGTGAGAGTAGTTCATAATAATTATGATATTGCAAATAAGTAAGTATTTGATATAAAAAAAAAATGATAACCATTAAAACTGAAAATAAAGTAAAAAAAGTAACAAAACCTTGGGGTTATGAACTATGGCTCGCAGACGAGGATAATAAAGATAAATTTGCCTTTAAAAAAATTTTTATAAAAGCTCCTTATCAATCAAGTTATCAATTTCATGAAATTAAAGAAGAAACAATTTATATTGCATCTGGATATGGAATACTTCACTATTCTAATGAAAAAATTGACATTGAAAGATTTAAATTAAACAAGTATCCAAAAGATGAAATAGACAATATTATTAATTCCCTTCAAAAAAAAGAATTAAAAGCAGGTGATTGTGTAACTGTCAAAACAGGATATGTGCATAGTGTGGAAGCTACAAAAGACCTTACAATTATGGAAGCTTCGACTTTAGAATTAGATGATGTTTATAGATTAAATGATAAATACAATAGGTCCCATGGACATGTTGCAAGTGAACATAATCAATAGATAAGAACACAAACTGAAACATAAACCTAAATATTTTATATTAGATGTAGATGGTGTAATGACCACGGGTCAATTTATCTATTCTAGTAGAGGAAAACAATTTAAAATCTTTGGCCCACATGACTCTGATGGATTAAAACTTCTTAAAAATACATTAAATATTATTTTTATCAGTGCGGACAAAAGAGGTTTTTTAATATCTAAAAAGAGAATTAAAGATGATATGGGTTATAATATTAACTTAGTCTCAGAGGAGGATAGATATCAATTCTTAAATAAAAAATTTGGAATTAAAAATATAATTTATATGGGAGATGGAATATATGATGCAAATATTCTTAAAGATTGTTTTTATGGTATTGCTCCAAAAAATGCTAGAATCGAAGCAAAAAAATCATCTAATTATATAACAAAAAGTAAATCTGCAGAGGGAGCAGTATTAGATGCTTGTCTACACATAAAAAAAAAATTTTTCAAAAAAAATACAAAATGAACTTTAAAGTATGTATACTTGCCGCAGGTAAGGGGACACGTAATTCTTATAGCAATGATTATCACAAGGCATTAATTCCGGTTAACGGAAAATCAGTACTTTCAAATATTATAGAATGTTACCCAGTTAAAACTGAGTTTGTAATTGCATTAGGATATAAATCGGAATTAGTTAGAGAATACATAAAAATAACACATCCTAAAAAAAAATAAAATTTATAAAAGTTGACAACTATGAAGGAAAAGGTTCAGGTCCAGGATATTCATTACTTCAATGTAAAAAATATTTACAATCACCATTTATATCCCATGCTTGCGATGCTTTAATAAACAACAAGGTAAAAAGTTTAACTCATAATTGGCTTGGATACGATATAATTAAAAAAAAACAATTTTCAAAATTTGTATCTGTTGAAAGAAAGAAAAATGGATTTGTAAATTTTAAAAGAATTAATAATAGGGGCAAGATATTTGTTGGTGTTGCGGGGATTTATGATTACAAAAATTTTTGGCAAAATTTAAGATTTAAAAATTTTTTCTCATCTAAATTATCAAAAAAAAATAATTACGAAAAACAAATGATTGATGGCTTTGAAAGTTTAAAAAAAATTAAATTAAAAAGACTTAATTGGTTTGATACAGGTGATGATTTTACTTATGAACAGTCACTTTTAAAAATGTCAAGAGGTAATAATCTTGTGATGCCTAAAAAAAATGAATTTATATATTTTGAAAATAAAAAAGTAATAAAATATTTTAAAGATTTAGATATCGCAAAATATAGATTTAAAAGAGTCAAATATCTAAATAAGTTTATGCCAAAAAATATAGGTATAAAAAATAATTTTTTACATTATGATTTTTATGAGGGAAAAACTTTAACTTATTTTAAAACAGGTGATGTTTTTGAATTCTTTTTAAAAAAAATGATAAAGGATTTTTGGAAAGAGAAAAATCTTAATAAAAGACTTAAAAAACAATTTCAAAAAGAATGTTATGAATTTTATAAAACAAAAACTTATAATAGAGTTGAAAAATTTATCAAAATGTATCCTGACTCAAATAAAATTAAATTTGTTAATAATTACAAAATTAGAAGTATCAAAAAACTTTTAGAAGATATTAATTGGGATTATTTAAAGAGAGGTAAACCAACAATCGTTCATGGAGATACTGCACCAAATAATGTGATCTTTGCCAAAAATAAAAAAGAATTTAAACTTATTGATTGGAGAGAAAAATTTAACAATTTAATCGAGTATGGCGACATATATTATGATCTTGCAAAAATATATCATGCCCTAGAGATTTCCCAGCTCTTAGAAGTTAGCAAATCATATTCTGTTAATGAAAAAAATAATAAAGTTGCTATTAAGTATGAATTATATAAAAATTTGATAACTTTCAAAAATATATTTAGAAAAGTTATCATGAAAACTGACTTAGACTTTAATAAAATTTTTTTACTATCAAATATAATTTTTTTAAATATAGCACCTCTTCATCCAGGTAAATTTGGTAAGCTTTTTTTTTGGAAAGGAATTTATAATCTTAATAAATCACTCGATGAAAAATAAAAGTTTAATTAAATTATATCTAAATGAAAAAATTAAGATTGCGAAAAAAATTAATATTAACGAAATAAACAAAATTTACGAAAAGTTAATTCAAACATATAAAAAAAATGGAAACTTGTATTTAATGGCAAATGGAGGACCCGCAGGTTTAATCGATAATGCATCAACAGATTTAAGATTTCATCCTTTTGTGAGTGACGATAAAAGTATAGTTTTAGATGGAGTAAAAAAACTCAAAGTAATTTCTTTGATAGAGTCAGCAGGTGCATTAACAGGAATTTCAAATGATGTTGGTTTTGAAAATGTTTTTGTAGAACAACTTAAAAATTATGTTTATAAAAAAAATTTAAATAAAAATGATCTTTTAATCTGTTTCTCAGGAAGTGGAAATTCAAAAAACATCATTAATGCAATTAATTATGCAAAAAAATATTCAGTTTTTACTATTTGTATTAGCGGCAGATCAGGTGGTTTGGCAAAGAAAATCAGTGATTTATGTTTAATTGTTCCTGGAACTTCAAAATTTCCAGGTCAAATTGGTAAAAATGATAATAATTTTCATATTGAAGACTTTCAAACCTCGATAATGCATATAGTTACAGGCTTACTAAAGAATTATGTATCAAAAATTAAAAAAAAAAAGAGTTAACTTTTTTATCAAAAAAAGTCTTAACGTCAGGAAGATTTTAATTGATATGTTATTTAATGCACAATCTGGACACGCAGGTCCATCATTATCTATAGTAGAATTACTTGTTTATTTTTACTTTTCAGATAACAGCTATAAAGATAAAAATTTCAAATTGATTATTTCAAAAGGTCATGCGGTACCAGCATGGTATGCAACGCTTATTGAATTAGGTATACTAAAAAAAAATAATGTTTTTAATTTAAGAAAATTGAATAGTAAATTACAAGGACATCCAGATAGAAACTATATGAAAGAAGTAGATAGTGGCACTGGTGCATTAGGTCAAGGTCTTTCAGTGGCCATAGGTTATGCAATTGCAAATAAATTAAAGAAAAAAAAATCTAAAATTATTTGTATTTTGGGTGATGGAGAACTTCAAGAAGGACAAATTTGGGAAGCAGCAATGTATATTGGAGCAAAAAAAATTGATAATTTGATAACAATTGTGGACAATAATAAATTTCAAAATGAATTATCAGTCAAAAACACCTTGCCATTGGGAAATCTAAAAAAAAAATGGGAAAGTTTCGGATTTAAAGTTGAAGAAATAAATGGCCATTCTTTTGCTCAAATAGATAGAGTAATAAATAATTTTAATTCGAAAAAGTATAAAAAACCTTTATGTATAATAGCCAATACTATTAAAGGTAAGGGAGTGCCATTTATGGAAAATTCAGGAGAATGGCATTCTAAAGTAATTTCAAATGATGATTATATTAAATGTAAGGAATATTTGTAAAAATGGAAGCACTTAGAGATACATTTGGAAAAACTCTAGAAAAAATTGGAAAAAAAAAATCAAAAAATAATTGCAATATCTCCTGACTTAAAACAAGCAACTAAATTAAGTTATTTCTTCAAATCATTTCCAGAGAGATCCATCGAAACTGGTATAGCTGAGGCAAATGCTGTTGGAATTGCATCTGGGCTTGGTATGTCTGGATTTCGTCCCGTTGTTGCAAGCTTTGGTTCATTCTTAACAGGTAAAAATATTGAAATTAGAACTTCTATAGCTTTTAATAAATCACCAGTAATTCTTATTGGCACACATGGAGGTCTCATAGGATACGATGGTCCAACTCAAGCAGGATTACAGGACATATCTGTAATGAGGTCAATTCCCAATATAAAAGTATTACAACCCTCAACACCAATAGAAACTAAAAAAATTTTAGAATATTATGTGAAAAATAGAGACTTAGTGTACATAAGAGTTTCAAGAGAAAAGTGTAAAGAATTTTTTAATAGAAATTTTAAATATAAAGAAGGTCAGATAAAGACCATTATTAATAATCATAAAGATGGAGTTGTATTTACCTCGGGTGCGTTGTTGCAAAGATGTTATGAGGCAATAAAATCCATTAAAAATCATAAAATAGGTTTAGCTAATTTTTCAAGTATAAAACCCATTGATTTAAATAAGTTAAATCAAATTTCAAAAAAAACTAAAAAAATAATTACTGTAGAAGATCACAATAAAAATGGTGGAATGGGTTCCGCTATTAATGAAGCATTGATAAAGATAAATTCAAAAGTGCAGATATTTAATATTGGTCTTGAAGACGTTTTTACTCAAAGTGGTTCTGTGGAGGACTTGTATAAATACTATAAATTAGATGTAAAAAATTTAAAAAAAACTTTTGTAAAAAAAATACAAAGTTAGTAGATTAATTGTTTTTGAATTTTTGTGTCCCATGTTTTTTTTTTCAGTAAAACATTTGCAATTTTAGTTGCACTATCACCTTTACCAAAATAAAAATTTCTCTTATATCTAATTTTAAATAACTTATTAATTTTATTCTCTATAGTTTTTGATTTTATTACTACATTATGTATTGATTTACTTTTGTATCTATTTTGTTGTCTTGAACCAATATTGATAGTAGGCACTCCATAAAAGGGAGCCTCTCTAATTCCTGCACTAGAATTTCCAATTATTAAATTAGCATTTTTAAGTGAACTTAAAAAGTATTCAAATCTCATTGATCTTAAGACTCGAATATTCTTATTTCTTTTAAAAAATTTTTTGATTTTTTTAATTATAATTTGATGACCATTGTCATTATTTGGATAAATAATTATAAATTTTTTTTTTGATTTAATTATTGATCTAAAAAGAATTTCAGTTTCTTTACCTATTTTGTTTAACTCACTAGTAACTGGATGGTAAAGCAAAATCCCATATTTTATAAATTTGAATTCATATTTATTTTGTATTTCGTTTATACTAGGAAGATTTTTATCATTCATTATATCTAAGTCTGGACTACCGGTTATAAATATTTTTTCTTTTTCTTCACCTAAAAGAGCTAATCTTTTTTTCGCATTAGTGTTAGATACAAAATGAATGTGGGATAATTTGGAAATTGAATGTCTCAGATGCTCATCTACAGTTCCAGATCTTTCACCACCTTCAATGTGCCCAACTAAAATATTATTTAGCGTTCCTACGATTGAAGCCGCAAGAGGTTCAACTCTATCTCCATGAACTATAATCAAATTTGGTTTGATCTTTTTAACATAAGAGGAAAATCCATTAATAGTTCTAGATAATATTATATCCATAGTTTCATTTTTTTTATTATTTATAAATTTTTTTGTTTTTAATTTTTTAAATGTTTTATTAATTTCTTTAAATGTACTTCCAAATTTTTTGTCTAGGTGCATTCCAGTAATAAAAATTGAAACATCAAATCTTAATCCCTTTAACTTTTTTATAACTTGTTTAATCTTTCCAAAGTCAGCTCTTGTGCCAGTGATAAATAAAATTTTTTTCTTTAGAAATCTATTTTTCATATAAATTTTTTTTTTTATTTGAACATTTTCAGGTATGTTTTGCTTCGCTCTTTTTCCAATAACTTTTTTTAACTCTGAGGCTTTAAAATCACCATTACCAGGCCTTTTTACCCAAATATTCTTTAAGCTCAATTTATCTCCTTTTTTTATTTTTTTAATACTCACTACAGATGCAAATGCAAATTTTGCAACAGGTTTTTCTTTTAAAAGTATTTTTTTTAAACCTTTTTTAGAATCGTGAATTATTCTTGTTCCGCGAATAAGATCTTTAAGTTGATTGAAATCTATAGATGAGCTTATATCTGGACCTCTAAATTTTTTTTTATTATCTACATAGTGTTTTTCAATTATCGATGCGCCCATTGCTACAGCTGCAAATGATGTATAATTACTTGAAGTATGATCTGATAATCCAATTACTGCATTTGGAAATTCTTTTTCAAGTTCAAGCAAACAATTCAATCTTACATCAGATGGGTCAGTAGGATAAAGATTAGTACAGTGCATAATTGCATATGGGATTTTATACTTTTCAATAATCCTAACTGATTTTCGAATACTTTTTACATTATTCATTCCAGTGCTAAGAATTATTGGTTTTTTAAATTTACAAATATATTCTACCAGGGGGTAGTTGTTACACTCTCCAGAACCAATCTTAAAAGCTGGAACATTAATTTTATTTAATCTTTCAGCTGCTTCTCTTGAAAAAGGTGTGCTTACAAAAATTAAATTATTTTTTTCGGTAAATCTTTTAAGTTTTTTTTCTTCTATTGCATTTATAGAATTACTTTTAATGACATTATAAATACTACTCTTAGCATTAGGAGGAAATATTTTTTTTGCCTCTAAACTCATTTCTTTTTCAGGTATATGTGTCTGCATTTTAATAATTTCAGCACCTGCTTTTTTTGCTGATAAAATAATTTTTTTTGCAAGATCTACTTTGCCAGCATGATTGATACCCAACTCAACAATGACAAGAGGATAATTATTTTTGCTTATTGATCTTTTTTTAATTTTAATAGCTGGTATCATAATTTAAGTTTAATATTATTAGCGTAAATATTATATACAAATATTATTTATTATTATAAACAAATTTATGAGAATAATTCCAAAATTAGAAATCAAATCAGGGTATTTAGTAAAAGGTCGACAGTTAGAAGGATATAGAAAGATTGGTGATCCTAAACTGTATGCTGAAAAATACTATTTGGAAGGTGCTGATGAAATTTGTTTTGTGGATATTGTTGCAAGTCTTTATGATAGAAAATTAATTTGTAATATAGTAAAGAATATTTCTACAAAAATTTTTGTACCACTTTCAGTTGGTGGTGGAATAAAAAACTTTGAACAAATAAGAGAAATTTTTGAGTCTGGTGCAGATAAAATTCACATTAACTCTCACTTATTTAATGATTTAAATTTTATCAAAAAATTTGAAAATATTTATGGAGGTCAATCAATTAGTGTTGAAATTCAAACAAAATTATTTGAGGGAAGTTATTATTGTTTCTACGATAGAGGAAGAGAGTTTTCAAGTATTAAATTATTAGATTGGTTAAAAAAATTAAATGATTTTAATTTTGGAGAATTGATTATTACTGATATCGAAAGAGATGGAATGAAAAATGGTGTTAATCTTGAACTAATAGATTTGGTAAAACAAAGAATAAATCAAAAAAACTTAGTTTATTCGGGTGGTTTCAATCCTGAAATTGATGATATCTCAATTCTAAAAAAAAAAATTAGATGGTTTAATGATTGCCTTAAGCCTACATGATAATTTATTTTCAATGAAAAAGTTTTCAGAAAGGTTTAATTGAAAAAAATAAATTATATTGAGTATGGAGTTGGTAACTTTTTGAGTATTGAAAACTCATTAAAAACTATTGATATAAGCCTTAATATCGTCGATAGACCTGAAAAATTCGATAGAAACCTACATACTCTTTTGCCCGGTGTTGGAAATTTTGACTATTGCATGAAACAACTTGCCAAAAATAATTTTGTAGATTTTCTTAAAGATCAAAGTAATTTTGAAAAAAATTTAGTTGGTATATGTGTTGGGATGCAAATAATGTTTACAAAAAGTGAGGAAGCCAATGAAATTCCAGGTCTAGGAATTTTTGATGGCGAGATTATTAGTCTAAATAACATTGGTATAAAAAAAACTCCAATTATAGGTTGGCAAGAAATTTATGGTAATTTTAAAAGCAAATTTATGAATAAAAAGTTTTATTTTATACATTCTTATGGGAATATAGATTCTGATTACTCTTTATCTTTTTACAAAAAAAATGATATTCAAATTAATGCCATAATTAAAAAAGATAACTTTATTGGTTTACAATTTCACCCTGAAAAAAGTGGCCAAATTGGTATAGATTTATTAAATGAATTTTTTAAATAAAAAAATTGAAAATGCTTCTGCTTTTAAACAGAGCAAGTTAGAAAATACTGATAAAAATTTATTATCTTTTTATGGTTTAGATAAAAATGTAAAATTTTGTAAAAGATGTTTAATTTCTAATCAAAGACCATCTTCAACTGTAGAATTTAAAAACAAAGGTCAAGCAAAGTCAACTATAGAGTTTGATGCAAAAGGAGTTTGTTCAGCATGTAATTTTCAGGATTTAAAGGACACATCAATTGATTGGGTTGATCGAGAAAAACAATTAGTAGATTTATGTAATAAGTATAGAAAAACTAATTCAAGATATGATTGTATTGTGCCTGCTAGTGGAGGTAAAGATAGTTTTTATACTGCACATTTGCTTAAAACAAAATATGGAATGTCACCTTTAACAGTTACTTGGGCCCCTCACATTTACACTGATTCAGGGAGGGCAAATATGGATAGAATGATTCATGCTGGTTTTGACAATATATTATTTACTCCCAATGGTGCGCTTCATAGAACTTTGACAAGTTTAGGATTTGTAAATCTCTGTCATCCTTTTCAATCATTTATTATAGGTCAAAGATTAATTGGACCAAAAATAGCTAAACTTTATGATGTAAAATTAATTTTTTATGGAGAAAATCAAGCTGAGTATGGAAATAATATCAAAGAAAATGATAATCCTAAAATGCAAGAAAAGTTTATTTCTAATAGTAAAGATAGTGAAATTATCATTGGAAAATTGCCTTTAGAAAAAATTATAAAAGATAATGGTTTTCACATGAAAGCCGCAGAACCTTATACTCCAATTTCTAATGAGGAGCTAAAAGATTCAGGAATACAAGTTCATTATTTATCTTATTATAAAAAATGGGATCCACAGGAGAATTATTATTATGCTGTAGATAACGGGGGTTTTATGCCAAATGATCAAAGGACAGAAGGAACTTTCTCGAGATATAGTTCTTTTGATGATAAGATAGATCCTCTGCATTATTATACAACTTTAATAAAATTTGGCATAGGTAGAGCAACTTATGATGCAGCTTATGAAATTAGAACAAAAAAAATTGATATAGATGAAGGTAAACTTTTGATTAAAAAATATGAACATGAGTTTCCAAAAAGATACTTTAAAGAGATTTTAAATTACATGAAAATAAATCAAGAACAATTTGTTGAAGTTATAGATAATGCAAGATCACCTCATCTATGGAAATATATTGATGGTGAATGGTATTTAAGACATAAGTCATATTGATGAATAAAAAATTATTAGCTATTATTCCAGCAAGAATAGGCTCTAAAAGATTAAGAAAAAAAAATCTTAAAATTTTAGGTAATAAAGAATTGGTTTCGTGGACTATAGATTTTGCAAAAAAAACAAAAGTATTTGAGAAAATTTTTATTTCTACTGATAGTAAAAAAATTCAAAAAATTGCTATCAAAAAAAAATGTTCTTGCCCTTATCTTAGACCCAAAATACTTTCGAATGATAAAACAAACCTTGTTGATGTGTGTTTGCATACTTTAAATTTCTTAAAATTAAGAGGATTTGAATATAATGGTATAGTGTTATTGCAGCCAACCTCACCTTTTCGTTCTTTAAAGTCTCTAAAACTTGCATTAAAAAAATTTAATAATAGCGGAAAAAAGGAGTCCGTAATATCAATAGCTACAGTCAAGAAAAATCCTTATTCTTGTGTAATAATTAAAAATAATTATTTAAGACCATTAATGAAAAATCATGGACTTAACAAACAATCACAAAATTTGCCGAAAATTTTTGCACCTAATGGATCAATTTATATTACTTCACCGAAAAATTTAAAAAGATACAGATCATGGTTTTCAAAAAATACTAAATTTATGAAAAATTTTTACGACTATGAAAATTTAGATATTGATTATTTGTCAGATTTTAAATTTGCTCAATATATTATTAGGAATGAAAAAATTTATAAAAATTAACAACATTAAAATTGGAGATGAATATCCTCCAGTTTTTTTTCCAGATATAGGAACCTTTTTTAATAGAAATATCAAAGCTGCAGAGAAGATGATTAATAAATTAATTTACTCGGGTGCAAAAATTGTTAAAGGAGAAATTTTACACGATCCCAATATAGCTTTAAATATAAATTCAAATGAAAAATATCTTGGCAAAAGAAATAAAATTATAAAAGAAAAAATAAGAGATGTAATTGAACGAAAAGTAGTTTCTTTATATAATTATGAAAAAATTTTTTCTATTTGTAAAAAAAAAAAAATACCATTTGTTTTATCAGTATACGATTTTAAGGGCGCAAATTTTGCAAAAGAAATTGGTGCGGGCGCTTTGAAGATAGCTTCCTCTAATTTAATGCATAGACCTTTGATAGAGCATGTTTGTAAATTAAAACTTCCTATAATTCTTGATACAGGTAGATCAAGTTATACAGAAATTAAAAAAAGTTTATCTTGGTTTAAAATTAAAAAATTTAATAAAATTCATATTCAGCACAGTCCTTATCCCCCACCTCATTCCTTAAATAAACATGATTTATTAATGTTAAAAAGTTTAAAGAGAGACTTCAATTTGACTGTTGGACTCTCAGACCATCATTCTGGAAATGAAATGTTATATGCTGCTATTGCTTTAGGTGCCAACAGTGTTGAAAAAGGAATCATATCAAATTTAAATAAAGACGATCAAGATGTTCATCACGCTTTAAGTATTAAGGAATTTGAAGAAGTAAATAAAAAATGTATAAATGTGTATAAAGCTTTAGGTAAATCAAGAAGATTTTTATCTGCTCGTACCCCAAGGCATAATTTTAGGATGTGCATAATTTCCAGTAGAAATATTAAAAAAAATGAAAAATTGAGTGAAGCAAACTTAACATATGCTTTTCCGGTAAAAGGAATTGAGGCAGAATTTTTAAAAAAGATATTAGGAAAAAGATTAAAAAAACAAGTAAATAAATTTACTCCTATCAAATGGGAAAATTTAAATGGTAATTGAAATAAGGAAACCTACTTTCCAAAGTTTGGAGAACAAAAAGTTTGATATAAAAAAAAAAAAGAAACTTTTATATAAAAAAAAAAATATTGAAATATATGTTTGTAATTTTTTAGATAATAAATCGAGATTTTATATTTTTAAAAATAAATATAAGAAAATTTTTATCAAAATAATTAAAAAAGATGATTTTAAGATTAAAGAAGAGCAACAAATTAGTAGCTATTTAAAAAAGAAGAAAGTAAATGTTCCGAAAGTTCACTCAAATAAGTATTTTTTATCATTTTTTAAAAAATATTTGAAAAAAAATGAAAGTATAGTTTGTTATGATTTAATAGAGCCAATTTCTACATTGAAAGATAGAGACTTTTTTGATTTGGGCAAATCTTTGTATTTTTTTCATAAAAGTTTCAAAAAATATCCAAGAAAAAACATTGTTAAAAGAAACACTTTTTCAAGAATAAAAATGTTAAAAAATACTTTAAAAAAATTTATATCGAAATCACATAGAAAGAATAATCAGCTGGATAAAATAAAAAGAATTCTTATTAAAGAAAAAAATATATTTGATAAGATTAATAAAAAAGAGTTAGACTGTTTAACACATGGAGATTTAGTTCCATCAAATATTATTAAATCAAAAAAAAAGATATTTTTTATAGATTTTGAAGACTCTAGCTATTCTTATTTTTTTAAAGAGTTAGATATTTCATTAATCATAGAAAGGTTGATATTATTTCAAAGAAGTTTAAGCAAAGATAAAAAAAAAAGATTGATTAGTTTATTAATTAATGGATACAAAAATAAAAATCATAATAAGGTAATTTTTAATAAATCATTATATTTTGCATCAATTTTTAATAATATTAAGTCTATGTTAACACTATTAAATAGCTATGACGTCAAAAAAAAATTTATTAATTTAGAATTAAAAAAATTTTTATATCTTTATAATTTAACAAATCATAACAAAGAATTAATAAAAACTTTTGAAAAAAATTAAAAAAAATATTATCTTAACTGCGAGAGATATCTCTGCTGCAAATGCATTAATTAATTTTAGAGATTTATTAAAGAAACAATATAAAATAATTGTTTATTGTGAAAACCCTGCATATGATTATCTTAAAAATAAGTTTAAATGTATAAAATTTCTTAATAAAAAAAATGAAATAGATAAAATCTTTAATAATAAAATACATTCAATTATTTCTGGGTATTCATCTAAAGTTTTAAAAAATTTTGGTGTAGATGAGATTTTAGTTAAAGAGGGTAATAAAAGACAAATTTTAACTTTTATTTTTCAAGATTATCCTGGAGATTTTAATCTTTCTTTAAAATCTCATCCAAAATATTATTTGGTTGTAAACGAACTGGCCAAAAGAATAACAAAAAAACTTACAAAAAAAGAGACTATTGTCGTAGGCTATGCTTTTTTAAAAAGGTTAAAAAAGAATTATTCAAAAAGTAAATCTATCAAAAAAAAAATTTTGATAGCTGGCCAACCCTTAAGCGATTTAAATTATCTTAAAGATTATTTTAGAGATTTAGCAAAAACTCTAAAAATCTATAAAGAAAAATTAGTCATATTTTATAGACCTCATCCCGCTGAAGAAGCACATACACAGATGATGAAAAAGATATTTAATAATCACAATCTTAAAGTAAAAATTACTCAAAAAAAAAACCTATATGATGATCTTTCAGAAATTGACTTATTAATTTCTGTAAACTCCACTATTGCAATAGATTATAATTATATGAACTTTTTTTTAAAAAAAAAAGGTTTTGCTATCTATTATATCAACAATAAAAAAATGAAAAAAATATTTAATCAAATAAATTTGTACTCAAAAATGAACTTTGCCAAAGAAGTAAATACAAAAAAACAATTAAATAGATTGATTAATAAGGTAGCCAATAGCAAATTAATTGCTAATCCTTTGAGGAATGAATTTAATCATTCAGAATCAAATTTTAAAGATTTTCTAAGAAAAATTAATATTATTATTAACTTAAATAGTATATAAGATTTAAAAATGGCAAAAATAACTAAACTTGATGAACTACTAAAAGAAAATAAAGCTGGAGAGAGTCATATTGTCGACCAGGTTTTAAGCAGAACTAGTGATGACATATATAAAGAAATTGTTCCTTTCCCAAAATTAATTCAGGTAGAAACGACCAATATTTGTAACCATGGATGTGAATTTTGTGCTTATACAACTATGGAAAGAAAAAAAAAACATATCAATAGAGAACTATTTATTAAAATTGTAAGAGACTCTTATGAGCTCGGTAGTAGACAGATAGGCTTATTTTCAGGAGCAGAACCTTTAACTTGTAAATGGCTAGATGAATATATTAAAATTTGCAAAGATATTGGATATGAATATTGTTACATCTCAACAAACGGCTCCTTAGCCAATTTAGATAAATTTATAAAACTTGTTGAAGCAGGATTAGACTCAATCAAATTTTCTGTTAACGGTGGAACAAGAGAGATTTATAAAGAAATACATGCTAAAGATAATTTTGATAAAGTCATTGAAAATATTAAAGGTTTAGATAACTACAGAAAATCGAATAATAAAAAAATATGGCTCGGTGTTTCATTTGTTGCTGTGCCAAAAAGTAAAAAAAGTTTTTATTCTTTAGAAAAAATTCTTGGAAAACATGTGGATGAAATCATAATGTATGAAGCAAATAATCAATCTGGGCAAGTTGAACATTTGAATCCAGGTTTTGAAAAATGCAGTTTACCATTCGCAAAAGCACATTTTACGGTAGAAGGTTATATGAGAGCTTGTTGTAATGATTATGAGAATTTTTTAGCTTTAGAAGACATAAAAAAAATGTCAATTAAAGACGCATGGAATGGGGAGAGATTTAAAAAGTTAAGAAAAAAACACATAGAGGATAAGCTAGATGGCACTTTGTGTGGTAAGTGTATCAGAAATTCCAAATGTAAAGTTGAACCCATAAATTCTGAATTAATTTAATTATGCATAAACTGCGCTGGAATTTTAAAAAACTATTATTGATAAAAAATAAATACATAAATTATGATTATTTTTTTTCACAAAAACTCAAAAATATTAGGCAAAAAGTAAATAAATCTATTACTTTAAATATAAATCATGAAAAAGCAGTCAAAGATTTAAATGAGCAAGGGTATTTCTTAGCTAAAAATGTTTTTGATGATGATACGATAAATCATTTTTATGAGGAGTTTGATTTTGTTATAGAAAAATACGAAAGCACTTTTGATAAAAATGATATTTCAAATTCTTCTCAGGTTAGGATTTTTAATCAAAAAGACATGATAAGAGATAAACTATATGCCTGCAGTGCTTTATTTAGTAATTCTAAACTAAAAAAAATTATAGAATCTCAATTAGAAAAAAAATTTATTTTTAATTCAGAAATTTTCTTTCAGAAAAGTGGTCATACTAAATACCCTTTGGCAAAAGATTTTCATTTTGATGTTTTAAATTCTATTAAAGTTTGGCTTTATGTAGACGATTGTTGTGTAAATAGTGGACCTTTAGAGATAGTTAAAAAAACACATATGAAAAATAAAGAAATAAGGGATGATTCATATATAAAGAAATTAAAAATTGATAATGTATCTAAAATTCAAGAATTTGAAAATACTATCAAATTAACTGCACCTAAAGGGAGTATAATCATATTTAATACAGACATTTTTCATAGAGCAACAGAAATTAAGAAAGAATTTTCTAGAAAAGTCATTAGGGGTCACTCTTTTTCTGAAAAATCACAAATTTATAACTATGAAGTCCAATCAACTAACTCAAATCATTGAAAAAAAATACTTATAATAGTAACTATCATTTTTTTTATTTAAACACCAACTTGTCTTATTTCATCAAGTATAAGAAAATTTTTTATTAAAATTTAAACACCAGGTATGGACTCAAAAAAAGCATGTGAAAAAATTTCCAAAATAGAAAAAAAATTTTTTCTAGACTTTTATTTGGAAAATATAAATCTTTGGCCATTAATTAGATTGTGGCTTTGGGAATATTTTACTAATGGATTAACTGATTATAAAAAAAATTCTAAAACATATTTTTTTAATAACATTTTTAGGAGAGCAGTACTTAATTTAAATTTATATAGTTTTTTTAATAATGAAATTAAGGCTAAAAATATTTTTTTTAGTAAAAAGGATGCTCTTTCAGTTTTAAAAGAAGATTCAAAAAAATATGACAGAGTAATAGATCCAATTGTTAGAAACACAAAAAAAGATTTGAAAGTTTATTATGATAGTAATTTGAACATGAATCTAAATTTAAAGTATGATAAATCAAGACTTAATACTTTCTTTGAGCTTTTACCTTTTAGAGTTTCTTTTAGTGAAAATTTTATGATCCAGACAAAAAAATTATGTAAAGAAAATAATATTGATCACAATATTTTTATTTGTGATGTAAAAATGGAAGTCAGTAATTTCTTTGATTGGTATAAATTTGGAAAAAAATTATTTAAGAAATATTCTACAATAAAAAAACTTTATGTTTATCCTTGGTATTCTTCAAGTATGATGGGACTTATAGCTGCATCAAAAAATTATTCTATTCTTTCATATGATATTCAACATGGTGTTCAGGGATCTCATCAGGCAATGTATACTCACTGGTTTAATGTCCCAAAAAATGGATATGAAATGGTACCCACAATTTTTTTAGTCTGGAACAATATAACTAAAAAATTTCATAAAAAAAATAATTCAAGTTATTTCAAAAAATTTCATAAAAGTTCTTTAAATAAAACACTTAAATTTTCACTACGAAAAAAAATAATAAAGAAAAACAAAATAAAAACAGTTTTATATTGTGTGCAACCAAAAACATTAAGTAATAATGAAACAATACCAAAATTTATAGAAAAATTTATCAAAAGAAAAGCTAACAATTATCTAAAATTTATTATACGTGTTCATCCGCAATTTAAAAAAGACATTAAATTAATTCAATCTTTATTCAAAAATGAAATTAAAAAAAATTACTTATCAATCGATGATGCTAAATTTTCTATATACAATACCTTAGAAAATGTGTCTCATTGTATAAGTGGTTTTAGTACCACTTCAGTAGAAGCATCTTTGTATGGAGTAAAATCTGCGGTATTTGGTGAGGACGCTAGAAATATTCTCGGTAAATATATAAATAAAAATAAACTAATATTAATTGATAAAAGAGAATCTAGTTTGGATCGTTGGATAAACAGTTAAATATTTAAAAAATTCAAATACTATCTCAGAAAAACTTGCAAATTAGTAAAAAAAAAATTATTAAGCTGAATAATTTTCGAAATTAACTAATATAAATATCATTTATAATGATTTCAAATATCCCAGAAACAGTAAAGTTCCTTTATAGCTCTGTAGAAAATGATAAAAAAAAGAACTTACATATACTTATATTTTTAGTGACTGTAGCATCAGTATTGGAGTTTTTAAGTATAAGTGCGGTTGTGCCACTAATTTCAACTTTGTTAAATCCTGAAAGTATAATTTTTTTTGAGTTTCTTAATTTTACAAATAAAGATGAAAATGAATTGAGACAGGTAATTATTTTTATATTTATATTTATAATAAGTATTACTGCGATTTTTAGAGTTTTAGTTTTAAGATACAGCTTAAGATTTACATCTTTACTTTCAGCAAGTATAGCTTCAAGAATTTATTCAAATACAATAAACCAATCCTATAAGTCAATTGTTAGTCAGAATTCAAATGTTTTAATATCTGGTATTACTGAAAAAATGAATACTACTGGTGGAATTATTTTTAATTTGTTAAACTTTTTTTCTAGTATACTTATAGGAACGGCAATTACTTTTGGGCTTTTCATTTATAATTATAAATTAACAACTATTTTAGTTTTAGTGTTCGGCTTAATGTATTTGGTTGTTGCATACTTATTCAAAATATATTTAAAAAAAAACAGTTTTATTTTATCAAAATATTCAGATTATAGAGTCAAGTTCTTGCAGGAGTCTATTGGTAGTATTAAGGTTATTATTTTAGACTCATTACATAATATTTTTTCTAAAATGTTTTCACAGGCTGAAAAAAAATTCAGGCTAGCCTCAGCCAATGTTGCGATTGTTGGAAGTTCACCAAAAATAATTTTTGAAACTATAGGAATAATTTTACTTTTGTTATTTTGTTACTTCTTTTTTCAAGGAAAAATAAATCAAAATATACAATTAGTTGTTTCTCTTGGGGTATTTGCATTTGCTGCTAATAAATTATTACCCCTATTTAATACAATATATATTGCTTGGGTTTTTTTATCAGGTTCACAAAATCAAATATCAGATTTAAAAAATTTGATTGATAGACTTGATGCCCAAACAGTAAATAATAATAAAACTTTTGATCTCAAAAATTTCTCAAATATAAAATTTGATAAAATAGACTTTTCTTATTTGGGGACTAGAAAAAAAATATTTGAAAAATTAAGTATAGAAATTGAATTAAAAAAAAAAATTGGAATAGTTGGTCAAACAGGTGGGGGTAAATCTACATTTGTTGATTTATTTATGGGACTATTAACCCCTACAAATGGAAAGATATGTGTTGATGATGTTGAGTTAAATAATACAAACTTAAAAAGCTGGCATTCTAAAATATCTCATGTACCTCAAAATATTTTCTTAATTAATGATAGTATTTTAAAAAATATAACATTTAATATCAATGAAGAGGTGTTAGATGAAAAAAAATTAAAACAAGCAATTAAAGACTCTCAATTAGAAAATTTTATCAATGATTTACCCGACGGTTTAAATACTGAGATTGGAGAAAATGGAATAAATATCTCAGGTGGACAAAAACAAAGAATTGGTATTGCGCGAGCTTTATATAAAATAAAAGAGATTTTAATTTTAGACGAAGCGACCAGTGCCTTAGACTATGAAACTGAAAAAAAAATAATGAGAAATATAATTATTAATAACAAAAATATAACTTTAATATCTATATCACACAGAAAAGAAAGCTTGGAAGATTTTGACCATGTAATTGATCTGAATCAAATAAAAAATAATTAATTAAAAGTTAATACATAAGATTCTTTATTAAATTTTATTATACCAAAGTTCAAAAATTATCAATTTATACATAAAAAAAATAATATCTTCTCTATGAATTCTTTCGAAAAAATTAACACTATTCTTGTTTATAAATTTATAAGCCTCATTAATCTCTTTATTGTTTAATAGATTATTTGAATTTAAATAACCATTTTTAATAAAATCAAAATAGTAATTGACAATTTTTAACATCCATTTTTTTGGGGGAGTAAATCCTTTTTTTCTTCTATTAATTATTTTGTCTGGAAGTTTATTTTTGAACAGATTTCTTAAAATTTCTTTTTGATCATTTTTATATCCATTTATCCATTCTTGCTTAAAAATAATATTTTCTACAAGATTATGATCTAAAAATGGTGATCTGTTTTCTACGCTGCAACTCATACCTAATCTATCTGATAAAGTAAGACAATCTGGTTCTAACCAACAATCAAAAAGATCTTCAGATATAATTTTTGACTTATGAGTGTTTTGTTTATTTTCTACTAATTCATTTAAATAGAATGGACTTTCATTCAGAACTTCTGCACTAAAAAATTTTTTTTTTAATTCAAATGTTTTGTCAAAAGTTGGATTTAGTGAAAAAAACTTTAAATTTTCATTCCCTTTTTTATTTTGTGACTCTAAATATAATTGCAGTAAAGAAGAAAAAATATTTGAATATTTTGATGATCCATTAATTTTTCTTAAAAGATTTTTAAATTTTTTTCCAAAATTAAATCTTGGTATTTTTTTTAATTTTTTTTCATTTTGTTGCTCAAAAATATTTTGCTTGATTGCTTGATTTACCCAGTGGTAACCCCAAAATATCTCATCACCTCCAATTCCATTTATCAATACTTTTATACCTAATTCTTTGGCTTTTTTATTAATTCTAAAAATTGAATAAGCTGCTAAATCACCAATTGGTTCATCCATTCTGTTCACCAAATCAGGAAAATCATTAATTATCTCATTATCTTTAATTCTTACTAAATTAAAATTTAATTTTAATGTTTTTGAAAATTCATATGCATCTTTAGTTTCATCATTTTTATCGTCATTTTCATAACCAACACAAATAGCTTCAATATTTTCATAAGAATTTTTTTTGGCTAAATAACTTATAATACTTGAGTCAATTCCAGATGATAATGAAAGTCCTAATTTAGCATCAGACCTAAGCATTATTTGAACAGACTCGTTTAATTGCTCATAAATAGATTTTTCCTTTTTTTCGTAATTTGTTGTTATTTTATTTAAGTTCCAGTAATTAGTTAGTTTAATGTCTAGGTTTTCTAATTTTAGTTCTAAAAAACATGCTCTAGGAAGTTTATAGATATCTTCAATTAAAGATAGTTTTCCTGGAGTACATTGATAATGAAGATATCTATTCAAGCTATATAAATTGATATTTTTTATCTTGATTAGAGGAATTATTGCTTTTAATTCAGATGCAAAAAAAAATTTATTTTTTTGTTTTGTGAAAAACAATGGCTTTTCTCCAAATCTATCTCTGATTAAAAAAAGTTTTTTTTCTAAGGTGTCCCAAATACAAATTACAAAGGTACCTCTTAATTTTTCATAAAATCTTTTTCCAAATTTTTTAAATAATGGCAATATTACCTCAGTATCAGAGTTAGAATTAAACGACTCAGCATTAAGAATTTTTTTTTTTATTTCTACATAGTTATAAATTTCTCCATTAAAAGTAAGAACATATCTTCCATCACTTGAAACTTTTGGTTGATTTCCATTTTCTGATAAATCTAATATTGAAAGTCTTGTATGACCAAGTTCACAATTTTCATCTGAATAGTAACCTTTTGCATCTGGCCCTCTATGAATAAGATTTTTATAATAATTATCTTTTAACAATTTTTGATTTAAACCACTATAAACACACCCAATAATTCCACACATTTTTTTAAATTTATTTTTCGTTTATATTAATATCTTTCTATTATAGTAATATTTAGGAAGATGTGATATCAAATTTAAACTATAATGTTCAAATTACCTATTCTTTTACTTATTTTTAATAGACCTGATAGTATAAAAAAAGTGATAAAGGTTTTAAAAAAATTAAAACCAATAAAAGTTTATGTATCTGCTGATGGCCCAAGAGATGGAAATTTTTTAGATTATAACTTATGTAGAGAGTCGCGAGAGGAAATATTAAACATTGATTGGGAATGTAAGATTGCAAAAAACTATTCAAATTTTAATTTAGGTTGTAGAGATGCAGTATCTAAAGGAATTACTTGGTTTTTTAAAAAGGAAGAACTTGGTATTATTTTAGAGGATGATTGTATTCCAAATTTAGACTTTTTTAAATTTTGTGAAATGAATCTTAAGAAATACAGAAATAATAAAAAAATTGGATGTATTACGGGTAACAATTTTTTAAAAAAATCTAATATCAAAGATACATATTATTTTTCCAGATATCCACATTGTTGGGGTTGGGCGACTTGGTCAAGAGCATGGGAAAAATATAAAAAAAATATTACTTATTGGCCAAATTTAAGACAGAAAAAATTTATAAATAAAATATTTTTTAAAAAAATTGAACAAAAATATTGGACTAAAATATTAAATTCCACATATGATAGAAAAATAGATAGTTGGGCGTATCCTTGGTCACTCTGTCTATGGAAAAATGATATGTTAACGATAACTCCCAAGTTTAATTTAGTAAAAAATATAGGTTTTGGAAAAAATGCCACTCATACCGTATCTGATTTTGATAATAATAGATATAAATCTTTTAAACTGCCAAAAAAATTCATTCATCCAAAACAAATAAAAATAAATTATGATAACGATGACTACGTTTTTAATAATCATTTTAAAGGAAAAAATTATTTGTATCCTCATAGATTTATTTATTTATTAAAAATTTTATTTTTTTCCCCTATCACTTTTTATACAAAGTTTAAAAAAGTGATTTTTTAATAATAATGATGTTTATAATTAATATTTTAAAATTAAATGATGCTTAAAAAACTATTTAAAATTATCTATTATTTTTTATTTGATTTATTAGTTTTGCTAAGAAATTTTAATCATAAATATAATTTTATAGTAATAACCCCAAGATTAATATCTAAAATAATTAAAAAATCTTTTATTTTCGATAAATTAAATAACAAAATTTTTATTCAAAATATAAGAGATGATTTTGATTTAATAACAATTCATGAAATTTTCTCAGATGAAAGCTATAATTTAAGGAATTTTAAAATTTGGAGCAAAATTAATGAGAAGTTTAATAGCCATTTTCAAAATGATACTACACCATTAATTATTGATTGCGGTTCTAATATAGGAGCTAGCTCAGAATATTTTAGACGTGTGTATAAGAATGCTGAAATAATAATGATAGAACCAGATAAAAATAATTTAGAATTTTCAAAAAAAAATATATCAATTAAGAATGAATTTTATGTTAATAAAGCTATTTCTTCAGAGGAAAAAATTTTAAAATTTTCAAATACATCAGAGGATAGCAGGGCTTTCAAAGTTGTAGATAATGGAAATTTAGAAATTGAGAGCACTACTATTGAGAATTTACTAGCTATTGCTGGCGAAAACCTTAAACCCTTTTTGATCAAAATAGATATTGAAGGATATGAAAAAAACTTATTTGAGAAAAATTTTACGTGGATTAAAAATTTTGATATAATTATTATAGAGCTCCATGACTGGATGTTACCAAACAAACATAATTCAAAAAATTTTTTTAGGGCCCTTTATAAAACTTTTAATAATGAGATAAATTTTGATTTTTTGATATCGGGTGAAAATTTAATACTGTTTAAAAATGACTAATTAGATAATTTTTATGAATTTTTCGCTATCAAATATTGTTACTTTTTTTTTATTCATAATAGGCTTATTAGTTTTAATATTAGCAAATTATAGTCATGATTATATTTCGTTTTCTGATAAATTTTATATATTTATATCGTACACTTTATGCTCGGGTATAATTTTATCTTATATAACAAAAATAAAAGCGTTTGATCATTTACCGATCCTGCCTTTAGTGTGCTTTTATTTTATTGCTTGTTATTTGATAGGAGCTTTTTTTGGATTTGAAGTTTTTACAAATCATGCAATAGTTAACATTTCAGACTTAAAATTTGCAATACAAATTTTAAGTCTAGGCATTATTTTTTTAATTTTTGGTTATTTATTATTTAATAAAATTTTTAGGAAATTTGAGAGAAAAGGATTTAAAATTCTAAATTTTTCTAAAATTGAAATTTTTTACTTTGGCTTAATCCTGAATTTATCAACATTGATATTTTTTTATATTATAGAGATACAAAATTTATTTATTTTCACCTCACAAATAAAATATGTTTTTTTGTTTTTAAGTTTTGGAACTTTTACAAGTTATTTTTTTCATTCTAATAGCTTATTTGAAAAAAAAAATTTTATTATTATATCTTTTAAAATTTCATTTATTTTTATGGAAATTTTAAAGGGTTCTTATGCACTACCTTTTATATTAATTTTTTTAGATTATGTTTATTATTCTTTTCTTAAAAAAAAATTTAATTTAATTCCTGTAATTATTTTTTTTATCACCTTTATTTTTATACATCAGGGAAAATATCAATTTAGAAATTTAACTTGGAACGTATTTAATTATGAGCGAAATCAAAATATTTTTGATAGTTCAAAAATTTTTTTAAAAATATATAAACATAATTTAAAAAATAATTTTGATATCAAAGATTTTTTTGACGTTAATAATAAAACTTATAGGAGAATAAATCATAGCTTTGAGTCTTTAGTTATTGTTACATCAAAATCTCCAAATGAAATAGATTTTTGGGGTGGATATTCATATAAAATACTTGCATCAAAATTAATTCCTAGAGTGTTTTGGAGCGAAAAACCCAGTGACACTCTAGGAAATGAATTTGGGCATAGATATAAAATTATTTCTCAAGATGACAAACATACTTCTTGGAATATGCCAGTTTTAAACGAGTTTTATGTAAATTTCGGAACTATTGGTGTAATAATAGGCATGTTTATGATCGGATCTTTTTTTAGTTTTTTAACTAAATTATTTTCAATAAAAGAGACAAAAAATGTAGAAGGTGTTGTAGCATTCTATTTTTTTATTCCATTATTTTATCTTGAAAGTCATTTATCTTTATTATTTGGAGCTATTTTACAGTCTTATGTAATATCAATTGTTATATCGGTTATTTTTATAATAATTTTTAGGAGGTTAAAATTAAACTTATTTTTTAAGTAAAAATTTTTAGATCAGAATATTTAAATTTTGATTTTAATTAATAATAAACAAAATTTTTTTTTAATATTTAAAAGTTTTAGAATGAAAATTGATAAAAAATCAAAAATTTTAATAGTTGGTTCAGGAGATAAGTTTGCATTAGAATATATTTATTATAAAACTTTTAAATATTTAGATTTTAATATTGAATTATTTAATATACAAAAATCTTTAAGTAATAGACTAACTGCAAAAACAAAAATACTCTTCTCAAAAATAAATCATTTTTTTTTACAAAAAAAAACTTTGAATTTTTTTAAGCATAAGAAAAAGAAATATGATTTAATTATTTTTTTTAAATCTATATATCTTGATAAAAAAACATTAAGAAATGTTAAGTTAATGAATGGAAATGGGTTAATTATAAATATTTTTCCCGATGATCCTTTTGATATTCACAATCCAGTTATTTCAAATAATAAGTTTTTAAAAAGTATAAAAAACTTTGATGTATTCTGTATATGGTCACTCAAAATAAAAAAAAAAAATAGATAAAAGATTTAAGATAAAAACAATATATCTTCCATTTGGATATGATAGTTTAACTAAAATTAAATATGTCAATTATAATAAAAAAAAAAAACAAATTAACTTCATTGGTACTTTTGATAAAAATAGATTTGAAATTATAAAGGCTATCAATACTAATATCAAAAAGATTATTCATGGTGGTAATTGGGCAAGATTAAAAACAAGTAACTTACCTAATTGCATAATAGGAAAGCATATTTATGAAAAAAAAATCAATAAATTAATGAATGAGTCTGCAATATCACTAAATATTCTAAGAGAACAAAATTATACATCACATAATATGAAGACATTTGAAATACCTTCCAACAATGGTTTAATGCTAACAAATCGATCTAAAGAGCAAGATTTTTTTTTTTAGAGAAAATAATTGTTGTTATATGTATTCATCTAAGAAAGAACTTAATCAAAAAATCCATTATATAATTAAAAATCCAAAGAAAGCCAAAACTGTAAGAAAAAAAGGTTTTAAAGTGGTAAAAAAACACTCTTACATAAATAGAGTTAAAAACTTAATTAAAGATCTAAATTCATGATTGGATGTTTCCAAAAAAAATATTTCAAAAAACTTTATTATAGCTCTTAACAAGGTAATGAAAAAAAAATAGAGATCTTATAATTTAAGATGAAAATTTGATTTCTATTAGATATAACTAATTACTTATGAAAATTATAGTTACTGGTGGCTTAGGATATATTGGAAGCAATATTGTATCTAGGTTATTAAAAAAAGGAGAAGACATTATTGTTATCGATAACTTAGTAAATAGTTCAAAATCAATAATAAATAAGATTAATAAAATTTCAGGAAAAAAATTTAAATTTTACAAAGCTGATTGTAAAAACTTGGAGGAAGTAAATAAAATATTTAAAAATCATCCACCTGATATTGTAATTCACTTAGCAGGATTAAAATCAGTCGATGAGTCTGTTAGATTTCCTAATAAATATATGTATGAAAATTTGACAAGTGCAAAAACAATAATTTCTGCTATGAAAAAAAATAATGCAAATAAATTAATTTTTAGCTCTAGCGCAACAGTCTATGGAAAGCCGGCTCATTTACCAATTAGTGAAAAGCATTCAACCAGACCATTACATGCATATGGTAAGAGCAAGCTAGCGATTGAGAGAATAATAAATCAGGTTTGTAAAAAAAATAAAAAGTTTGCAGCTATTACTCTCAGATATTTTAACCCAGTTGGAAGTGACAAGTCAGGTTTATTATTTGATAATCCATTGAAGCCGACAAATTTATTTCCAAATATAACTTTATCCATAAAAAAAAAAAAGGAATTAAATATTTGGGGAAGTAATTATGAAACTAAAGATGGAACACCAATTCGAGACTATATTCATATTTTAGATTTAGTAGATGCACACATAAAATCTATTAAATTTCTATTAAATACAAATGGTTGTCATGTATTTAATGTTGGTACTGGTAAGGGCTATACGGTTTTAGAAATAATTAAAAAATTTGAAAGTATTAATAAAATAAATATAAATTATAAATTTAAAAATAAAAGACCTGGAGATTTACCAATTTTATTTTCACTTACAAAAAAAATAAAAAAAAAAATCAATTGGCAAAGTAAAAAAAGTCTTTCGGATATGTGTAGATTAAAATGAAAATAGCAATTATAGTAGGAGGTAAATTCCATGCCTTTAATCTTGCTCAACAATTGGAATTGAATAATTGTCTAAGTCAAATAATCACCTCT
>MDTD01072879.1_pt1 | contig 30948 bp, 32 predicted proteins | sample 811221 | NCBI WGS metagenome assembly MDTD01 (sample SAMN05326646, study PRJNA326480) | marine metagenome | isolation source: seawater | place: Pacific Ocean: South West | collected 2011 | reverse complement strand
CGAAAGGAGAGACTCGAACTCTCACGGGTCACCCCACTGGAACCTAAATCCAGCGCGTCTACCAGTTCCGCCACTTTCGCCTATAACTGACATCTTTTAAACAGAATTTATTATACAATACCTAGAGCTTCTATCGTTAATTTACAGAAATATAACTTTAATTTACTTCCTGCAAATGATTACAATTTTTAAATTCTTTATCTATTTACTTGCTTGCTTGTTACTATCTGCGCTTCTCTTGCCTATTTCCTATCCTGTCTTTGAGACCATATCTCAAGTTAATCCTGATCGATTGCTTTATCGACTTGGTTTGTTTTTTTGTTTAATAGGTTTGCCTTTCTTTTTAAAAAACCAAAATTTACTCACTCGAGAATCCTTTGGATTTACCAAAACGTCACGGCCAACTTATTTAATATTTTTTCAATCTTTTTTTATCGGTTGTTTTATTTTAATAGGACTAATTGGTTTTTTTATAATTATCGGTGTAAGGGTCTATGTATCACCAGAAACTTTTGATATATCAAAAATTTTAGTAATACTTCTAATTGCACTCTTATCCGGAATCGCAGTTGGGCTAATAGAAGAAATCTTTTTCAGAGGAGTGATGCAAACTGGGGCAAGGCAAACATTAAATTTTTGGTCTGCTGCAATAATGATTAGTCTGTTTTACTCTATGGTCCATTTTATGCGTCCTTCTGCTCCCTCAAGTGAAGATATTTCTCTAATCGAATCTTTTTCTATGCTTTTTAACGGATTAAATGGTTTTGAAAGGATTATTGAAAATTTCGACCGCTTTATTGGTTTAGTTGTTGCAGGAATTTTTTTAAGTATGATTAGAGAAAGAATGAAGTCTGTCCTTTGGGCCATAGGCATACATGCAGGATGGGTAGCTACGATAAAAATAAGCAAGGAATTTACTATTCTTCAAAATGAGGCAAGTGCAAACTTCTTGGTAGGCGCTGATGGTATAGTTGGTTTAGCATCTGCAATTTGGATTGCAATTATTGCAACAACATTCTGGGTGTTAACAAGAACTAAAGATAGTTCATGAAAACCAGGGAAAGCCGGGCAGGCTCCACCTGAAATTTAGCAAAATGTACGCCAGTCTATTTTTTAAGCAGCGGATTTATCTTTCTTACTCTGTAAATCTTCAATAGCTGCTTTTATCGCATCCTCAGCAAGAACTGAGCAGTGTACTTTAACTGGAGGTAATGCTAATTCTTCTGCAATGTCAGTGTTTTTAATTTGTTGCGCTTCATCTATGGTTTTTCCTTTTACCCATTCTGTAAGAAGAGAGCTTGAGGCTATAGCAGAGCCGCATCCATAAGTTTTAAACTTAGCGTCTTGAATCACTCCGTCATCACTAACCTGGATCTGTAATCGCATGACGTCTCCGCAAGCTGGAGCCCCAACCATGCCAGTACCGACATTTTTAGCATCATCATCAAAAGATCCCACATTGCGAGGATTTTCATAGTGATCGATAACTTTGTCACTGTATGCCATCTCGTCACCTCCAAATTAAAAAGTATTCCATTTATTTAATTATACCGCTGTATTAGCAAATATACTAATGAGCCGCCCACTGTACTGATTTTAGGTCGACACCAGCTTTAAACATATCCCAAAGCGGGCTCAAATCTCTCAATCGCTCGACCTGCGTACGTACTTCTTTCAAGACCTGATCGACCTCTTCTTCTGTGCTAAATCGACCTAAGGTGAAACGTATGGAGCTGTGTGCTAGCTCATCATCTCTACCCAAAGCCCTCAAGACATAGCTCGGCTCCAAGCTAGCAGATGTGCATGCACTGCCACTCGATACAGCCATATCTTTCAATGCCATCATTAAGCTTTCGCCTTCCACAAAATTGAAACTGATATTTAAATTACCAGCTATTCTGTGCTCCAAGTCTCCATTTACATAGGCTTCTTCAATCCCCTTTAGACCTTCATATAATTTTTTTCTCAACTCCAAGACACGGGCATTCTCTTCAGCCATTTCAATTTTCGCTATTCGAAAAGCTTCCCCCATTCCTACAATCTGATGTGTAGGCAAAGTTCCGGACCGCATACCTCTCTCATGCCCTCCACCGTGCATCTGAGCCTCTATTCTAACTCGAGGCTTTCTGCGAACGTACAAAGCACCGATACCTTTCGGTCCGTAAATTTTATGTGCACTAAAGCTCATCAAATCAACTTTCATCGCCTTCAGGTCAATATCGACTTTACCTGGGCTTTGCGCTGCATCCACATGAAAAATAACTTTACGATCTCTGCAAATTTCACCGATAGCCGCGATGTCCTGAATAACGCCAGTCTCATTGTTTACGTGCATAACTGAAACAAGACTAGTGTCATCTCGAATAGTGCTTTTTAAACTTTCCAAGTCCAAAAGACCGTTCTCAAGGACGTCCATGTATGTGACGTCAAAACCCTCTCGTTCTAACTGTCTGCAAGTATCAAGGACTGCCTTGTGCTCAGTTTTCACAGTGATGATGTGTTTACCTTTCTTCTGATAAAAGTGCGCCGCGCCCTTTATGGCCAGATTGTTGGATTCAGTCGCACCTGATGTCCATACAATCTCTTTCGCGTCGGCGTTTACCAGTGCTGCCACATTATCGCGAGCTTCACTAACCAGCTTCTCTGCTTCCCAGCCATAGTGGTGAGAACGCGAAGCAGGGTTACCAAAAGCTCCCTCGGGGGTTAAACATGCAAGCATCTTTTCTGCCACCCTGGGATCAACTGGCGTTGTAGCAGAATAATCTAAGTAAATAGGTAATTTCATTTTCGTTGAAAGCTCCTTACGCAGCTCGATGATTCAAACCAAGAAGATCTGCAGCAGCATCACCTTTTCTTTTCGCAGCTTCGCGATCATGTCCACGCACAACAAGATCAGATAGTGTGATGTCTGTCAGAAATACAAATATTTGCTGACTCAAATCGTCCCACAAGCTGTGAGTCATGTCTCTTTGAGAATCTAAAGATACGGTTGCTCTCGGATTGCAGCGAGTAAACTCAACCCACTCATCAACCGCGCAAATTATGTCTGCAATTGAAATCTCTTCAACAGAACGACCTAAATAGTAGCCACCGCCTGGACCCCTCACTCCTCTGACAAGATTTTTGCTTCTCAAAGAGGCAAACAATTGTTCGAGGTAAGATAAAGATATCCCTTGGTTTTCCGAAATGTCTGCAAGAGTCACTGGACCATCTGACCCATTCAATGCCAAATCCAACATTGCCGTGACCGCATAACGACCTTTTGTTGATAATCTCATTTTGGTTTCCTCCAGGAAAACAAACTCTCAGAGCACTATTGCTCTCGAAATGTAAGATTAATGTAGAGTACCCGAGCAAAACGGTCAAGCTTTATCCCACAATTAAACTAGGGTCGAATTTCTTAGATAAAAAATTTTTATATAAAAAACATATATTTAATTAACCCTAATCCACTGGGGAAAAAATATCACTTTATCGAAATTCTTTAATATTTTGATATTTTTTCCTGATTATATCTTGGGTAATTATGTTGTAACTCTCAGAAAATTAAACAAATTTAATTGCCAAAGGCTGAAATAAGTTTTTTGTTGTCAGAATTACTGAGCCGATGTCCTTGAAAAACGCAAAAAGAAAGCCATTTCGACACAAAGAGGTTTACTCTCCACTTATTTTCGAGCCCAGGAGCTTCGTATAAAGTGAGTTCAGGAATGGTGCATTGCTTTAATTCGAGAACTTCGACCAGCTTTAAATCGTTGTAAGCCTTCATAAGAACATTTGGTTCTAACTCTTTGAATTCTCCATTTCCAAACTGATGAGTCATTCTAAACAAGCTTGTGTAGCGAGTGTGCTCTACTATCTCTACGAAAAGATCCTTACCCTCTCGCCGCTCCGACACATAATTTCCTTCCATTGACTGCAAATCGGGTATCAACTTTTCAATAGTTAAGTAATTTTCTCCGCAAAGCTCGATGAGCCGACCTACATTGGGTCGACTATCTAAACTTTTCAAAACTTCATGAATCCAAGATTCTTGCATTTTTAAAAAACTTTAATTTTGGGATTCTTGATCTAGGTTGTATTTGAGTTATCGGCAATTTCTTTGTGCACTTCTGTCATGTCTAATTCGCTTGCTTTTGTAACAAGCTCCCTAAATGCAGATTCCGGTAAGGCTCCTGCCTCCTTATAGAGTATGACATTTTCGCGCATAATCATAAGCGTGGGAATTGACCGTATTTGAAACTTTGCTCCAATGGCTTGCTCATCCTCAGTGTTTACTTTCGCGAAAATAATATCTGGAAACTCATCTGAAACCTTTTCGTAAGTTGGTGCAAAAGACCTACATGGACCGCACCATGGAGCCCAAAAATCAACTATAACGAAGTCGTTACCTGCGATCGTGGACTCAAAAGTTTTCTCTACTAGCTCCATAACTGCCATAATCCGCCTCCAAATGAATATGCTCAAAAACATTATTTCTGTTCTTTCCTGCAATTTTCTTTTTACAAAAAAGTAACACTTAGTCAATTTTTAGAAATTTTTTAATTGCCTCAACTGCTATCACAGAAGATGTAGCTTCGATATCAACCAAAAGTCCCTCTTCTTGGTAATGTCCAACTAGAGGAGCAGTTTGACCTTCAAATACATCCAATCGTTTCGTTATGGCTTCCTCTGTCTCATCATCACGTTGTACAACAGGCCCATTACAACTATTACATTGACCCTCTGTTGTTGGTGGGTTATTTCTCACGTTATATATCTCACCGCAATCAACACAGGTCCTGCGGGTAGTTAGCCTATCAAGAATAACATCTCTACTAACATTCAAGTTCATAACTCCATCAAGACTTATATCAATCCTCTCAAGAAGATTTTTCAGTGCCACTGCTTGAGGAATCGTTCTAGGAAAACCATCTAGTAAAAATCCAGGCTCACAGTCTTTTTCTCGAAGCCGCTCTTCCATTATCCCCATGATCAATTCATCAGAAACAAGTTCACCTGCCTTCATAGCAGCCTCTGCTTGTTTTCCTAAATCGGTACCAGCTTTTACTGATGCTCTCAATATATCCCCAGTTGAGATCTGAACAGATCCGTCAAGCGCAGTGAGCATTTTTGCCACAGTGCCTTTTCCTGCACCTGGAGCCCCTAAAAGAATGAGTCGCATGAATTACTCCTATTACAATATAAACCGACGCGAGTCTGCCACAGCCCGACCCCCATAGGAAGGAGTTTTTTTTCAATAAAAACGTCAAAAAAGCGCTTTACATGTTTTTTTTTCGTTTTTCAGCAAAAAAAGCTTGAAGCAGATTAGATGAAATTTCAGCCGCCAAACCGCCCTCACATGTTGTTTTACCGCCAAAAAATTTATCGGATGGCAAAAGCTCAAAAACGCTACCAGCCGCTCCATTTTTTGGATCCCTTGCAGCAAAAACAACCCGGCTTACCCGGGCATGTATTATTGCTCCTGCACACATTGGGCATGGTTCTAATGTTGTATAGAGGGTTGTGCCTGGCAAACGATAGTTACCTACAACTTTAGCGGCATCGCGAATTGCTAAAATCTCCGCATGAGCAGTTGGATCGTTTAAGGAAATTGGTCTATTCCAGCCTCTTCCCAAAACTTTTCCTTTACCCACAATAATTGCACCAACCGGCACCTCATTTTGCTCCATGGCTTGATGTGCTAATTGAATTGCGACAGCCATGTAATTCTCATCGGTATTTTTCATTGAATCTATGCTGCAAGCTCATCTTTCCCCTTTGCAGGATTTAACATCAGGTACTCAAAAGCCCCCAATGCTGCCTTAGCTCCCTCTCCCATAGAAATTATGATTTGTTTGTAAGGAGTCGTTGTCACATCTCCTGCCGCAAATATTCCTGCACTGGAAGTTGCTCCTTTTTCGTTAGTAATTATTTCTCCATAGGGTGATAGATCAACGATCCCCTTCAAAAACTGGCTATTCGGTAACAAGCCTATTTGTATAAAAATGCCGCTCAGATCGAGGCTTTTTATTTCTTTTGATTCTCGATCTTCATAGTCAAGACCAACCACCTTTCCTTCTTTCGAGATTATGCTTTTTGTTTCCACATTTGTAAAAATTTCAATATTGTCTCTACTATTTGCTTGTTCAACTAAAATTGCATCAGCTTTAAGTTCCGGTAAAAATTCTAAAACTTTCACAGATTTCACGATACCTGCTAAATCAATTGCTGCCTCCATCCCGGAATTACCTCCACCCACAACAGCAACATCCTTATCTTTAAAAAATGGACCATCGCAATGTGGACAGTATGCTACCCCATTTCCAACATGTTCTTTTTCGCCTGGAATTCCTAATTCTTTCCATCTAGCTCCAGTTGCAATAATGAGACTCCTGCTAGAAATTTTTTCACCTGAGGATAGTGAAAGTGTCTTAATATGTTTATCTTCAATATTTTTTACATAAATATTTTCTTTAACCGTTACTTCGTACGTATTCAGATGCGATGCCAAGGCATTTGTTAATTCATGTCCACTTGTTTCGGGGATTGATATCAAGTTCTCAATACCGAGAGTATCTTTCAGCTGACCCCCAAATCTTTCAGCTATAAGTGTGACGGCTAAGCCTTTTCGCGCGGCATAAATAGCTGCACTTACACCAGCGGGTCCGCCCCCAATTATTGTTACATCTTGAAGAGGTAGGTTTGTCTCTTTGGGGGTCTTTACAATCTCGGGATATTTTTCAGAAAGTTTCTTGATTAATATCGATGCATCCACCTTACCATTTGCAAAAAGATCTGAGTTTAAGTAAACACTGGGAACACCTTGGATGTCTCTTTGTGCTATCTCACCCTGAAACAAACCACCATCAATCATCTCGCAAGAAATGGCATCATTCAACAACGCAAATTGATTTAGGATTTGCACTACCTCGGGACAATTTTGACAACTTAGGCTTATAAAAACTTCAAATCTTAATTCTTGTTTGACTCGAGATATAAGATCTAAAATACCAGAATCAATTTTCATTTTTGTACCAGAGGCATGTAAAACTGATAGTATTAATGAATTGAATTCATGGCCTCCTGGAATACCAGAAAAAGTCACTCCCGTATCTATACCATCAACTTCAAGAAAAAAACTTACCGCGGATCTGAGTCGACTTGGAACATTCCTTTCAATCACAGAAATCATGTCAGACACACTAGAAATTCCCTGTAATAATTCCATTAATTCCGAATGTTTTTCATGCTCCCCACTTTGCACGATGAAAGAGACTCGTTTCTGCATAGATGCTGTATGAGTCTTCAAAGATGAGAGGATTTCCTCAGTTAACACTTTATTTCTCCAAAATTGTTTACTATTTCATTTATTCACTATTTCACAAAAAAAATTAAATTTTTCCTGTCAGATCAAATGAGGGCTCCAATGTCTTCTCTCCTTCTTTCCATTTTGCTGGACAAACTTCATCGGGATGAGCTCTAGTGTATTGTGCCGCTTTCAGTTTACGAATAGTTTCATCTACATCACGCGCTATTTCATTGGAATGAATTTCACAAGTTTTTATAACTCCATCTGGATCGATGACAAAAGTTCCTCGAAGTGTTAAACCGTAATCCTCATCTTCTGGATTGTCTATAAATACACCGAAACCTTTTGCCATGTCATGACCCTTATCGCCTATCAGTGGGAACTCTGCTTTTCCTACCGCGTCAGATGTCTGATGCCACATCTTATGAGAATGATGGGTATCAGTTGTGACGGCGTAGACTTCTGCATCCAAACTTTGAAAGGTGGAATAATTAGTCGCGGCATCTTCAATTTCAGTTGGGCAGTTGTATGTAAATGCCGCTGGCATAAATATCACCACGCTCCAATGCCCTTTAAAAGTTTCGTTAGAGATCTCAACATATCCGTTTTTATGAAATGCCATTGTTTTAAATTCAGGGGTCATCCTATTAATCATGTTCATGATTTTTTTCTCCGTCAAATTAAGAAAAAGTTAAGTGCTTTCGTGTAAAAATTTATTATTGGGCTGTAAATGTATTAGAAATCATATAATTAGCTATGGCTAAAAATCGATGGCTATATACTGTAAAATAGATCAACAATGACTTATTGATATATAAAGGTTATCACATGATTACCATAAAGCAAATTCATTATGCTCTAGCCGTAGAACGCAACTTGCATTTTAGAAAGGCTGCTGATGAATGCAATATTTCTCAATCAGCATTGAGCACCTCATTGTTAGAAATGGAAAAACAATTGGGGTTCCAAATTTTCGAGAGAGATAATCGGAAAGTGTTAATTACAACTCTCGGAAAAGAGGTGCTAAATCGTATTCGTCTAATAGAGACGCAAATTGATGACCTAAAACTACTTATCAAATCAAATGAAGCCCCATTAAGTGGCGATCTTGGTATCGGGGTCATACCAACAATCGGACCATACCTTCTACCAAGAGTTTTACCAGCACTTCAAATGCAATACCCAAATCTAAGATTAGAAATAACTGAGGATCAATCGGCCGAATTACTTGCAATGCTAAGAAGAGGAGCAATTGATGTAGCTATAATCGCATTACCATATTTCACTGAAGGGCTACTTACTTTTTCTTTTTGGAAGGAGAGTCTAAATTGGCTTGTTCATAAAGATGCTATACCTAACAACATTAAAAAAGCAAAAGAAAGCACAATAGCAAAATCTCAATTAATGCTTTTGAAAGATGGTCATTGCCTAAAAGATCATGCATTATCTGCTTGTAAATTAAAGGCAACCTCAGCGCATAGTTTTGGAGCTACAAGTCTTTCAACGCTTGTTCAATTGGTGGCAAATAAAATGGGTTCTACTCTTATTCCTGACATTGCCCTAGAGCAACTAGTTGGCGATAAATCAAAATTAACTGCAGTTCCTTTGATGGAGCCAGGGCCGCATCGCGAGCTAGTTTTCGCTATCAGGCCCAATTATCCCGGCTTGAAGAATATCGAAGCTTTGGTTGAATTATTTAAAGAAGAATTAAGAAAAATACTATAGTTACTCTTCATGAAAATTAATCACATGGTCTTCTCCATGCACGATAAAAGCCCAAAAAGATGGAAGTCTATTTCTACAATTTAGCTCTTTAGTTACACTACTGATGATTATTTCTGAAAAATTTTTCTCTTTATTTGTATATATTTTTTTTTGAGTCAGCTTATTGAAAATCCGCCTTAGAGTAATGTGCCTAAAATGAGTCCAAAATGAGAATAGTCCGCCCAAAGGCACGGCAGATACTTTTAATCCCTCGATTTCACCGAGCCTTTTTGCGAACGCCCCAAGATTTTTTCTTGAATATTGCCTCCATCCATGAAAAAGATAAAGCCACAAACTAGCTGAGGCTGGAACGAGGTGGATCTGAACAAAGTTTTTATTCGTAAGTGAAAGTTTTCGCGTAAGTAATTCTAATGCCTCTATGTCGTTCTCCACATGCTCAAGCGCCGACTGGCTTATGATAACGTTCGTTGATTTATTGACAAACATATGTGCATCTTCAGCTTTCGCCGTATGGTGTTCAAATATTTGAGGGAAGTCATTATTTTTATAAATATCAATTCCGGTATACGATCCAAAAGAGCTAGACGACCAATTCTTTAAAAAAAGTCCATATTTTCCATTGCCACAGCCCAAGTCTAAAAAATGCAATTTTGATCCAAGTTCCCTCTCTAAATGAGCATAATTTATGGATCGCCAGAAACAATTACATAAGGCCCTGGACGGGGAAAGATCGGATAAATCCAAACCTTCACATAACAAGTTAGGGCCCAGTAAATAAATGGCTTCTGCATCTCCTTTTTGATGATTCCGAAGACATTGGAAAAAATACCAAAATTTTTGTAAGGCGCCTTCTAAAATATCGCCATTAAGATCCTTTTTGCTCATAAATATCGCTCTACAATCGGCTTCAAGAAGTTATTTAACAAAAAAATCAATATTTACATAATAAATAAGAGATCTCAAAGATTCGTTTATGGGACAATAATGAAACACTTATGATATATTCCGAACGCTAGCTAACATTTGCTTTGGCTGCGCTCGAGATGAAGGAAAAGCTAGACATACTAAGGCTATTACATTTTAGTAATTGGCGGTAAAAGTTTGTCTCTTCTCTATCAACCAATTCTATCAAAAAGAAATAGTTAACGTATATTTACAAGTAAGACAGGAAAATAATATGAAAAAGTATTTTATAACCTTAGTTATGGCCTTATCACTCAGCTCGTTGTCATGCTTTGCTGCGGAGCACAAAGTAGAAATGCTTAATAACGGACCTGATGGAAGTATGGTTTTTCAACCGGCGGTTTTAAAGGTTGCCGTGGGAGATACTGTAAAATTTATCCCAACTAATCCTGGTCATAATTCTGCTTCAGTTGGAGGAATGATTCCTGCTGGCGCAAAAAGTTGGGCAGGAGATCTTAACCAAGAAATTTCAGTGAAAATTGAAAAAGAGGGAGTTTATGTATATCAGTGCACTCCTCATGTTGTACTTGCCATGGTTGGTGTAATTGTAGCTGGAAATCCTACAAACATTGATGCTGTGAAGAAAGCAGCCGGAAAAATGAACTTTGTCATGAACAAAGAGAGATTGGCAGGATATTTAGGTAAAGTTAAATAAAAAAAACTTCAATCAACATACAAAAAAATTAGAGCCGTCTCATATGGCTCTAATTTCGTATGTTGGCTTAGTTGGTTTATGACCCTCCTCCTAACTGTAGAGCAAATACACTACTACTCCGGATCCAACCATCTGAAGAAAGAAAAATCCCACAGATAATCCATGTAACATTCCAAAAGTTTTTTTAGCTGACATATCGCCTTCCAAAACTAAATCTCGATAAGAATTAATCTTTGGTGTTATTAATAACCAATTAATTAAAAATAGAACTGCCGATATTAAGGAAAGCCAAAATACTGAGTCCCTGTAAGAAAATGCTAAATAAGAGGTTATAGTAGCTGCAGTCGCAACTATAAATCCGAAAGCGAAAATTCTTGGAAAAATATGTCTTAAAAATGTACTTGCTGAGCTTGAATCAAGGACTTTTATAGCTGCTGGCGATATCACTATCGCAAAAAATAGCATAAAACCAAACATGGCGGCATGGATTATTAAGGTACCTAAGATCACTTTTATATCCTCAAAAATTCAATGATAGCAGTAGTCCTAGGTAATCATTATTACATTTATTATGGGGTATAAGGAAACTAAAAAAAAATTTTTTCAATTAATCTTACTCTACTGTCCATAGAGGCATTAAATTTATATCACTGGTCGTAATATAGGTGTCTTTTATTGCATTAACAATTTAATTAGATATTGTAATCAAAATGAAGTGTGTAGTTGACCGTTTTATCTGCCAGCCACTTGAACTCTAATCACTTGGAGATAACATATTTTCAGGTCGAATAAGCTTATTAAATTCTTCCTCGGTAAGGTAGCCAAGATTTACTGCCTCTTGTTTTAAAGAAGTCCCATTCTTTTGTGCTGTTTTTGCTATTGTACTCGCTTTATCATACCCAATTTTAGGGGCTAGTGCAGTGACAAGCATCAAAGATCGCTCCATAAGTAACGTTATATTCTCTTCATCTGCCTCAATGCCATTTATGCAACGATCTGCAAAGCTAATCATGACATCAGACAAATTTCTTATAGACTGTAACATCGAATATGCCATCACTGGCTTGAATGCATTTAATTCAAAATGTCCCTGAGAGCCAGCAAATGAAATAGTCGAATGGTTCCCATGCACTTGAGCGCAAACCATTGTAACGGCCTCACATTGTGTTGGATTTACTTTGCCTGGCATGATTGACGATCCAGGTTCATTTTCTGGTAGCCTTAACTCGCCTAAACCAGAACGCGGCCCCGATCCTAAAAATCTTATATCGTTAGCAATCTTGAACAACGACATCGCAATCGTGTTTAACGCCCCATGTGCAAAAATGAAAGCATCATGTGCTGCTATTGCCTCGAATTTATTTGGAGCTGTTCGGAACGGTAAACCCGTTATTTTTGCAACTTCGTCAGCGAACTGTGTATCGAATCCTTTGGTAGTATTTAATCCAGTACCAACTGCCGTACCGCCTTGGGCCAATTCATAAAGACCGCTTATGGCATTTTCGACCCTGTTTGCTCCAGCTTGGAGTTGCGCCGAATAGCCACTAAACTCCTGTCCAAGCGAGAGAGGAGTAGCATCCTGAGTATGCGTCCGCCCAGTCTTAATAATTTTGGCCCATTTCTCAACCTTTAAGTCGATTGCTTCTTTTAAGTGGTTAAGTGCTGGTTTTAATCTTAAAACTAATTCGCTTGCTGCAGAGATATGCATTGCCGTTGGAAATGTATCATTTGATGACTGACTCATGTTGCAATGATCGTTCGGATGAATTGGGTCTTTCGAACCAATTTTTCCGCCCAAAAGTTCGATTGCTCGGTTAGAGATAACCTCGTTAACATTCATATTTGATTGTGTCCCAGAACCGGTTTGCCATAAAGATAAGGGGAAGTGTGCATCAAATTTACCAGCAGCGACCTCACTTGCTGCCGTTTCAATGGCATCGGCAATATTTGGTTCTAATTTTCCTTGCGATTTATTGACTCTCGCTGCTGCCTGCTTAATTACACCCAAAGCATGTATGATTAATAAAGGCATTTTCTCATTGCCGATCGGAAAGTTAATAAGCGATCGTGCTGTTTGAGCGCCATAGAGCTTGTCATAAGGAACTGATAAAGGACCAAAGGAATCAGTTTCTTCGCGATTTTTTTGGGACATTATGAACTCCCTACTTAGTAAAATTTAAGGAATTACTCCCACTCAATAGTGGCAGGTGGTTTTGACGATATGTCATATGTCACTCTAGATACTCCTTTTACTTCATTGATAATTCTTTGAGAAACGTTTTCAAGAAAATCATAAGGAAGTTCAGCAGACGTGGCTGTCATAAAATCAATAGTATTAACTGCCCTTAATGAAATTATAAACTCATACTGTCTCATATCGCCAACTACACCGACTGATCTTATCGGAAGAAAGACTGCAAAGGCCTGACTAACTTCGTCGTAAATTTTTGATTTATGTAATTCTTCGATAAAAATATTATCTGCAAAACGCAATATATCTGCATATTCTTTTTTCACTTCACCCAAAATTCTCACTCCTAAACCCGGGCCAGGAAATGGGTGGCGAAAAATCATTTCTTTTGGAATTCCCAATTCTATGCCTATTTTACGAACTTCATCTTTAAATAATTCCCGCAATGGCTCGATCAATTTTAATTGCATTGTCTTAGGAAGGCCGCCAACATTATGATGCGATTTTATAACACGGGCATTTCCTGAGGATAGTCCCGCAGATTCAATTACATCTGGATAAATTGTCCCCTGGGCCAAAAACTTTACTCCTTTTAATTTTTTTGCCTCTTTCTCAAAAATTTTTATGAAAATATTTCCTATTATTTTTCTTTTTTCTTCTGGATCAGATATACCTTTTAATTTATCAAGAAACTCATACTCAGCATTTACCCTTAATACTTTTATTCCCATATTTTTTTTAAAAGTAGAAATAACTTGGTCGCCTTCATTCAACCTAAGGAGTCCATTGTCAACAAAAATACAAGTTAGTTTCTCACCTATTGCTTTGTGCAACATAACGGCAACGACTGATGAATCCACCCCACCTGATAATCCCAAGACAACATTGTGATTACCAACTCGATCACGAATTTCTTTTATACTCTCTTCAATAATATTTTTTGAAGTCCAATGCGCTTCACATTTGCAAATCGATTTAGTAAAACGATTTAAAATTTGCGAGCCTTGATCGGTATGTGTTACTTCAGGATGGAACTGTATTCCATAAAAACTTCTGTCCTCATCAGCCATTCCTGCTATTGGTGCATTACCTGATGAGCATATGGAATCAAAGTTTTTCGGCAAATTAATTACTCTATCTCCATGGCTCATCCAAACTTTAAGAGAATCTTTTTCTACAGCTTTTTCATTTTTTAAATCGCTTAATAAGTTCGATTTTTTGATAAGCTCAACTTGAGCGTGCCCATACTCATGTTTATTTGTTTTTTCTACAGATCCTCCTAGTTGCGATGCCATTGTCTGCATACCATAACAAATACCCAAAATTGGAATTTTTAATTCAAAAATAAATTGTGGGGCGCGAGGAGTTTCTTTTAAAGTGACGCTGTCAGGGCCTCCAGAGAGAATAATGCCCTTTGGCGCATGAGCTTTTATCTGGTCCTCACAATTATCATATGGCCAAATTTCACAATAAATACCGAGCTCTCGAATTCGTCTAGCAATTAGCTGTGTATATTGCGAACCAAAATCTATAATAAGGATACGATGGGAAGATATGTCGTAATTCATAATTTTCTTAAAAAAAAGTCCATCTGATAATATTAGTTTTAATCACGACGATAATTTGGGGCCTCTTTGGTAATTTGTACATCATGAGCATGTGACTCAGTCATGCCTGCATTTGTAACTTTTATAAATTTCGGAATCGTTCGCATTTGATCCATATCAGCACACCCCGTATATCCCATACTCGCACGAATACCGCCAGTAAGTTGTGAAATTACGTTTATCAAAGGGCCTTTATAAGGGACCCTTCCTTCAATGCCTTCGGGGACTAACTTTTCCTTAGCGGTCTCTTCTTGAAAGTATCTATCACTTGACCCTTGGTCGCCCGACATAGCGCCCAGTGATCCCATGCCTCTATATGACTTATAGGATCTACCTTGGTATATTTCCACATCACCCGGAGATTCATCAGTTCCAGCAAACAACCCACCGACCATGACGGAGTGTGCCCCCGCTACAATTACTTTTGCAATATCACCTGAGTAACGTAAACCGCCATCTGCTATACAGGGAACACCAGTTCCTCTCAGTGCTTGGGCTACGTTATCTACTGCAGTTATTTGAGGCACCCCTACACCCGCCACGATTCTAGTAGTACATATCGATCCAGGTCCTATTCCAACTTTTACGGCATCAGCGCCAGCTTTTACAAGAGACTTTGCAGCTTCTGCTGTTGCAATATTGCCACCTATAACTTGCAAATCAGGAAAATTCTTCTTAATCCAGGCAATTCGATCAAGCACTCCTAAAGAATGGCCATGCGCAGTATCAACAGTAATTACGTCAACACCAGCATTTACTAAAGCTTCAACTTGATCTTCAACTCCGTCGCCCACACCGACAGCTGCTCCGCAACGCAATCTCTCTTGCACATCTCTACAGGCTTGTGGATAGTCCGTCGCTTTTTGAATATCTTTTACAGTTACTAGACCTCTTAATTCAAAATTGTTGTTAACCACCAGAACTTTTTCAATTCGATACTCATGGAGCTTTTCTTTTACTTCATCCCTGCTGGCACCCTCTTGAACAGTTACAAGGCGATCTTTTGGAGTCATTATTGAAGAAACTTTTTCATCAAGTCTTGTTTCGAACCGTAAATCGCGACTAGTGACAATACCGACTAATTCACTGCCATCAACTACCGGAACACCAGATATATTATTGTGCCTAGTTATATCTAAAACTTCCCTAATACTTCTATCTGGAGAAACGGTTACTGGGTCATGAATGACTCCACTTTCATATCTCTTAACTCGACGAACATGAGCTGCTTGTTGCTCGATACTCATATTTTTATGGATGATGCCTAGGCCACCCTCAAGAGCCATTGCAATTGCAAGCCTAGCTTCAGTGACGGTATCCATAGCAGCCGAGACTAACGGAATATTTAAGCTGAGATCTTTTGTTAGTAAAGTAGAAAGATTAGTCTTTTTTGGTAGTACATCTGATTTCGCCGGCACAAGAAGGACGTCATCAAATGTCAGTGCTTCTTGATCTTGCGCGAATCTCATCAGATCTCCAAATTTTGAAAATTAGCCCTCCATTATAGATTTGTAAGGCTCAGCGGTAAACTTAAAAAAAAACCTTTACCCATCATCTGTAAAAGCATAAAAATCAGCTACTTGGCGAATTAAGTAAAAAACTAGGGAATAAAGTGAATTTCGCTGCGTCTGTATGTGTAAGTCAAGCATCAAATTGAATACACAGTGGTAACCTTTTTTCCAGACTCTTTATAAGGTGGGGAACGCATGAAAAAATCGCTAATTATCTCTGTAATGGCTGCATCCTTAATAATAATGGGTGGATGTCACACTGAGACAACAAAATCTGCCAAAAACACAGCTCCATCTACTAATAAAGCTCAGCTGGCAGTTAAATCAGCCATCAGCAAGGCAAAAATGGCCCAAAAAGCTGCGAAATCTGTTAATAATGAATGGCGAGATACCGGTAAGATTATAAAAAAAGCTGAATCGTTAATGTCAAAAGGAAAGTATGCAGATGCAATGAAGCAAGCTGCTAGAGCGGAAAACCAAGGTAAAAATGCCGTTCTTCAAGCAAAAGAACAGGCAGGCATTGGTAATCCAAAGTATTTATACTAGGTTTTTGCAAATAACCGATTTAAACCGGGCAAATGCCCGGTTTTTTTTTAAAAAATGAGCAGTCAAAACAAAACAATCTACAGCGTTAGTCGACTTAATTATGAGTTGCGTCAAATATTAGAAGATAGTTTCCCTACCATTTGGGTTGAGGGAGAAATATCCAATCTATCTACACCACAGTCAGGTCATAGCTACTTCAGCATTAAAGACGAGAAGGCTCAAATAAGATGTGCTTTTTTTAAAAATAAGAAAATTTCCACTAATTTTGAACTCGAAAATGGGAAAAAATTTTTACTCAAAGCAAAAGTTGCTCTATACGAACCTCGAGGTGACTGCCAACTTATAGTTGAAAAAATAGAGCCCATTGGTGATGGTTCCCTACAAAAAGAATTTGAACAACTCAAAAATAAATTATTTAAAGAGGGGCTTTTTGATGCTGAAAATAAAAAGGAAATTCCTCAATTTCCAAAAAAAATTGGAATCATAAGCTCACCAACAGGTGCAGCCATCAAAGATATTTTAAATGTTCTCAAGAGGCGCTATCCTATAGCTTCAATTACCCTTTATGCAACCAGTGTACAAGGCTCATCCGCAGCTACTGAAATTAGTCAAGCTTTAAAGTTTGCTTTAAAGTGTAATCAAGATGATGTAATCATAATCACAAGAGGTGGTGGCTCTATTGAGGATCTATCTGCCTTTAATGACGAAAATCTCGCGCGAGAAATCCACAAATCACCGATCCCCATAGTTTCGGCAATTGGACATGAAATTGATTTTACAATCGCAGATTTTGTTGCTGATAAAAGAGCTCCGACTCCATCGTCCGCAGCAGAAATAGTAAGCCCAAGTAGTGTGGAGCTATTAAGAAGATTTCAGGATCTGTCTTTAAGAATTAAAAATAGCCAAGTCAAAGAAATTGAGAAATACAAAAATTTATTAAAACAGATTGAAGGAAAACTTAATTATCAGCATCCTGGTTCAAAAATCAAACAGCAGCAGCAGCAATTAGATGAAATGCAAATTCGTATGAAGAAAACATGGAACTCTATATTAAGTAATAATCATATTGCCTTTGAACAATTCAATTATCGGTTAATAGCAAATAGTCCTATTGATAAAATAAACTCCCTTAAAATTGTTATATCGCAAATAAAAAAACAGATGGAATCCTCTATTGCTATCGCTATAAAGCAGAAAAAAAGCTTAATGAATTATATTTCTCGTCAGCTCAATTCAATTAGTCCTTTGGCAACCCTTGAGCGAGGCTTTAGTATAACTTCGCAAAAAGACGGGACAATAGTTAAGAAAATTGAGCAAATTTCGATAAATGAAAAGATTCTAATTCAACTTTCGAGAGGCAGTTTAGAAGCAAGTGTATCAAAAAAAAATAAATAACTTTTTATTTCATTTATTTCGTTTTAAAAATTTAAATAGTCTTTGACGTTTTGTATGCTGGCGTTTTGTTAATTTGTTTTTTCTTCCTTCAAAGGGATTTATGCTGGATTTAAATTCAATTTGAAGTGGCGTTCCATGTAGAGCGAAAACTTTTCTGAATCTATTCATAAGATATCTTTTATATGTAAGGGGAATTTTATCTGTTTGATTACCATGAACTATAATGATAGGGGGGTTTTTCCCTCCTTGATGAGCATAACGAAGTTTTATTCTACGGCCCTTAACTAGTGGGGGTTGATGTTCAATAGTGGCATCTTCAAGTGCTTTTGTAATATCAGGAGTTTTCATATTAACCATAGCCGATCTATATGCTATATCAACTGATTTTATTAAATTTCCAAGGCCGGTCCCCTTTAGAGCAGAAATAAATTTCCAGTCCGCAAAACTCAAAAAAGAAAGTCTTCTAATCATCTCCTCCTTAATCTGCTCCTTGTTTTCCTTATTTAACTTATCCCATTTGTTTACAACTACCAATAAAGCTCTGCCACTGTCTAAGATATGTCCTGATAAACTCGCATCTTGCTCACTTATGCCTTGCTCTGCATCAAGAACCAGTATGACTACATTTGCTTGCTGAATAGCTTGAAGCGTTTTTATTACGCTGAACTTCTCAACAGTTTCTTTTATGCGGGCTCGTCTTCTTACGCCAGCTGTATCTATTAGTAAATATTGTCTGTTGTTATAATCAAAAGGGACAGATATCGAATCGCGAGTCGTACCCGGACTATCAAACACCACTAATCTATCCTCGCCAAGAAGCTGGTTAATTAATGTTGATTTTCCAACATTTGGTCTTCCAACGACAGCAATATTAGTTATATTATTTTTAATTTCTTGGTTGGCAGAAAAATTCTCATCATGAAACTGCATGACAATTTTTTTTAAAACATTATTTATTAAAGTTTTCACCCCACGACCATGGGCGGCTGCAATGAAGAAAGGTTCTCCAAGACCAAGCCTGTAATAATCTGATGAAACTAAATTTTTATCTAAGTTCTCACTTTTATTAACAGCTATGGCTATGGGCTTCCCACTTTTTCTCAATTGTGAGGCTATGATCTCATCTGTTGAAATAAGACCATCTTTTCCATCTAGCAAAAAAATTAAATAATCTGCCTCATCGATCGCTGCTCTGACCTGCTGCTCCATAAGGCCCTCTATTCCCTCTTTGTCTCCACTTAATCCACCGGTATCTACGGTTATATAATTACTTTCTCCAATCTTACCAACACCATATTTTCTGTCCCGTGTTAATCCAGGCTGGTCCGCAACTAATGCATCTCGACTGCATGTAAGTCTGTTGAATAAAGTTGACTTTCCAACATTTGGTCGACCAATCAGGGCTATAACGGGCAGCATTATGGTAGTTTTTTAGCACTTAACGCTGAGAGGCGGCCACCGGTATCTTGCACAAAAATTAGCCTTTTGCTTGTTTTTATTCCATTCTTTATCGCATCCCTACCAACTTTTTCCCTTCCAATAATTGCTCCATTTTTTAAAGATAATAGGTGAATATAACCCTCATAATCACCGACAATCAGAAAATCACCTATAACAGCGACATTAGAGAGCTTTCTATTTCGCAATTTTTTTTGCACCCAACGAGTACTTCCATTATCAGCGTCAAAAGCCCATACGTACCCACCTGAATCACTTGCATAAATATTATATCGATCTGCACCCATACCACTATAAGATGAAAATTTTCTTCTCCAAAATAAAGCCCCGGTTTTTTCATTCAGGGCAGCGATCTCACCTTGATACGTTGCTACAAAAATAATTCCATCAAAAATTAGAGGTGTGGCATCTACATCTGAGAGTCTCTCTAATTCAGAGCGCCCCATGGGTATCGAAACACTTTTTTCCCAAATTAAATTTCCTGTTTTCACATCAAGGGCTATCATCTTACCATTAGCGAGACCACAAAAAACTTTGTTATTGCTGATTACAGGGGTGCTTGTCCCATGAAGAGTAAGCGCAGGTAAATCTTGTTTGAAGGTCCAAATGCTCTTACCATTTTTCGCATCAATACCACTAATATGGCCATCTATTGTCTGAACAATAACAACTTCATCAGACATAATTGGCGCTGCTAAAACTTCACTGCTTACTTTTGCTTTCCATTTAGTATTTCCATTTTTTAAATCAAGAGCAAAAATCTCTGCATCACGAGTCCCAATAAAAACTAAACCTTCGGCCACTCCTGGGCCACCGCTCGCGCGAACATTGAGCTTATTGGCCCAAAAAACTTTTCCATTTCCCAAGGAGAGTGCACTTATAGTGCCTGAGGAATCTGCAGTAATTATAAAGTCTTTATAAGTTTTCGGAGCTAAATTGAGATACTGATGCTCTTTTCCCATATCCAGGTTAAATTCCCAAATAACCTTGAGCTTAAGTTTTTTTTCTATCTCATTTAATTCTGCAGGGGGATCTATTTCTGCTGGATTAATTATATCAACAATCGAGCTACACCCACTTATGATAAAAGCAAAAAAACATAGGCAAAATGATGCAGATAAATTTACCAATCTCATTTTTAACTTCCTTTACCTAAATTAGCTAGCTTCATTCTTACTAAATCTGCATTTTCAACTCCCTCAGAGAGAGCATTACTGTATGCTTTTTTTGCGAGATCAATCTTTTTATTTTTCACAGCCAAATCGCCCATTAATTGGAAAAATTCACCGCGAAAAATTTTATTTATGTTTTGCAGATATAGCTCTGCTGATTCAAATTGCTGCGTATCAATCAATAGACGAATTAGTCGTAATTTTGCCAATTCTGAAAGAGCTTCGTCGTTTGATTTCTCCATGGCTAGGATCAAATAAGTCTTTGCAATATCATGTTTTCCCAACTCTCTGTATGTTTTTGCGAGATAAAATGAAGCGAAAGTAGCGTAAACAGTGTCAGAGTAATTCTCTAAAATGTTTTTTGCACTTAAAATACCCTCTTCTTTATCATTTCTAAAAAATTGTTGTTCCATTACGGAAAAAATTACTGATGCGTTTTCATTCTGGGAAATTTTATATCGATCCCAGCCCTGCCAGCCAATTACTGAACCAATCCCTAATGAGATGCCAAGAATCACTGCCTTTCCATTTTCTTTCCACCAATTCTTGAGTGCTTCAACTTGTTCATCATCATTAAGATACGAACTCATTACTCTCCTCCCCTTCTTTGTTTTTTTTATATTCAATAAAAAAATCTACAAGATTTTCTATTTTAATTGAAATTTGCTCCGCTTCTTCTCGAAGATTTTTGATACTTATTTCACCATTTTTCAGTTCGTCTTCGCCCATTATTAGTGCTAACTTTGCTCCACTTTTATCGGCCCTCTTAAATTGCGATTTAAAGCTATTGTCACCACAATGAGTTATTAATCTGATACCCGGGACTTTATCTCTCAATTCTTGAGAGATCTTAAAGCTTCTTTTTTTTGCTTCATCTCCGACTAAAATAAAGTATGCATCAAATTTTAAATTTTCAATTCTCTTTCCTATTTTATCAATTACTGAAACAAGCCTTTCCATTCCTAATGCAAAGCCAATTGCAGGAACATCTTGGCCTCCTAATTGACTCACCAGACCATCGTACCTCCCTCCTGCACAAATAGTTCCCTGTGATCCAAGAAGATCTGTCTTCCACTCAAAGACAGTGTGAGAATAATAATCTAATCCACGTACAAGATGTGTATCAACAAGATATGAAATATTAAGCGATTCCAATTCATTACATATGAAATTAAAATGAGCCCTTGAATCTTTTCCCAGAAAGGAAAGCATTGATGGTGCGTCCTCTATTAAATTTTGAGTTTCAGGATTTTTCGAATCGAGTATGCGTAAAGGATTTGAATCTAAACGACGAATGCTATCCTCATCTAACTTCTCTTTAAATTTTTTTAAGTATTTTATTAACTCCTCTTTATATTTTGCCCGCTCATTTAGATTACCCAAAGTATTCAAGTGAAGCTTTAATTCATTTATCTCTAATTTTTTCCACAAATCATTTGTTAGCTGAATAAGTTCAATATCAATATCGGGGCCAGGCATTCCATATGCTTCTACGCCAACTTGATAAAATTGTCTATAACGTCCCTTTTGCGGTCGCTCATGTCTGAACATTGGGCCCTGATACCACAAACGTTGAGTCTGATTGTGTAAAAGACCATTTTCGATTGCTGCCCTAACGCAACTAGCAGTACCCTCTGGACGCAAAGAAAGTTTATCTCCATTCCTATCCTGAAAGGTATACATCTCTTTTTCTACAATATCTGTAACTTCACCTATCGAGCGCTGAAATAGATCAGTGTATTCAACAATAGGCATTCTTATCTCTTGATATCCAAAACAAGAGACTACAGTCCTTATACATTGCTCAACTATCTGCCAACGATATGTATCTTCAGGCAAAAGATCATGCATACCTCTGATAGCTTGAATTTTTTTTTCCATTTTTTTTCGCTAGATTTTTATTATTTATTAGGATTAAAACTATAGACTTACAGTGAAACGTGCAACATTCTCTTTGTCAATAAAATTGTCAAATTTATAAATATCTCCATTCACAATTACTTCAACCTCTGATGCATTCCCCAAAACCACTTCATACGGAAATATGCCATCAATATTTCTTACTGTGCCCGCCTTCATAATACCAAGCAACCTATAGCTCTCATTTGTGCCTTTTATGTCTACCCAACAATCCTCATAAAATTTAATTACAAGACTATTGTCATTCTTTGAAACTTTACTATTAATTGCCAAATCAGAAGACGCTAATTGATTATGGATACCAACTTCACTTTTTTTTAATTTTTTTTTTAATTTAACTAACGATGCAAGATTTTCATTTGGAATCTTAATATCAGAATATGATGTATTTTCGTTCCCTGATATTATGTTACTTACTTTATCATTTTGAATTTCTTCACTCTCGTACCTAATAAAAAAAATTGCTAATATAACGAGAATCAATAAAGCTAAACTCAACTTAATTAAATTTGACCACCTATTTATTGTGTTTGGATCATATGATAATTTGGGCAATGAATTAATTTCTGAATCTTTTCTATTCTCTGGCCAAAATTCATCAAATTTTTCCATTGTTAATTCAACTTGAAGGCCCACATGTCGTGCATAATTAAAAACATATCCACGGACAAAAACTCTCGCTGGAAGATCATTAAAATTAAACTCTTCAAGAGCTTCTACAACATCTTTTGTCAAATGTAATTTTTTTGAAATCTTTCTTATATCCAATCCCGCTGAAATACGGGCATCACGAAGATAGCGCCCAAATTCCATGGAGCTGCGACTTGTTTCTTCAGAAGATTTATTTTTACTCGAACTCATGATGCTTAATCCCTATGAATTTCTTTTATAATAAAAGAAATTCAAGAGTTTGAGTAAAATTTATACAAAAAATAGAGCATGGAAGTCATAAAAGGCTCAATTTTACTTAAAATCTAGGCCCTATCTCACGTTTACATTCTTTCTTGATTCTCGAGTTCGACGATTTTGGACCCGACCAACTAATTGCCCACAAGCGGCATCGATGTCTTGCCCCCTTGTTTTTCTCGTTGTTGTAATAATTCCAGATTTAGTCAATTGTTTTTTAAATAGTTCAATTCTTTCTGGTGAGGAAGATTGATAAGCAGTTCCAGGAAATTTATTGAAAGGTATAAGGTTTATTTTGGATGGAATACCTCTCAGAAGCTTTGCAAGTAATTTTGCATGAACGATAGTATCGTTTATGTTATCTAGCATCACGTATTCCCAAGTAATTTTTTTTCTCCTATCTCTTCTTATGTAATTTTCACAAGCGGGAATTAATTCTTCTAGGGGATATTTCTTATTAATAGGTACTAATTTATCTCTAAGTTCATTTGTGGGTGCATGTAAAGATACTGCTAAGCTTACCTCACTTAACTCTGCCAACCTATTTAAAGCAGGAACAATTCCTGAAGTGCTAATTGTTACTTTATTTTTTGAAATCATATAAGCTAAATCATCAGTCATTAATTCAGTAGCTTCAACGACAGCATTGAAGTTCGCTAAAGGCTCCCCCATTCCCATCATGACAACATTAGTAGGAGTTTTTCCGATAACATGTGATGCAACCCACACTTGGCCAATTATCTCACCGGTAGTTAAGTTTCTACTAAATCCTTGTTGAGCTGTTGAACAAAAAGAACAGTCCAAGGCGCACCCAACTTGAGAAGAGACACATAGTGTCAATCTTTCTCCATCTGGTATCAATACAGTTTCAATTCTCTGACTGTCCTCTAATTCAAAAACCCACTTTAAGGTACCATCAGTAGATGGTTGCTCAAATATTATTTCTGGAACTTTTACTTCTGCAATATCTTCGATTTTATCCCTTAATTTTTTTGATAAATCAGTCATTTCATAAAAATCGCACACCCCACGTTTATGAATCCACTTCAAAAGATTTCTCCCATGAAAGGCCTTTCCGCCTAATTTTATGGCGAACTCTTCCATTGATTTTTTATCAAGATCTAATAAATTTATTTTGTTTTGAGCCATTTTATCTACTGGGATCGGGTGCGTTCGCATATTCCCTCAGGGAAGAAAAAATCAATTTCTTGTTCTGCCGTATCCTCACCATCCGAGCCATGAACCGCATTTTCATATATAAATCGAGCATGATCAGCGCGAATAGTAAAAGGCTCAGCTTTTTGTGGATCTGTTGCGCCCATAAGCTTCCTATTTTTAAGAATGGCATCCTCGCCTTCTAAAACCTGAACCATTACGGGACCCGATGTCATAAAAGCCACGAGATCTAAAAAGAAGTATCTATCTTTGTGGATAGAATAAAACTCCCTTACTTGATCTTCGGTCAAATGAAGCATTTTTGCTGCCACTATACGCAAACCAGCCTCTTCGAAACGATTGTATATGTCGCCAATTAAATTTTTAGCAACAGCATCTGGCTTAATTATTGACATTGTGCGCTGCAAGGGCATTGATAAAGTCCTTAAAATAAAAAAAATAAATTTAAAAGCTTCTAAAAATAAAACAGGTTTAGCTTTTGTATTTAGCTAAACCTTGTAATTTTTTTCTGCCATTAATTTGATATTTTTTGATAGATAAAAAATTTTTTGTATTCGCCTGTCAAATTCTCGCGCTATTTTAACTTTGTTATGAAAAATCCGCTACAAGAAGCTTAAAAATTATAAACTCAGTCATCTCAAAATAATCAATTTTCTGTAAATCATTATCATTCAGTTTATCCGCCTGATCGCTTTGCGCTCAATACATTAGATATTTGTCGTAATTTTTCAATAACTTCTTGAAGTTTATCCAGATTTGATACAGCAATTGTAGCATTCAGATTATTATTTTCGTTGTTTTTATCAAAATTTGGATCGAGTCGGATTACATCTACCTTTAAATTAGCAAATACCGATGAAATGTCTTGTATTGCTCCTTTTCCACTTTCCAAGGAAATCTTTAAATCTGCTACAAAAAGTGAATTTTCCTGTTTTTCTGACCATTTAGTGGCAATGAGTCTATTTCTATTTTTAGTATCAATTAGTCTGATTATGTGGCAATCACTCCTATGTACAGTTATACCGCGCCCTCGAGTGATATACCCTATAATCGGATCTTGAGGCAATGGACTACAACACCTAGCGATAGTGGTCATCAAATTTCCAACGCCATTCACTATCACTGCTCCAGTGGAGCTCTTATTAGAAAAATCTTCATCTTTTTTATCTCTTGCCTCTATGTTTAATTTTGCATCTGAGGTCACCTTTTGCATGCTGATGTTAATTACCTGTTTGCCTGAGACTTCTCCATGGCCTATGGCAGCAAGAATTTCATTTGAATTACTGAATCCAAATTTTCGGGCTATTTTCTCCAAATCTGGAAATTTACAATTTTGACGCCTCACTAAATCTTCCAAAACATCTCTACCTATTTTTATATATCTATTGAAATCTTGTCTGTTAAACCATTGTCGAATTCTGCTTTTTGCTCGCGAAGTTACTACATACTTATTAGTCTTGCTCAACCAATCACGACTGGGGCCCCCATCTTTTGTGGTAATTATTTCTACAATATCACCGCTTACAAGACCTGCAGATAAGGGCGATATTTTTCCATTAACCTTTGCCCCTCGGCATCTATGGCCAACAGACGTATGAATAGAATAAGCAAAATCAATAGGGGTTGCGTCTTTTGGTAAATCAATTACTTTTTTATTTGGTGTTAATACGAAAATACGCTTTGCGTCAAACACTTCATCAGAAAGATTATTTTTTACAAATGAATATTCATCATCATTTTTTAAAAGCCATGTTCGAATCCAATTTATCCGCCTATCTAGTTCATCATTTTTTTTATAGTTCTCTTTATATCTCCAATGGGCAGCGATTCCTCGCTCTGCTTTTTCATGCATAGCATAAGTGCGTATTTGTATTTCTACGGGCTTGTTTGTGGAAATGAAAATTGCCGTATGCAATGACTGGTATCCATTTTTTTTTGGATTTACTATGTAATCACAGAATTCGCTCGGTATTTGTTGCCATTTAGCATGAAGAATACTCAGGACTTCGTAACATTCAGCGACTGTTTCTACAAGAACTCGTGCAGCATTCATATCCAATACTTCTTCAAAAGAGCGACTTTTCGTTTGCATTTTGTTCCAAATACTAAAAATATGCTTTGGGCGTCCATTTATATTTGCATTAATTTCATTAGACAAACAAAGTTCCTTCAATTTCTGAACCGTGTCATCAATCGAAAATTCTCTCTCTTTTCTTTTTATATCAAGCTTTTTTACAAGATCTTGATAATCGTTAGGTTTTAGAAAACGGAAACACAAGTCCTCGAGTTCCCATTTTATTTGCCAAATTCCTAATAAGTTTGCTAAAGGAGCGTGAATTTGATGCGTTTGAAACGCTATGGGTTGTTGCAAATCTAATTCTACATATTTCAGCCGCCTCATTAGCCTTAATCGTTTTGCAAGTAAAATCATCACGGAGCGAATATCGCTCGAAATATCGAGCAACAACTGTCGATATTTCTCTAAATTTTTTTGTTCTTCATGCAGCTTTGTCGCGGAGAATTCTCTTATCTTAGCGACCTGATTAATGAGCTCTAAAACGCTTGTGCCAAAAATTTCTTCAATTTCTTTTTCGTTTAATTCTTTTACTTGGGGTAATTCTGATAAAAGAGCTGAAATAAGTGTTTCAGTATCAAGCTTAAGTGCATTGATTATATCAGCTGTGTGAATCAAAGCAGAAAAGCGATCCATGCCATCGATTAAGATTGAATTTCCATGTATATCCTTTATAAGCTCAATAGCTTTTCTTACTTTTTTAAGGTCATCTTTCGAACGATTTAAAGCCAAATCATTGAACCATAAATCGATTTTTTCTTGATCAACCCTACGGTCGGCGGATAAAAAAGATAATGATGAGATCAAAATTTACTCCAAACTTATTTTATGTTTGGCCAATAAAATTTCTACTTACCTAACTTCTACTTAATCCTGTCTTTCTTCAATCCATGCCATCTGAATTGCTTCTAAGATTTTTTCACCGCACCTATCTTTGTCGTCATTAAAATCAGGTAAATCGACAACCCAATTCATAAGGTCAACAAAATTAAGATTATTAGGATCGGCATCTGGATATTTTTCATCTAGTTCAAGCACTATATCTTGAATATCTGTCCAAACTATACTCATTAGTGATTTTCCTTTGCATGATTGATTGTATATTTGGGAATTTCAACCACTAAATCCGTATCCCCCACGACGGCTTGGCATGCAAGCCTAGACTCTGGCTCTAGACCCCAGGCCTTATCCAACATATCATCCTCATCTTCAGTTGATTCAATTAAAGAATCGAAGCCCTCATGGATTATTACATGACAAGTTGTACATGCGCAGGATTTTTCACATGCGTGCTCAATCTCTATATCATTAGCTAATGCCGCGTTACAAATAGTTGTTCCTGGCTCCACTTCAATAGCTGCCCCCTCTGGGCAGAGATCATCATTTGGTAAAAATATAATCTGAGTCATTATTGATTCCGATGAAAAAATTTAAGCTTACTCGAATTCTTCAACTTTATGCCCGGTCATGGCTTTCCTGATACTACTATTCATTCGTCTTTCTACATAAAAATTACTTGCTTCTTCAACCTCTTCAATAGCATTTTTTATTTTTGATTCGCTATCTGATTCATTAGTAACTTGCTGCAAAGCTTTAAGAGCATTTTTTATCATAGAAAACTCTTTATCGTTTAATAAAAGGGCGCCATCGTCTTCAAGCGCCGATGTAAGAGCCTCTATCACCCTTGATGCATCCACTTTAATTTCAGATAATTTCCTTAGTTTCATGTCTTCGCCAGCATTTTCAATTGAAGCTTGTAACATATCGGAGACCTCTTCATCTGTTAAACCATAAGATGGCTTGACTTCAACACTTGATTTTATCCCTGTGCTCTGCTCTTCTGCTTCAACTGCTAATAAACCATCTGCATCAACGGAAAATGTAACTTTAATCCTAGCGGCGCCGGCTACCATTGGAGGGATGCCACGCAATTCAAAACGAGCCAATGATCGACAGTCAGCTACCATCTCTCTTTCGCCTTGTAAAACATGCACTGACATTGCAGTTTGGCCATCTTTAAAAGTGGTAAATTCTTGCGCTCGAGCCACTGGTATTGTCGTATTCCTTGGAATAATTTTTTCTACAAGATGGCCCATAGTTTCAATACCTAAGGACAACGGATTAACATCCAATAAAAGCATGTTATTGTCAGGATTATTTCCTACTAAAATATTAGCTTGAATTGCTGCACCGACAGAGACAACTCGGTCTGGATCTATGTCAGTAAATGGTTTGCATTGGAAAAAATCTTCAACCATACTTCTCACCAAAAGTGTTCTTGTTGAGCCTCCAACCATAACAACACCCATGACTTCATCTAATTTTACTCCGCAATCCCTTAATGCTTTCTTACATGTAAGGATTGTTTTTCTAATAAGGGGTTTAATAAGTTCATCGAGTTCATCTCTATTAAAACTACCCTCAAAAGACTTTTCTCCAGGCAACTGTATTTTAAAATCAACGGAATTTTTTTCTGCAAGCGACTCCTTTAGTTTTCTCGCTTCTGTATTTATATGCCGAAGAACTTTTAGGTCAGCTGTCTCACTTATACCAATTTTTTTCACAATCCAAGAGGTAATCAGTTGATCAAAATCATCACCGCCTAGTGCCGTATCGCCACCGGTAGCTAGGACTTCAAATACACCCTTGTTTAAACGCAAAATTGAAATATCAAAAGTACCTCCACCTAAATCGTAAATGGCATAGACCCCTTCAGTACTTGTATCCAACCCATAAGCCAAGGCTGCTGCAGTTGGCTCATTGAGAAGCCTTAAAACTTTTATATTTGCTAATTTTGCAGCATCTTTTGTTGCCTGTCTTTGTGCATCATCAAAGTACGCGGGAACAGTAATAACTGCTCCAGTCATATCTCCACCTAGCGTCTTTTCTGCTCTCTCAACTAAGACTCTCAATACCTCTGCTGATGCCTCAATTGGGCTTATATTACCGACAACAGTCTTTATCTTTGGAACAGCACTGGATGATGACGAAAATTGATATGGTAAATGCGTACCCAATCTTTCGATATCGTCTACAACTCTGCCAATAAGACGCTTTACGGAAACAATTGTATTGAGCGGGTCTCTCGATAGAAAACTTAATGCATCTTGTCCAACAATTATTCCTTCGGGTGTATATCTAACAACTGAGGGTAAAATATGATTTCCATTTTTATCTGGCAAAGTGGCTGCTTTACCGCTTCGAACAGTAGCAACAAGAGAGTTGGTAGTCCCAAGATCAATACCAATAGAGAGTCTGTGTTCATGAGGGGCTGATGATTGACCTGGCTCAGTTATCTGTAATAAAGGCATCAGATCATCTCTTCGAGCTCTTCCTCAAGAGCTTCTACTTCAACGCCAAGCTTCATTAGAAATTGGAGCTTCGAGATAGAATCAGAAGCAGCATTTAATGATTCAACATCACCATCATCCAATTGCTCTTTTATCTGTGCCACTTGCTTATCAGTTAAATCTTCCACATTCCTTGAAAATTTACTCAGTTTGTCTAACGCATCTGGACTTGTTTTTATTTTTGCTAAAGACTCTCGTAACTCCATTTGCTGCATCAAAAATGCTCCATCGTGAGAAGTAACATTCTCTTGATCCAAATCAATTCCTTTCAATTTCAGAATATATATAGCTCTAAGAAGCGGATTTTTTAATGTCTCGTGAGCTTGATTTATTTCTGTAGTTTTTTGTAGCGCTTTTCTTTTTTCTGACTCAGACGCGTTAGCGAACTTATCTGGGTGTACTAAACCTTGAAGCTCTCTATACCGGAGTGACAAGGTTTTAATATCAACCTCAAAATCCTCTTCTAATCCAAATATTTGAAAATAATTTTCAGTCAACTGCTTCATTCTCTTAACTAATAACGCCCGCAAAAGCGGGCGTCGGAATTTAAAAAATACTCACAAATTAAACTGTGAAACTCTCCCCACAACCACATTCATCTTTCACGTTGGGATTATTGAATAAAAAACCTTCATTAAGTCCATCCTTTCCGTAATCCAATTCAGTTCCATCTAGATAAACAAGACTCTTTTGGTCAATAATCACCTTAATGCCACGATCTTCAAAAATGACATCTTCATCATTCACATCATCAACGAATTCAAGAACATAAGCTAAGCCAGAGCATCCAGAGGTCTTGACGCCTAATCTAACACCAATGCCTGACCCTCGATTTTCTAAAAATCGATTTACTCTTTCAGCTGCCGCTTGACTCATTGTTATCGCCATAACTTTCTCTCACAAATTATGTTAAAACAAATTTTTATTTACTCTTACTCTGTAAATCTTCAATAGCTGCTTTTATCGCATCCTCAGCAAGAACTGAGCAGTGTACTTTAACTGGAGGTAATG
>MDTD01154763.1_pt1 | contig 30951 bp, 32 predicted proteins | sample 811221 | NCBI WGS metagenome assembly MDTD01 (sample SAMN05326646, study PRJNA326480) | marine metagenome | isolation source: seawater | place: Pacific Ocean: South West | collected 2011 | reverse complement strand
CGGTTAGCGATGTCTTCCATTTGCCGACTGCCCTATCTCTCTCCACAAAGAAAAAGTAGGTCGCTGCAAGCATTGCAGCCGAAATTACCCAAAACGAGACGCCTACATAATCAGTTGGGTCTAGCATCAATGATTTTTCCACTTACCACCTCCGTAATGACCTCGCCAAATGCGAGAGGACATATTTAACGCAAATGATAATCATTATCAATAATATATTCAGATCATTGAGGTCGCCAACCTTCAAAGGTTATTTGCACCGCTGGCAAAGAGGATTACAATCGCGCACCGTTATGGTGCAGACGCGGCGGAAGTAGCCCGTCGCCTCAAACCATGCTCTGCGTAAAACGCTATTGGAAGGCGCTTAACACTGAAACGGACCATTCTCTAAAGGAAGACTTTTACATGATGACGCGATTTTTCTGGCTGGCCCTGGTGCTGGTTGTTTGCACGCCTGCACAAGATATTTTTGCGGAAGAGGAGAGCACTCTGCCGGGCGCTTCCGTCGCCCCGGACGACGCGGAGGCGAGTTTCGCTGATGTGATCGAAGGCGATGATGCCTACGAGGGATTGTTCACATTCTATCGCGATACGGTGAGCGGAGACGTCACGCTGAGTCTCAAGCCCGAGCAGCTCGATCAGGAGTACATCTACTTCATCCACATTGAGGATGGCGTGGTCGATGCCGGGAGTTTCCGGGGCGCCTACGGCCCACGATTTGTGTTCACCTTGGAGCGGCGCTTCGACAAGGTTGCGATTGTTCGCGAGAACACCGCGTTCTACTTTGACCCGGAGAACGCCATTTCGCGTGCATCCGAGGCAAACATTGCGCGCGCCGTTCTGGCGGTGCAAGACATTATTGCTGAGGATGAAGAAACCGGCGCGATTCTGATCGAAGCCGACAGCCTCTTTTTGTCAGAGGCCTGGACGCAGTTGTCACCCAGCCGGGACCCCGATGCCGATCCGCGTAGCGCGTTCACAGTGGGTGAATTTGATCCGGCCAAGAGCCAGATTCTGAATCTCCGGAGTTACCCACTGAACACCGATATTGAGGTGGAGTACGTCTTTCATAACCCCAAGCCGCTGGTGTACGGGTCCGATGCGGTTACCGATCCCCGTAATATCTCCGTCAAGGCGCTGCACAGCCTGATCGAGATGCCAGATAACGACTATCAGCCTCGCTTGGCTGATCCCAGACTGGGTTCTTTTGACCAGCGGATTACCGACCTCACCTCGACCGAATCTGCGCCCTATCGGGACGTCATCAACCGGTGGCATCTGGTGAAAAAAGATCCGGATGCGGCGCTGTCTGATCCCGTCGAACCCATCACCTGGTGGATCGAGAATACGACGCCCCTCGAGTGGCGGCCCATCATTGAGCACGCAGCGCTCGAGTGGAATAAGGCCTTCGAAAAGGCCGGATTCACCAATGCTGTCGCGGTAAAAACGCAGCCAGACGACGCGGACTGGGATGCGGGAGACCTCCGCTACAACGTGCTGCGGTGGACCTCATCACCGAACCCGCCTTTTGGTGGTTATGGCCCGAGTTTTGCCAACCCGCGCACCGGGCAACTGCTCGGCGCTGACATCATGCTCGAGTACTCTTTTTTAAACCGCTCGACACTGGCTCGTGAACTGATTCAGGGCGAAGCTGCGCAGCCCATTAAGTTGCTGTGGCCCGAGTTGCATACTTGTTCCGTGAATCAGGTGCTCGGAATGGGTACTGCGTTTGCGCAATCAGCGATGGACATGTCGGGCGCCGATAGCGCTATTCAGGAGCAGTTGCTCCGCGACCGGATGCATTACCTGATTCTTCACGAGATCGGCCATACCCTGGGCATGAACCACAACATGAAAGCCACACAGATTCTGAGCCGTGAAGACATTCAGAATCCTGAGGTGCTCGACAGTGGCATTTTGGCGGGCTCGGTTATGGATTACCCCGCAGTGAATTACGCGCCGACCGAGGAAGAGCAAACGCTGTTTTACACGATTGCACCGGGCCCCTATGACGATTGGTACATCGAATACGCCTACTCACCTGGTCTTTCTGACGCAGAGGAAGAGGCTGTGAGATTGGAGGCGATCGCCGCGCGCTCTACCGAACCTGAACTGGTTTTCGGTAACGACGCCGACGATATGCGCTATCCGGGCAGTGGTCTCGATCCGCGCGTCAACATTTATGACTTGAGCGGAGATTCGATCGGTTATGCCGCCTCGCAGATGGCATTGATGCAGGCCACCCTGAACAAAATGGCGGATTGGACACCGGATGCCGGTAAGTCATATCAAGAAGCCGTCGATGGCGCAGGGCTGATCATTCGGCTTTGGGGCATCAACGCGGGGGTGATATCGCGCTGGGTGGGTGGTGTCTATGTCGACCGCGCGATGGCGGGCCAGGAGGGTGGCGGTGAGCCATTGCGACCCGTAGAGCGCGAGCAGCAGAAGCGCGCCATGGCGACGTTGTCAGAGCATTTGTTCGCCCCCGATGCCTTCGACGTTAATGGCGCACTGTGGCAACAGACTGCGCCACAGCGTCGTGGATTTGATCACTACGGGTCAACCGAGGACCCCAAGATTCATCAGGCCGTGCTGGCAGGGCAGAAGCGAGTTCTTGATCATCTTATGCACCCGGTGGTGCTGAGGCGCGTGGTCGATACGCAACTCTATGGCAATGATTACCCACTGGATGAGGTGATGTCAGACCTGACGGATGCGATTTTCGCTGCCGACGCGGACAGCTCGGTGAATGCATTCAGACGCAATCTCCAAGTGGAGTATGTGTCGCGACTGGGTGGCATGATCAAGGGAAGTGGCAGTGAAGCGTATGACAGCTCTGCACAAGCGATGTCACTTTTGGAGTTAGAGCGGCTGGCCGACATGGCCACAGCGCGTCAGACGGGCGATACGCTGACACGGGCGCATGCGCGTTTGCTGGCGAGAAAAATTGAAACCCTGCTGGAGACCGGTGGGCGGTCTTGAGGGATTGAGCAAAGCACCCTGCTTGGCAGGGTGCATAGACAAATCAATCAGGAGTCAGACGGCGTCAGTACCGCATCAATGATGTGGATGATGCCCGCTGGCAGCCACCACATCCGCCACGATGACCGAGCTGTCATTAATGAATAGCACGTCGCCCTGTACTGATATCGACACCGTGCTGCCGTTCAGCATTTCAACAGCGCTATACCGAGGGGCAGTCGACTGCGACATCAGGGTGTCGAATGATGGTTAGCAGGATCTCGCCGACACCCAGCCCGAATTTACGCATCTCTGATTCATTGATGACGACGTTTTCACTGACCCGGTACATGCGGTCGTCAATCTTGACGTCGATCGGTCCATCATCCAGCTCGATGCGGAGCGTGTAATCGAGGAACATGGCGTTACCCTGCCACCGCGCTTGCCCTTCGCCCACAACATCTCCCGCTGTACCGATAAACGTCTGATCGCCATCAGGGGTCAGCGTCCACACGCGGGTTTGCTGTTCGCCATCGTTAAAGGTGAAGTCCTCATCGAGTGTGCCGATGCCATTCTCCCAGCAGGCAGTGATGTCAGCTTGGAAATGACGGACTGCGGTTCCGGAGAAATCTTTCACAACGCCGTGGGCAGTGAGCGCGCCATTAAAAAACTCATGGGGGGCAAAGGCCGGGCTGCGTCCTTGATAGTCATCGATAGAGCTGGTGCTGCATCCAAGCAACAAGCTGCACGCAGCAACGACGGCCGCTTTGGCGCCAGCTCGATACGACGGGCATGACGGCCAGCGTCTTTTGCCAGTATTGCCGTAACGATAAACTTGTGATTTGCCCACCATGCCTTCACCTGAACGATTTGCCATCTAATGCCGTTACGTCTGAGAAAAAGCAGCGGATCTAAACGCCTTGTACATGAGGAGAGGGTGATAGCGATGGTTCATAGTGCTCAAGTTCTTATGGTGAATCACCGTGCGCAATGAATTGGCGCGTTTTTTTGCTGGGGCAGTACTGCTGTTGGCAATCGATGTTCTCGCAGAACTCGTTATCTTTGAGTGGCTGGAATGGAATGGCACAACGAAGAACGACTGGTTCTTTATGTTGTGGTGGGGATGCGTGCTGTTTTGGACGACATACAGCGGGATACGTGTGTGGCGCGCGCTGAGAGCCTCTACTTAGCGGCCCGGAGTTGAACCGCCCGGCAAACCGCAGCGGTTCGCTCTATCTGGCATTGCGGTGTGACCCGGGCCAAGGCTATGGCCGGGGCTTCACACTCAGTGCCCTGCGAACACCAGCATTTGGACCGGTAGCAACAGCGCCTGCATACGCAGGATCACCGCGTGTAAAACACCGACCGTGTCGACCATATGCAGGAACAGGGTTTCGCCAAGGCCCAGATCACCAGACTCAAGCAAGTCATGATTGTTGGTATAGGCATTCGCGATGCATTTACTACCTGGCATGACGTCACTCAGGCCGCCTTCATAGAGGGGCTCCATGACCACAGTGAGCGTGCCGGGACGCGCACGTTGTTGTGCATCCAACAGCACATCGGCAGGCTTGAGCTGTCCTGCAGCGACGACCGGCTGTACTCGTGTCACCACCATGGGAATCACGGTGAAGGGCTTCGATAAACACACCACTTCGCTGATGGTGCCGGGTTTAATCAACTGTCACCTATTGCTTTATGTGCGGCGCCAACCTCATCTCGCGCTCGCTCGAACGGTCATGCGAGAGCCAAATGGCTGCCGAGATAGGCGTAACCGAGAGCATCCGCGTTGACAGGTCCCATAAATCACCTAAGCTAGAGTGACGTTAGCGGCTCTGTGCAAGGCGCTAGCGATGCACAAAACCAACAACAAACAGCACGTCACCAAGACAGTCGTAACGACTGAACCAAACACAACTGGGGGAAATCATGAAGCGAGTCATCAGCGCCACGGCGGCGGTTTTTATGGGAATCGGGTTGGCAGCCTGCAATCAGGCACCGGCATCGAATCCAAATGTTGACCTGGCCAAGGCATGGGTCACGGCAGCCAGCACCAGCCGAACTGCGACGATGGAAATGATCGAACAGAATATGGCGGACGACGGACTGTTGTACCGCGATCGTTATGTGGGCTTTGGTTTCATCTGGGACAACCAGCGTGGTGCCGAAGAGGGCCGAATGATTGTTACCGAGGTGATCGCCGACAGCCCTGTTGCGGACGTGTTGCAGGAGGGCGATGAGTTCGTCTCGGTCGGTGACGTCGCGGTGACCGCCGATAACATGGAGCGGCTCCCCTTCAGAGGTAAGCCCGGTGAATCCGTTGCGGCGGTGATTGCTCGTGATGGAGAGGAAATGGCAATTGAAGTGAGTCGTGGTGTGGTCAGCGCACCCACCACCAAAGCCGAGATGCTGGAGTGGATGGCGAGTGCCAACGACGAAGATTGGGGTCCCGAAAAGTGGGAGCTTCATGAAGCAGTCGGGCAGGGCAATGTGGTCTACGTGTGGACGCAAGCCTGGAATACCGATGAGGCTACTGGACTGCCTTTTGAGGCGCATCAGGTTACCCGCATGATGTTCAACGACGCAGGTCAGGTTCAGGCTATTGCCAGCCTGACTGAGGATCGATTTATGCTGGAGCAGATGGGTTACACCATCAGCCGTTGAGGACAATCCGATCTAGAGAGGCCGCTTAAGCGGCCTTTTTTGTGCGCCAGGATTGCGCGAAGGCCGAGAATTCGCTGGGCCTAGAGGGTGTCCGTGTTACGGCGGTGCAAACGCGCTAGCGTGCCGCGGCGGCGGGTTCGCTGGTGATAAACGGCCCATCGACGCATATGCGGCGCCCATCCGGTGATGCACAGGCGCCGCAGATGCCGACGCCGCACTTAGTCAGGTAGTCGATAGCGCTGAAGATTCGATCGGCCGGTACGTACCGCTTCTGTACCGCCTCGCTGGCGTGGATCATCGGCGCGGGCCCGCAGTTGTAGAACACCATGTTCGCGAGTGCGTCAGGTGACTGCTCAGCCAAAAACGCGTCCAGCGCGTCGCTGACGCGCCCATGAAAACCGGCGCTGCCATCGTCAGTGGCGAGCGTCACGCGACCAACGGCGTCGCACTCGTCTCTGAAGTAAAGGCGGTTAGCGGTGCGCGCACCGACAAACAGATCGGCAGGTTGTTCTGCGCTACCGAAGTCCTCGCCAATTTGGTAGACCGCTGCCAGTCCGGTGCCTCCTGCAACGCAGACGATGTGTGCATCGGCGGGCGGTGTGACCGGCACACCATGCGGTCCACGCAGGTAAACGTCATCGCCCGGCGCGAGCTGATAGCAGCGCTCGGTAAACTCGCCAACATTGATGACCGCTAAGCGAACCGGGTCGTGGGTCAAGCAGGAAAACGGCTTTTCACCCACGCCGGGAATCCAGACAAAAACGTATTCGCCGGCGCGAATATCCAGATCGCCGTCGAGCGTGACGACGGTGATGTCCTCACAGACCACGTCATTGGCGACCACGCGGTAGGGTTTAAATGCCATGTCGACGTCAAATCGAACGAGTTGGCCCGCTTGATCGGTGCCGCTTTCCAGATCGTTGGCCACGGTTGCAAAGTAGGCTGCGATATCGGCTGTGTTCATCCCGGTTAGACCGGAGCCAATGCCAAAGATGTTCGCGCCGCACCCGGCGGCGGCACGGCAATCGGCTGCGGATGACAAGCCACCGCATCCGATGAGGGGGAGATCGGTCTCGGCACGCAACGCAGTGAGGGCTTTCAGCGTAAGGGGTAACACCCCTTTACCCGACATGCCTCCCATGCCATTGCTTAGCACAGGGTGTCCGTGACTCTCGGTGTAGCCGGGGCCCGCCGTATTGATGGCGCACAGGCCGGCAGCGCCTCCTTCCACAGCCGACCGCCCGATTACCGCAATGTCATCGACATTAGGCGTGAGTTTGGGGATCACGGGGATATCAACGGCTGCACACACGGCTGCAACGACCTCGCGCACCATGTCTGGGTCCTGACCCATGGCCATACCGTAGCCCTTGGCATGGGGACAGGAGAGATTGAGCTCCAGACCATCTGCTACGGGTGCCAGTTGAGTGGCGACCTCCACGAATTCCTCCACCGAGCCGCCGAAGATCGAAACCAGCAAGAAGCGATCCTCTGGCACGGTGATTTGTTGCAGGCCCTGCAGCGCTTCGTCCACACCCGGGTTAGTCAGCCCGACGGCATTGACGAAGCACCCTGGCGCAAACTGGCTGTAGACGGGCTCCCGGTTACCCAACCGAGGTGCCTTGCCAATACTCTTGGTTGTGATGACGCCAATTTCGGGCATGGTATCGATGACCCGCTGAATGACGGCAGGCGCCGTTGTTACGATGCCGGAGGGAATCGTAAAGGGTCCGGATAATTGTTTGCCGAGAAACTCGGTGGTCACTGGGGTGGCTCCGTGAGGGGTGCCTAATTATAAAGGGACGGGTCCGGCGGCGTCATGGCTGAGGCAGAAAAATCTCTGCCGAGCCGATCAGGTGCCGCAGAAGGTTCGCGTTACACGCTCGTCTTCGCTAGGTGGCCGCGCCCACTCCTCGTCACCCGGCCGCCATTCAAAGGGCGCCGCGCTGCGTTCGACCAGTGCATCGATCCACTCGAGCTGGCCTTGTTCCGCAAGGTCAATTGCACGCTGAACGAGATGATTACGGGGAATAACCGTCGGATTGGTGGCGCGCATCGCTTGGGTGATTGCGTCGGCTTCTCCGCGGTTTAGGGCTCTGCGATCCTGCCATTCTCCTGACCAGTCGATCAGTGACGCCGGCGCAGCGAATAGTTCAGGTAGAGGGGAGTCATCAAGGCTGTCGCCAGCGATTTCAGTCAGCCATCGAAAGGCGAGCGTCATATCCAGCCGCTCTGCTGCCATGATGTCGTGGAAGCGCTGTATCAAGGCGCCGTCTGCCTCGGTGATGCGATCCAAACCCAGTTTGGCGGCCAGCCATTGTTGATGATGGGCGTGGAAACGAGCCGGGAATTGGTCAATGAGTTGCTGTGCTGTCTCCTTAGACCGCTGCTCGTCATCGTCGATCAGTGGTAACAGGCACTCGGCCAGCACGGCCAGATTCCAATGCATGATGCCCGGCTGATTAGGCCAGGCGTAGCGGCCTTGTCGATCGATGGAGCTAAAGCAGGCCTGAGGATCGAAATGGTCCATGAACGCGCAGGGGCCATAGTCGATGGTCTGGCCGCATAACAGCGCGTTGTCGGTATTGAGCACGCCGTGCACAAAACCGAGGACCTGCCAGTGGCTGACCAATCTGGCGAAGTGTGCGCAGACACCGTCTAGCAGCGTGACCGCCGCATTGTTTGCGGGTAGGTCACCCCGAGCGATGTGGTCCGCAAAGTGTCTCGATACCGCGTAGTCAACAAGTGTGCCAACTTCATCTCCACCGCGTGTCATGGCGAAGTATTGGATCGTTCCGATCCTGAGATGACTGCTTGCCACCCGCGTTAAAATGGCGCCCGGTTCGATACGATTTCGCACCACCGGTTCTCCGGTGCTAACGGCCGCCAGCGCGCGGGAGGTGGGCACCCCCAGCGCGTGCATCGCCTCGGACACCACGTACTCGCGGATGACGGGTCCAATCGGTGACCGGCCGTCACCTCCCCGGGAATAGGCAGTGGGTCCAGCGCCCTTGAGCTGCACATCGAACCGATCCCCGCTAGGCGTTAACCACTCCCCCAACAGCGTGGCGCGTCCGTCACCCAGCTGGGGGTTGTACTGACCAAACTGATGGCCGGCGTAAACCGTGGCAACGGGCTGTGATGAGGGCAGTGGTTGATTGCCGGCAAGCGCCTGAAGTTGCTCAGGGTGTGATGCGGGGGAACCCTCCCAGCCGAGTTCCTCAGCGAGCCCTTGGTTCCACAGCATCAGTTTGGGTCTGCTAACCGGGTCCGGCGGCTGAGGAGTGCAAAAGACACTGCCCAGGCGGGCATATGAGTGATCAAAACCCGCAGGCATCAGTGTGCCCAGAGCGTTTTGGTTGCGTTAACCACCGAACAATTTCTTGATCAATGAGCCCGCTTTTTCCTCTACCGCGTCCTGCAGTTGCTGTTTGGCTTCATTTTTCAGAATTTGCTCGGCGATGCTGGCCACGTCAACTTTGCAGGAGGCCCCTGCCTCAGAGGCTAAGTTGCCGCCGCATTCCACCGGCCAGTCTACGTCCGCGTAGCGTTGATCGATGATGCATTGGGGGCTGACTTTCATGATGTCGTTATTAACCTGTCCCTCCATTCGGAAACCAAAGTCCATGGTCTTGAGGTCAATGTCACCTGATCCCTGCATCACGATGCCGGGTGTCGCGAAGCGCAACCGTTCGATATCGCCAGCGCCCTCGTCAAAGTCGACATTGAGCGATAGGTCGGTGATTGGTGTATTGGTGGGCAATCCACTGATGGGTGGGAGCTTATTGACCACAGCCACGGCGCTACAGACCAGCCCTTGTAATGAGACCTTTTTAAAGTTCAGTTCCTCGCCTGCGGCTTTGACATCACCATCCAAGGCGCCCATCAGGTCTTCCGCCGAGACACCTTCCGTTTCCAGGTCCCAGCTGATTTCAATACGTCCCGACGCAGCATCTGCATTGCCCAGGCTGGCCAACAGCGGATCCATATTGACGCCTTTCAGGCCACCTTCAACTTCCGCCTCCACAACGGGTCGGCGGGCGTTCAAGCTTATGCGGGTATCGAGTTGTCCCTCATGCAGCACCCCGCGGATATAGTCGATATTCGCAATACCGTCTCGAACACGGAGGAGCACCTGCGCTGATGTGATTGACTGACCTGCCGCGATGAGTTCCTCGGCAGCAATCTGAAGCTTCAGATCGAGATCTCGCAGCGGTCCGACAGGTAACGGCACCGGCGCGCTGCCGCCTGATTGCGGAGCAGGCTTCTCGGCAGCTGGTGCGGGCGCATCTGATGCGGTGCCTGCCTGCGGTTGCGCTGCAGGTTGAATCTGGTCCACATCAAGCCGGTCCGTGGATACATAGAGCTTGATTTCGGGGCTCTCAAGCGCAGACCAATTGAGTGTTCCCGTGACCTCGCCGCCCGGTAGCGTGGCGGTAAGCGTCATGTCGGCCGCAGCAGGAGACATAACGAATTCTCCATCGAGGGCGCTCGTAACAGGTTTGTTCAATGCGCCCATCACTTCGGTATTGAGTCCTTCGATGAGGACGCTACTGAAATCTGAAGCGACCTTGATTGCGCCATCCAACGTAATTTCGAGTGGCGTCACGGTGCCATCGCCCAGCACGCTCAGTTTGCCCTCGAGACGCATGGGCTCATTGCTCGTGTTCACATCGCTAAGGGTCAACGAGGCGATCTGAATGGTGTTGCTCAGTGCGCCATCCCGGGTGCGCTGCATGACGACAATGTCCTCGATCCGAACTGCCTCGGCCAAAATCGCGATGCCCGTAATCCCACTGGCTTCCTCTAACTGACGTTGACGCTCCTTTTCCTTGGTTTGCCGAATCATCTCTCCGCGTTTCTCCCATTCCCGGTCACTCATTACCGGCGCGGGTTCGGGAGGTGGGGGCAATGCGGCGGCATCAGTGATATCGGCCGTGACGCCCGCGATGACGATCGTGCCGACATCAACGTTGCCGCCGAGCAGGGGGAAGAGTGATAAACCGACATCAAGTTCGTCGATAGATGCTTTGATCGTGGGGTCGTATTCCGATTGAGCAGGCAGATCAAGCGACGTGCCCTCAAGGCGCAGCCCGAATCGCGGAAAGAAGCTGAGCTCCGCGCCGCCCTCGACGATCAGGTCTCCTCCGGTATTGGCTTTGACTTGTTCCTGGGCCATGTCGAGCAGCGCCTGCTCGTCGATGAACATGGGCACCAGCAACATAGCGACCACGACCAGAGCGATCAGCCCACCCACAATCCACAGTATCACCAGCATCTCGAATTCCCCTCGTTTCTGAGTTTTTCCCAGCATATCAGAGGGCGCGCGCGCCGGAAGGGCTTATCGTGGGCGGCTACGCTCGACGTGCTGATTCAGAATGCGGGCCTTTTCGCGGCGCACGCCGGCGTCGGATTTGAGTCTCCACAATGCATCTTTGGCGAATTGATAAGACATTTTCAGGTCGACGATGGGATCCGGGTAGTCCACCGGGTGCAATTGCCGTTCCATGGGTGAGCGCAACCATGGCTGATGGAGCAGGGGCGTTGGCAGTCCGGCAAGTTCTGGCACCCATTTCAAGATAAACGCACCGTCGGGATCATGATCCAGCGATTGCTTCACCGGGTTGTAGATGCGAATCGTGTTGATGCCTGTCACGCCTGCCTGCATCTGCATTTGCGGGTAGTGGATTCCCGGCTCAAAGTCGAGGAACAGCGAGCCGAGCCACGCTGCGCCCAGACGCCAGTCCTGCCAGAGGTGGTGGGTGAGAAAGGAGACGACCATCGCGCGGGATCGGAAGTTGATATATCCCGTGTGCAGCAGGCACCGCATTGAGGCGTCGATCAGAGGGTATCCAGTTGTCCCGTTTTGCCATGCCGTCAAACGCTCCGGGTCGTTGCGCCGGGGGTGTTCGTGATAGCCACGATTTAAATCTTCGTGTTCCATTCGGCACTCCATTTCAAACTTTTGGATGAAATGGCAATGCCAATGGAGTCGCGATTCGAAGGCGGATAGTGCGCGGCCCCATCCTCCCTGACTTTGGCGATATTTGAGGGCCTGGTAGACCTGCCGCAAACTGAGGTTTCCCCAGGCGAGGTAGGGTGACAAGCGTGAGCAGTGCGAGCGGCTTCCCTCGGGCTTGGATATGAAGCGCTGATACCCTTCGGCCCGCTCCGTCAGGAAATGTGACAGCACTTGCTGTGCTGCGGCAGAACCGCCCGGTTGAAATTCGGGTTTCTGGTGGCGCCAGCGCGCAAGGCGCGCGCACCGCGCGCCCTCCAATTCGGGTGGCAGGGATGTCAGTCGTTGAGCAATGTGCGCTGGGGCAGCCTTGGTTTGGCTCTCTGACATCACGGCCTGCCAGGCTTTGTTCCAGCCTCGTCGATTGCGTCGCCCTCGTTGCACACCGTTAGTTTGGAACTCGGCCCACGCTATGCCGGCTTGTTCGCAAAAACGCGCCACGCTGCGGTCGCGCTCAAAGGTCACGCTGAGGCCGGTTTCTTCATAACTGAATAGACCCGTGATGCGCGCCTCTGCGTGCAGGGTTGTAAGAATGTCGACGGCATCTCCTTCCAGTACTTCCACGTGTCCGCCGAAGGGTGCAAGTTGGGCGTTCATTGCTTCAAGCGACTGCGCGATAAAGTGCCAATGACGTCCGCGATAATGTGGGTCAGCCAAGAGGTCGGGCTCCACGATGTAGAGCAGCAACAGCGATTGATCATTTTCGACAGCCGCAGCAAGTGGCGCGTGGTCAGCCAAGCGAAGATCGCGTTTGAACCAGACGACGTTCACGAGGATATCTGCCGTGCCGCCAGTAGTGGGTTGACGAGTAGCGTGTGATCTCGCGCATCGCGCAGTGCAACGCGGCCTTTGAATAGGGCGCTATAAATAAGGCGATAGGCGTCGCGGTCAAAGGCGACGCTCGAGGGTTCTTGCAGAGTGGCCGTGGCCTGATCGGCCGTTGCAAAACAACCCTGCCACGCCCACTGGTCCACCAAGTGATATTGCTGCGCCGGCTGCTCATCGATTGGGCGGATTGTTTCTTCCGCCAAGAGGATGGGCCCATTGAACGGCCAAGCAGCGATACGCTGCCGATCGAGGTGTTCGAGCAGCCGCGCATTGTGGGAAGCGATGCTCTCCTTGCCTGTACAGGCGCCATCGCAGCGTCCCAGCTGATGTTGAAAGCAGGCGCCTTTGCCCCGGTCTAACCCCATTACTCTCAGGCACAGGGCGTGGTCCCTCGCGAGATTCTGAATGGTAGTCGTGATGCGGTGTTTGTTGGCGAACAATCCGAAGGTATCGATATCCCTATTGCCTGTTGGTGCGAAGTCAATGGCATTGGGCTGAAGGAATCCGTCTTTTGAGGTCGTGAGTTGTATGGTCCATAGGCGCCGCAGTTGCCGCTGGCGCCGGTTAAACAATGGCACCTCGGCTTTGATTGCTGCGTTCTCGATCAGCAGCGCGCCGATTTCTCCTGCGGTGAGGTGACAGTCGATGTGACTGACCTGCGACATGAGTCGCTGGTGGCGCCCGGGCTTGCGTCCTTCGTTAAGGTGCTGGCCCACCCGGCTATGGATATCCACGCTTTTACCCACGTAGAGAAGAGAGCCGGACTGATCGAAAAACCGATACACGCCGCTGCACCGCGGCAGTTTGGCGGTCGTCGCGCCCTCGATGGAGAGCGAAATCGTCTCGAGCTCTGTGTTCATACGAATGATCGGGTAAGGCTGCTAGGTGGCCGTCTCTCTGTCCGGAGTTTGTCGCTGTTATCGCCCCGATATGATCTCGAGACGAAACCAACGCTAAGCCAAAATCGTAGCGTTTAAATGACGGGTGAAAAAGTTTCACGCCGGTTCCCCAGACTGCGCCTGCGGCGTCTTTATGGAGTGCTACGAGACGATGAAAGTCAGTGTCGATGATCTGGCGTTACTTGATGTCAGTGAGGTGGTGATCGAGTCAGTCGATCTGAGCCTCTACATTGCCCATGCGCTGATCGCTGATCAGGAACATATCATCGCAGATCGCAAAGGTAAGGTGCTGAAAACCCGAAACTTGCTTGAAATGCAGCGCGCGCTCCGCAAGGCTGTCACTTGCGAGTTTTATCTGCGCCAGCGCAGTGCCTACGATGAAATGGTGGGCCATAGTCATCGCGCCGTCGATAACAGTATGAAGCTACCTTTGGGTAAAGAGCCGCTGCCGGAGTGGCTTAACTGAGTCAGTTTGAGGCTTTGCAACACCGCTGACGGTTCTCATAGGGCGGTGTGGAGTGCGCGCGCTGCGGCAAGCAACTGACCGGCAATGATGCCATCCAACGCGCTACTCAGGCGCCGACAGGTCTTCTTCGCCCAGCTTGTGGCCCCAGTCACGTTTGGCTTTTAAGTACTGCAGGTTGTGGTCGTCGACGCCGTAAACGTGTTTGACCTGTTCAATATGAGGTACGCCCAAGTTGGTGAGATCCTCGACCTTTTTGGGGTTATTGGTCAGCAGGCGCAGCCTGCGTCCCTGACCGAAGTATTTGAGGAGCACCGCGGCATCCGAGAAGTCACGTGAATCGTCTGGTAAACCCAGAGAGCGGTTGGCCTGATACGTGTCTTCTCCCGAGTCCTGCAGCAAATAGGTGGCGGCCTTGGCCCATAAACCGATGCCCCGGCCTTCATGCCCGGCCATGTAAACAAGGTACCCGCCCTCGGGGTCCTCTGCGATGCGATCCAGCGCAAACTCCAACTGAGGTCCGCAGTCGCATCTCTGTGACCCAAACACGTCGCCGGTCAGGCAGTTGGAGTGCACCCTGACCAAGGGGTTGTCGCTCTTATCGGGCTTTCCGATCACCAGCACGCTGTTTACCGCCATGCTCGACGCCAGATGAGAGAACAGGTGTTGTCCTCCTTGCTCACGGAGTGTATTGGCTAGCTGTTCAACCTCATTGAGCTCCGTGCTCCGCACGCTGGCGTACCAGTGCACGGTCGGCTGCACATGGCCTCTGGCGAGTGGCAGTGGAATAGGACCCATGAGATTGACATGCAGACCGGGCCCCGGGGCGTCGGCCATATCGACTTCACAGCCGTCGCTGTTGATCCGGAGGAGTTTGCCGTCGCGGATCAGGCGCTCTCTGATGTCTGGGTTGATGTACGTAAACATGCTCGGCGGTGCCTGATTTATCACTGCTGCCTGTAAGGACCGCGGAGTATAGAGGGATTTCTGCCATTTCGCGCGGCGGCCTACGGAGCAAATCTCGCGGAACAGGAGCGAGAAAACTGGACTCGCGTTCTGGCTTTGATGAAGGGGTAGATAGGGGGAGACCCCGCGGGTCACTGTGCACGGAGTCTGTTAGCAATTGCCTGACTGGTGCGGGCGGCTGAAGTGCTGCTATTGCCCCGCAGCAGGGAATGCCGCCAACACCCGGTCGGCAGCGCTATTGAGCGCGGCCTGGTCGCGAATCGTTTCTTCTTTCAATTCAGATTGGGTCACGCTGCGCCAGACCGATGCATTTTCATCCGGGTCGATCATGTCGATGATGAATGTACCCTGTGTGTACTCGGATACCCGCACGTCCGTCTGATTCATGCAGTTGTAGCAGTTGTACATGGCTTAGCGGTTATAGCGGCTGTAGCCCACGGAGGCACCGTATGACGGGCTGTTATAGGTTTTCACGTCGGTTTTATCCATCAGGTTCAAGTGCCAGCTCAGCAGCAAATCTGCGTCCGCTGTTTTGTCCACGAACGTGAAACCTTTGGCTTCGAGCGCGGCTCTCAGCGCGGCATCGATACGGTCACGTTGAAAGTCGGTCAGCTCTGTGGGGTTGTTTCCCGTCACTTCGCCACTGAGGGCGTAAAAGCCAATGGTCTTGGACTGGGCAAAGTCATAATCCGGAGCGAAGTCGACGACCGGCTCTTGGGGGCTTCGTGGCGCATGCTGCCAGAGCGAGCAACATGAGCATGGCGGCGGTATGGCGGGTAAGTTTCACAGCATTCTCCATCGGAGTACATCAGACACGAGTAATGTAGCAGGGTTATCAGGCCGCGCCAGTGCTGGGCGCGACAGATTCGTTGGCCCGATTATCTCAAGGACACGCGGTCTTGAGCACATAGAGCGGGGCGCAGCCTAGCCGTTCCTGCACCCCGACAGAGCAATCTGTATCGCGTTAATGTGCTCTCTGATAAGCGCCGTTTGACGGCTCAGTAACTGGTCCCGCTCCTCTGTCCACTGCGCATACTGCTCGGACACAGCATCGCGTAAGGGTTGCTCCAGTTGCCGCACTGGCGCCATCAACAGCTCTTTGCGCTGTCTCAGCGCGACCAGCCAGGGTTGTATGTCACCCACAAAGAAACGCGAGACGATATTGTCGAATGCTCTCGACCGCTCAGTCTCCCGCCCGAAGGGGCAGAGCGGTGCTGTTTCATTCATATCCATCAGCATCGCAGTGGCGCGTGCCATGTCGCGAGACACGATGGAGTAGGCCATGACTAACGCGCCGCCATCCCCCGCGCGAAGCTCGCTGAGTAGCAATTCGAATTCGCGGTTGCTAGCAGCCCAGTCATCAGCCAAAGATTGAGTCGCAAGCCATTGACTGGAGAGCGCCGTAAGCTGGCTGATTGCGGCGACAATCTGACTGCTGGTATCCGCTGGGTATAGCGCCAGCGCTTTGGGACGTTCCCAAAATGTCTCCCACTCGGGGCCCATCAATATGGCATTGGCAATCGATCTTGGGAGTGCCTGTTGATGACCCCTGCTGGCGAGTTCGAGCGTCGTGGCGAGGTCAGTGTTACCGCGCGCCCGCAGGAGGGCGCTGCAGGCAGGAGCGAGCTGAATAAATTCCAGATCCAACAGAAGCCGCTGCGAGGGCGAGGCAGTGCGACCCAGTTGCGTATTGCGGCGGCCCAGATTGACTTGCAGCTCACAGCCCGACAGCGACAGGAAATCAATTAAGTCGATCTGGTTTGATTCCGTCGGCTTGGGGGCGGTTACGCGCGGCAGATCGAGCGCGCGCGGAAACGGAGTGTGCGGCGGAATCGATATTCCTGTCACGCGCTCGAGACGCGCCAGGTATGCGGCGAGTTGGTCTGGGCCGGTGTCGGGCTCGGCACAACCCGGTAGCAGGCATAGCCATAACAGGCCTGTCAGCAGTCGCCTTCTGATAGTGGGCAAAGACAGTGTCAGGTGACAGCCGCGATCGTTCAAACCAGAGGGCAAAATTACCCGGCGAGCGCCGTTTTGGCGTCTGCGCGCCAACGATGCAAATGCTCAAGCGAGTCGTCCGGGCTGATGCGCGCGCCCCATTTAGCGAAGTCGATGGCCGCTAAGAGGTCGATATCGGCGAAGGAAAAAGCGTCCCCGGCGAGAAAGGATTGGTCGGCCAAAACGCCGTTGAGCATCTCGAAGCTGTGCTCGAGACGCGCGCGGCCCCTCTTAACGAGCTCTGGTAGTTGCGCGACATTTGCCGGACCCGGCAAGGCGCGATTGGCGTAATGTGGGTGTCCATTTCGAAATGCTTCCGCGACGGCACTAAAGACCTCTCCGAAGAGCCGATGATTCCAGTTGAGTACCCGGGCCCGCTCCTCGGCTGAACGGCCCAGCAGCGGTTTATCGGGGAACTGCTCTTCGAGGTAATGGGCGATGGCGATGACCGCGCACAGCACAGTACCGTCGTTCAAAACCAGCGCCGGCACCGTGGCCTCGGGCACGACATTGAGGTAAGCCTCTGACAGCTGCTCCTCGCTGCCTAAATCGATTTGTACCGTGTCGATGCTGATGCCTTTGTACTGCATAAACATGGAAAGACGAGCGGGGTTCGGTGCGGCATCAAAGGTATAGAGTTTCATCGCAGGCTCCCTTCTGGACAACCGTCAGTATAGCGGTCAGCGTGGCGTCTCACGGATTGGTTTTCGATCGTTTTCGCAACCGCTATACTCCGCGACCTATTAAATGGAGATTCCACAATGCGCCTGTTTTTAATCCTCATCATGACCCCTTTGGCAGCGTTCGCGCTGGATCTGACCGATCAACAGCGCGCTGACATTGAAGCCCGCATTCAGCCGTTTTCAGCGGTTTGTGTGCAGGGTGAGGCATGCGGTGGTGGAGATGCCGTCGCGGAAAGTGCCGGACGCTCCGGCGAGGATGTCTACAACGGTGCTTGCATGGCATGCCACTCTGCGGGCATTGCTGGAGCCCCTGCTGTGGGCGACCAAGTCGCGTGGGCTGGGCGCATTTCCAAGGGTATGGATGCCCTTTACGATAGCGGCATCAATGGAGTTGCGGGCACAGGGATGATCGCCCGGGGCGGATGCGCCGATTGCTCTGACGACGATATCCGGGCCGCAGTCGACTTCATGGTCGACAGCAGTCGGTAAGCGCGCCGAACTCCAGCTTAAAACGATTTGACGGCGCCACCACCGGGTGGCGTCTCTCTCAAGGCGAGTGCGTGTGCAAGGTGATCCTTCGTTACGCATTGGACCCCCTCAATATCAGCCACTGTTCGCGCTACCCGCAACCGCCGGTGAGTACTGCGTGGCGAGACACCCAGCCTCTCAAGCGCGTTAACGAGCCACTCACGGGTTTGGCTTGTCATCTGGCATAAGGCGACTGCTTGATCTCCCGATAAATCCCGGTTGAGACACCCTTGGCGGTCGAGTTGACGCGCGCGAGCGGTGCGTACTCGGTCCCGAACCCCATGTGACGTGTCGTGTGCTGCTGGTTGACTGAATAGGTCAGCGGTAGACGGCTTATTGAGCGTCACATGCAGATCAATCCGATCCATGAGTGGTCCCGATACGCCCTGCCGATAGCGACGAATGGTGTCGGGCGTGCATCGGCACTGTGCGTCCTCGCTGCCCGCCAGACCGCAAGGGCAGGGATTCATAGCGGCGATTAACTGAAACTGGGCGGGATACCAGTGCTGATGTTCTGCACGGCTGACACAAATCCTGCCTTCCTCGATGGGTTGGCGGAGCTGATTGAGCACCGCGCGCGGAAACTCGGTGAGTTCATCCAAAAACAGCACCCCACCATGTGCCATAGAGATCTCGCCCGGCAGTGCCTTGGCGGTACCGCCGATTAACGCGGCGATGCTGCTGCTGTGATGAGGTGACCGGAAGGGAGGGGTCGATAATCTCTCATCGCCAGTCAGATCCTGAAGCAGCCACAGTTGCTGTTGTGTTTCGGGGGGCAGCGGCGGGAGCAGACCCGGCACGGTCGAGGCTGCCAGCGTTTTGCCCACGCCCGGAGGGCCGGTCATCAACAGATGGTGGCCGCCCGCGGCCGCCAATTCCAGCGTGCGAACCAGAAGTGGCTGACCACGAATACTCGACAGGTCAGGAAATTGAGCGGCTGGTGGTGAAGAGGGCGCGGGCGCAACACGGGCGGGTTGGTCCGCTCTCAATATGGCACACATGGACAACAGATCAGGCGCCGCGATGACCGTGCTGTCCGGGACACACGCGAGATCTTCTGCGCCGGTAGATGCGACGCACATACTGTGTGCATCCAGGGTGGCAGCGAGGGTGGCGGACAATGCCCCCCGACTGGGTCGAATGCTGCCATCCAACCCCAACTCCCCCAGGAACTCCCGTTTTTCAATGGCGGAGGATGGCAATTGATTAGACGCGACCAGCAGACCGAGCGCGATCGGGAGATCGTATCGGGTTCCTTGCTTGGCTTGCTCGCAGGGTGCGAGATTCACCGTGATGTTGAAGTCGGGCCACTTGAGATGGGAGCTGACAATCGCGCTGCGCACCCGGCTACGAATTTCCCGTGAGGCCGATTCTGCGAGCCCGACGACATGAAAGCTGGGTAGACCCGAGCTGAGGTGGATTTCTACGGTGACGGCCGGGGCCTGGAGTCCGGCCTGACTGCGGGAGCCAATAAACGCGAGGTGCATAGATCATCCTTGATCATAATTTGCTGGCTCAGCTTATAAGGACGTTGCCAGCGTTGTATGGCTTTCTTGAGAGCGATTCAGCCGGGGTCCATTCTCGCTAGGCTGAAAAGCTCGCAGTGTTGTGCCGGGCTGGGGCTCGAGTCCCGAGCTGCTCAGGAATTATCCGCGGTGCCTGGTCATAATCCGCGGCGCCCAGTCGTTCTACGCGGTGCTCAGTCGGCCTCTTTATCTATTTGGGGTTGAAGACTTTCATCCAGTTCAGCTAATTGCTTTTCCAGTGCCTCCAAACGCTCCCGGGTCCGTTTGAGGACTGCGGTTTGCGCGTCGAATTCTTCGCGGCTGACGACATCGAGTCGCGTCAGGGCCGACTGCATTAGGCTTTTTGCATTGCGGTCGAGCTGTTCCAGAACGGGTTCGGGGCCGCCCTTTAATCGGTCGAAAAATGCGCTTGCGCTGCCGGCGTTTGATGATCGATCGCTCATGATGCGTGCTGTGCTTCCTTTTCCTAATCACTCCGCAATGTAGCGTACCGACCGTCCCACTGACAGCGCAAATCCCGCCAAAAGTGGTGCGTATGCCGCACTCGAATGGTGCAAACTGATACGAAGCTACGAGTTGACGAAGCCTTCCAGAATCTTATGAACGACCATAACTAACTGTTTTTATTGGTATATCAGCAATTTGGCGCGAGCTTGGCAAAGGGAATAGCGGAGACAGTGAAAGCGTTGCGGGGAATCTCGCCGAACGAACTAGTTTTCAAAACGAACGGCCGAGAGCCAGCCATTCATTGCCGTCAGCAGCACGGTTTTTTTGGAGGTTGCCATGAAATTGGTTACTGCAGTTATTAAGCCTTTCAAGTTGGACGATGTGCGGGAAGCGCTGTCCACGATTGGTGTTCAAGGGATCACGGTTAGCGAAGTCAAGGGCTTCGGGCGCCAAAAGGGCCATACCGAGCTCTACCGCGGCGCGGAATACGTTGTGGATTTCTTACCCAAGGTCAAGATCGATATTGCCATCGCTGACGGCATGGTTGATCAGACCATCGAGGCCATTTCTAAGGCCGCACAAACCGGCAAGATTGGGGACGGCAAGATATTTGTCTCATCCCTAGAGCATGTCACCCGCATCCGAACCGGCGAGACCGGCGAAGAAGCGCTGTAATTCTGAGCCTTGGAGAAAATACTCATGGAATACGATATTTTTCAGTTGCAGTACGCGCTGGACACTTTCTACTTCCTCGTCTGTGGCGCACTGGTCATGTGGATGGCCGCTGGTTTTGCCATGCTCGAGGCGGGGTTGGTCCGGTCGAAAAACACGGTCGAGATTCTGACTAAGAACGTTACGTTGTTTGCCGTGGCGTGCATCATGTATATGGTGGTGGGCTACAGCATCATGTATGGCGGCGATATTTTCCTTAGCACGATCACAGGCTCGGGTGCCGTTGAAGGCGGTGAGGAAAACGCCACTTATGCGCCGTCGGCGGACTTCTTCTTCCAGGTCGTGTTTGTCGCCACGGCGATGTCCATTGTCTCTGGCGCTGTCGCGGAGCGCATGAAGCTGTTTGCTTTCCTCGCTTTTGCGGTGGTGATGACCGGCTTTATCTACCCGCTCGAGGGTAGCTGGACCTGGGGCGGTAACCCAGTATTTGGCATGTACACGCTCGGCGATCTGGGCTTTCTCGACTTCGCCGGTAGCGGCATCGTGCACATGGCGGGTGCAGCGGCAGCCATGGCCGGTGTCATTCTGGTTGGCGCTCGCAAGGGCAAGTACGGCCCGAACGGCGAGGTCAACGCCATCCCCGGCGCGAACCTGCCTTTGGCAACCCTTGGTACATTCATTCTCTGGTTGGGCTGGTTTGGCTTTAACGGTGGCTCTGTGCTGGCAACGGCGTCTGTCGATTCAGCTAACGCGGTAGCGGTGGTCTTTATGAATACCAACCTCGCCGCGGCGGGTGGTTGTATTGGCGCGCTGATCGTCGCCAAGCTGCTGTTTGGCAAGGCGGATTTGACCATGGCACTCAACGGATGTCTGGCGGGTCTGGTTGCGATCACTGCAGGTCCCGATACACCTTCTGCCCTTCAAGCCACAATTTTCGGTGCGCTGGGTGGTGTGCTGGTGGTCTTCTCGATCACGACCCTCGACAAACTCAAGATCGATGACCCGGTTGGTGCAATCTCTGTGCACGGGGTGGTCGGTCTGCTCGGTCTGCTGCTGGTTCCGGTCACAAACGATGGGTCTAGCTTCTCCGGCCAGATCATTGGTGCCCTGACCATTTTTGGCTGGGTCTTCGTCGCCTCGTTCATTGCCTTCTTCGTGATCAAGCTGGTCCTCGGACTGCGGGTTTCGGAAGAAGAAGAGTACGAGGGAGTCGATGTCAGCGAATGCGGTATGGAAGCCTATCCGGAGTTCGCCGGAGCGAAGTAATTACCCTGTCCTCTCATGGCAGTTTGGGCCCTTCGGGGCCCTTTTTTTTGCTCAATTCTTTGAGGAATCGAGCTTTATCGCGGGGTGAAATCATGACCCCACTGCCGCTCCGCATCTTGATGGCGATCCGGTCCAGCGACAGCGCCATGCTAGCGAGGGGATTGCGTGTCGATTCGACGCTGGCGATATCCCGGATGAGTAACTTCCGCCAAAACGGTCCGCAGCGAACCAACAAGTAGTCGCCGTGAAATTCGTAATAGGTCTGCAGCATGATCCAAATGCTCAGCGCCCAACCAAAGCAGAGCCCCACACCATCAGACCAGGGCCTCTCGGCGTCGATCGCCCAAGCCAGTGAGCCTGCACTGAGCCCGCCAAACAGCAGGACCGGTATCCACCAGTCGATCTTTGATTCGAATCTCATCATCGTCATGTTCCGTCTGGCTGGGATCAGAATGTCTGAACAAGGATTGCGAAAAACAGCAGGGCGATCATAATACGGCTGAATCGAACCGAGATGCTGCTATGAAACTTGTGACCGCGATTATTAAGCCTTTCAAAATGGACGATGTGCGTGCCGCGCTGTCAGATATTGGCGTGCAGGGCGTGACGGTCACTGAGGTGAAGGGCTTCGGTCGGCAGCGCGGTCATACCGAGCTCTACCGTGGCGCCGAATACGTCGTGGATTTCTTGCCCAAGCTCAAGCTGGAGATCGCCGCACCCGAAGAGCAGGTTGATGCCATCGTTGAAGCGATTATCGCCTCTGCTAGCACAGGCAAGATCGGAGACGGCAAGATCTTTGTTGCGCCGCTTGAGCAAGTCGTACGCATCCGCACCGGAGAGACTGGCGTCGAGGCGATTTAAGGCCTTTTATTCCGCGCTGTGCCTTTCAAGCTGCGCGATCGCCGCAGGCAACTCAGCTAAATTCCGCACGACGCTGGCAGCGACTGCGCTTTCGCCGCCCTCCGGGTTGAACCAAATGGCCGTCGCACCGGCTGCGACCGCACCACCGACATCATTCTGATGACAATCACCCACGTGGATCACTTCTGCAGCGGTGACGCCGGCATCGGTAAATGCGTGTTGGAACAGGGCTGGATCTGGTTTGCTGATACCAAACTCTTCCGCGCGCCATGCGTGGTCGAACAGGTGCCCGATGGGCGTTTGGTAGACATCCGCATTGCCATTGGTGATGGCGCCGATTCGATATTGCCGCTTTAGCGCCTGTAAAACGGTTGCAGCGTCGTCAAAAAGGGTCACGGCATGACGCTGCGACAGAAATGCCGCAAAAGCTTCCGAGGCAGCGACGGCTGCTGCATCGGGTGCCACGCCGTGACTCTGCAGTAGCGCGTCAATGAATCGCTCCCGGAACAAACTGATGCGATGCGCCAGCGCGGGCTCTTTCTTCAGCACTGTCCGCCGGATGGTGTCGAGCGTCTCCCGTGGCGTGGAGTCGAGATGAAGGTCTGGAAAGCGACTTGCCAGAAATGACCATTGGGCCTGCTCCGCCGCCTGCAGTGCAGGCCGCACATCCCAGAGTGTGTCATCGAGATCAAAGGTGATAAGTCGTGGCGCTGAATTCATGGATTCAAAGATGTTCGCGTGATGCGCTCGCCTGATGTGTTTGCCGCCCAGCGCGCTAGGACAGGCTCGCGGGGAGCTGACCGATTACCTCTGCAAGGTAGTCGAGAAACAGGGTGCCATCCTCTGGCTGATAGCGCTGTGAATCGTGGGACCCCACAGCCAGTACCCCGATAATGTCCTCTGCTACGTGAATCGGCGACAACGCCGCTGAACCTTCGACTGCTTCGGTACTGAACAGTATTGCCATTTCCTCGGGCCGCAACACGCCGGAGAAACTGTCACCCTGCAGAGTGAGTTTCTGCGCGACAGAAGCCGCTTCCGAATCACTGTCCATCCAGACCAAGTTACCTGCCTCCGCCTGGAACGTATCGCGGAGCTGCTCCATCCAGATGCGAACGAGCGCGTCGCGGTCCGCTGCACCAAGTAGCGCCAGAATTGATTTGCGCGTGGCTTCAAGCAGGCGGTCGTTTTCTTGTCCTAGTTCGGACAGTGCATTGAGTTTCTGCCTCGAGGCGATATTGCGCTCGCGCAGAACGCTGACCTGTCGCTCGACGAGGGAGACGGCACCTTCACCACCATGGGGGAGGTTCAAAACGGCGAGAAGGCCCGGGCGATCTTGAAGGAAATTGGGGTGCGCATGGAGGAACGCCTCGACGTCCTGGGGATCTATGTCGTTTGCCATGATGAACTTAGCCTTTCAATGTCATGGTGCCGTGGAAGACGGTCGCAGTGGGTCCACCCAGCCATACCCGGTCGTCGCCAGATCGCCACGAGACGCGCAGCTTGCCGCCCGGCAGGTTCACGGCGACCTCCTCGTCGAGCAGTCCCAGTTTGATGCCATGTACCGCCGCGGCGCAGGCACCGGAACCGCAGGCATCGGTCTCGCCCACACCTCTCTCATAGACTCGCAACTTCACCTCGTTTCGGGACTGGATCTGCATGAAGCCAACATTAACCCGTTCGGGGAATCGTGTGTGGGCCTCGAGAAGCGGCCCGAGCGAAGAGACCGGCGCTGCGTCGCAATTGTCGACCATGAGGATCGCATGGGGATTGCCCATTGAGACCGCCCCGATTGATAGCGATTGCCCCTGAACCTCGATGCTGTAGTGATCCTGAGTGTCTTCTGCCTCGAAGGGAATATCCGCCGGCGCGAATCGTGGCGCGCCCAGCCCGGCAAAGACTCGCCCGTCTTCGGTTAATGTGAGCGCCAGAGAGTCGTCGTCTGTGAGCAGCAAAATGTCACGCTGCCGAGTCAGACGTTTTTCTCTCAAAAAACGCCCCACGCAGCGGGCACCATTGCCGCACTGTCCGGCGCGTGATCCATCAGCGTTAAAAACGTGATACCGGAAGTCGGCGTCTGGGCTGTCGGGTGGCGTAACCATAAGAATTTGGTCGCATCCAATGCCCCGCCGTCGGTCGGCCAGGCGCCTCAATTGCGCTGCATTCAGATCAACCGCTTGGGTGACGCCATCAATGACCACGAAGTCGTTGCCTGCACCCTGCATTTTGGTGAAGGCGAGCTTCATGCGTTACTCCCGTTCAGAACTGCTTCTCGCTGCCAAAGATCTGACAGCGTTTCGCGTTTGCCGATGACGTGGGCGCTGTCATACGTGACCAGTATCTCCGCCGGTCGAGGGCGGCTGTTGTAGTTCGACGCCATACTGAAGCCGTAGGCGCCCGCGCCCATAACGGCGAGTAGATCGCCCTGTGACAGGCACAGCGCGCGCTCTTTCCCCAGAAAGTCACCTGTCTCGCAGACCGGGCCGACGATGTCCCAGCGTTGTACCTCGCCGTCGCGATGACGGACAGGCTGGATATCTTGCCAGGCGCCGTAAAGTGACGGGCGGAGTAGGTCGTTCATGGCAGCGTCGACAATAGCGAATTGCCGAATATCGTTGGGCTTGAGGTACTCCACTCGCGTGATCAGTGCGCCGGCCATCGCCACGATAGACCGGCCGGGCTCTAGCAATAAATCCAAGTTGCGATCCCCGAGTCGGTCCGACAAAGCTGCAATGTATTCTTCAATGGAGGGTGCCTGCGCTTCATACGGCACGCCCAGCCCGCCGCCAATATCCAGGTGGTGAAGGGTAATGCCCTCTTGCTGGAGTTCATCGGTCAGGCTGAGCAGGCAATCCAAGGAGGCCAGAAAGGGCTCAATATCGACAATTTGGCTGCCGATGTGACAGTCAATACCCACCGGCTCCAGCGAACGTGTGTCTGCGGCTTGCTGATACAGACGTCTTGCCGTGTCTACGTCCACACCAAACTTATTCTCGCGCAAGCCCGTGGAAATGTAGGGGTGGGTACCGGCGTCGACGTCTGGATTAACCCGAATCGAGACGGGTGCGGCGCAGCCGGCGTCGTGCGCGACTTCCGCTAGCAATTGCAGCTCCGGTTCGGACTCGATGTTGAAGCATTTGATGCCAAGTTCCAGGCCGCGCTGCATTTCCGTGGCGGTTTTGCCGACACCCGAAAACACGACCTTGGCAGGGTCGCCGCCTGCAGCGACGACACGTTCGAGTTCCCCGAGCGACACCACATCGAAGCCGGATCCCAATCGGGCGAGGAGGTTCAGAACCGCGAGGTTGGAGTTAGCCTTTACCGCGTAGCAAATCAGATGAGCTCGATCCTGAAGCGCGCGCTGGTACGCTAAAAAAGCCGCCTCGATGTCGGCCCGTGAGTACACGTAAGTCGGCGTGCCGTAGTCACTCGCGATAGTCTCAAGTGAGAGACCCTCGCAGTGGAGAACACCGCCGATGTGGGAGAAGCTGCTCATCAGGCGCCCGAGGTTGCGTCGTCACTGTCCGCAGGACGCAATGGCCCTTGTTGACCGCAGGCGGTCAGACAAGCACAGAAAAAGACGACGATGAGGGCCTTCACCATTTGACCTCGGCAAAAGGCGCAGTATAACAGTGCACTGAGGAAAGCTGGCGCCGCGTCGTGCGCGCCGCCTATTTTGAATGCTGAGGCAGAGCTGTATGGCAGATAACCGATACTACGAGCAGATTGAGGAGACTTTTGAGCAGGTTGAGACCGCGCTGGAAGCGTTACCTGATGATGTCGATATTCGCAGTGCGGAGGGCGTCATTAACGCCACGTTTAGTAACGGCATTGTGTTTGTCTTCAGCCGCCAGCCGCCCACCGAGCAGCTATGGTTGGCCACTCCGGGCGGTGGATTTCACTATGCCTGGAACGAGGCTGAAGCGCTGTGGCAAGACACCAAGAGTGGTGCATCATTCCACGATTTTCTCCTTGAGGAGCTCGAGCGCCATACTGGATTGCAGATGGAGTGGGCGTCGCATTAAAAACGCAGCCATCCGATGCGCGATCATCATTTGCTGCATCGGGATTACACCAGTTTTCGCATCTGAACCGCTGCCCGCGCTCAATCAATCGCCACTTGCTACGTTAAGAGCGTTGCCCGCGCAGCGCAGCGCGGAGCTTGAGGAAGGTTTCAGCTGGCACATCGCGGGCAGCATATCCAACCATTTCACTGTGCAAGACTCGGAAGGCGAATCGTTGTTCCTCGATGGCCAAAGTAATGTCATGACTATCGGGTTGCGGTACCGAGTGGCGGACAGTTGGGATGCAGAGCTATCGATACCCTGGCGGCATCACACGGGCGGATTTACCGATAATTTGATTACGGAATGGCACACGCTATTCGGCTTGCCCAACGCGGACCGCGATCGCTATCCCGTAAACGATCTGCGATACACCCTGTCGCTGCCGGGTCATCACCGAGTGCTCCATCATCCTACCTCGGGGATCGGTGATGCCCAGATCGCATTGAATCGGAAATGGTTGGAACTTGATGGCGGGCAGTTGTCCGTTGGGGTTGGGGTCAAACTGCCAACCGGTGACGCCAACAAGTGGCTGGGCAGCGGTGCGACAGACGTCTACACCGTGCTGCGATATTCGGGGCAGCAATTGAATGGCTGGCCGCTGTACTGGCATGGCCAGCTTGGCGCCACTTACGCGGGCTCGAGTGAGCTGCTGAATGACACACAAAATCATGCGCTCTGGTTTGCTGGCCTGGCAGCAGAGTGGCGATTTTCTCCGCGATGGTCAGCGCTATTTCAGTACGACGCCCACAGTGCACTGCTGTCGGCCGACTTAGACGCGCTGAGTCGGCCCGCAGGCATGGTGAGTATGGCGCTGCGCTGGCGATCCTCCAGCGGTTGGTGGATCGATGTCGGGTTCAGCGAGGATGCTGTAGTCGAGGCATCGCCCGATATCACCTTTTTACTGAGCGCCCGTTACTCAATGTGAGCGGGGCGATTTGCCAGCGCCTCACGGGCCGCCTCAGCCGCTGCGCGCACACGCTCGGGCGCTGTGCCGCCGAAATGATCCCGCGCTGCGACTGAGCCTTCAAGCGTGAGCACGTCGAAAATGTCGGCCTGAATGCTGCTGTGGAAGCCTTGCAGCGCCTCTAGGGAGAGGTCTGCGAGGTCGCATCCGGCATCCACGCAATGGGCGACAGCTTGACCGACGACTTCATGCGCATCGCGAAAAGGGAGTCCAGCGCGCACCAGATAATCCGCCAAGTCTGTCGCGGTGGAAACCCCCGCCAGTGCCGCACCGCGCATCGCTTCGGTGTTGGCTTCGATTGCGGGCACCATATCTGCGAAGGCACGCAGACAGTCGTGCAGGGTGATCACCGTGTCGAATAGCGCTTCTTTGTCTTCCTGATTGTCTTTGTTGTAGGCGAGCGGCTGCGATTTCATCAGCGTCAGTAGCGCGATGAGATTGCCCGTCGCGCGCCCGGATTTTCCTCGAACCAGCTCCGGCACATCGGGGTTCTTTTTCTGAGGCATGATGGAGGAGCCGGTACAAAACCGGTCCGGGAGTCGCACAAAATCGAATTGAGCTGATGTCCATAACACCAGCTCTTCCGAGATGCGCGACAGGTGATTCATTGCCATTGCAGCGACGGCACAAAATTCGATGGCAAAGTCGCGGTCAGCGACGCTATCGAGAGAGTTACGGGTGGGTGCATCAAAACCCAGTGCCTGCGCGGTCGCTTGCCGGTCGATGGGGAACGTGGTTCCAGCAAGTGCTGCTGCGCCAAGCGGTGAGACGTTGAGTCGCTTGCGACAGTCGAGCAATCGCCCATAGTCGCGTTCCAGCATTTCATTCCATGCGAGCAGATGGTGGCCAAAGGTCACCGGCTGTGCGACCTGTAGATGCGTGAAGCCGGGCATGATTGTGCTGGCATGCGCCGCGGCGAGTTCCACTACGCCCGATTGCAGACGCGAGAGTTCTGCGGCGATAGCGTCGATTTCAGCGCGCAGAAACACGCGCAGGTCCGTTGCAACCTGATCATTTCGCGAGCGTCCGGTATGCAGCTTCTTACCGGTGTCGCCAATCAACTCCGTCAGGCGTGCTTCGATGTTCATATGCACGTCTTCGCGCTCAACTTGCCAGGTGAATTCGCCGCGCTCAATTTCGTCAAGCACGGCCGATAGGCCCTGCTGTATATCGTCATTTTCTGCTGCGGTGATTACCCCAGTTGCCATGAGCATATCGGCGTGCGCTCGCGAGCCAGCAATGTCATACGCTGCCAGGCGCCGATCGAAAGACTCCGAGGCGGTGAAGCGTTGCACAAAAGCGTCAGTCGGCTCGCTGAAGCGGCCGCCCCACAAAGTTTGGCTGTTATTGGCGTCCGGATCGCTCATGGTCCGTGTCGTGCTCCTCTATCCACTGCGGTGGATTCTACCGTGGCGGCTATCAGACTGCGCTCATCTAGAGCGGTGAAATGTCGCCCCATGCTAAACTGCGATGATAAACAGGGGGAATACTGTGTCAGAGCAAATCGTGATCGCCACGCGAGAGAGTCCGCTCGCATTGTGGCAGGCAGAGCATGTCAAAGCGCGACTAGAGGCGGCGCATCCGGGACTGGACGTCCGACTGTTGGGTATGACATCTCGCGGCGACCAATTATTGGACAAGCCGCTTTTCAAGGTCGGAGGGAAAGGGCTTTTTGTGAAGGAGCTCGAGACCGCGTTGCTCGATGGCAGAGCAGATATTGCTGTGCACTCAATGAAAGATGTGCCGATGGTGATGCCTGACGGCCTGACTCTGGGTGTGATCTGCGAACGAGAAGACCCCCGCGACGCCTTAGTGGGTTGCTCTGATTTTGCGCAACTCTCGCAGGGCGCTCGTCTGGGTACTTCGAGCCTGCGCCGGAGCTGCCAGCTGGGTCGGCACCGGCCTGATCTGGAGATCGGATTTCTGCGTGGCAACGTCAACACGCGTCTCGCCAAGCTCGACGGTGGAGAGTTCGACGCCATTATTCTCGCCTGTGCAGGGCTCATCAGATTGGGTTTTGAAGATCGCATCGGTGCGCCGATCGACCCGGATCTGTCTCTCCCTGCGGCAGGGCAGGGCGCCGTGGGTATTGAATTTCGCGAGGCGGATGAACGCGTTCGCGAACTCCTTGCAACCTTACATCATGACAGCACGGCGACGCGCGTGCTGGCGGAGCGTGCTGTCGTCAGGCGTCTGGACGGTGGTTGTGATGTGCCGATTGCGGCGTTTGCCGAGTGGGAAGGCGACATGCTCTGGCTGCGCGCCCGGGTTGGCGCAACAGACGGTAGCACCTTGCTGGAAGCTGAGGCTCGAGGGGCTGACCCCGAGGAATTGGGAGCCGGCGTCGCCGACATGTTGCTTTCGCAAGGCGCCGACGCGCTGGTGCGTGCCGCCCGGGGATGACCACTGCCGTTCTGACGCGCCCTTTGGCGGATTGCCAGCGGCTGTCGAAACTTCTGCAAGATCAAGGCATCTCGCACCTGACCCTCCCGATTATGGAAGTGACTCCATTGCCGGATTCGCAGTGCTCACCATTGCCGACGATCAGACCCGATACGATTGTCATATTTGTTAGTGCGAACGCCGTGCGATGGGGACTTCCTCAACTCAAGGTGGCGCTGGATCAGGTCGATGGCTGTCAGGTGATTGCAGTGGGTCAAAAGACCCGAGACACGCTAGTGAGCGCCGGTATTGAGGCGCAGATACCAGAGCGCGCCGACTCAGAGGGTTTATTGCAAATGCCCGCTTTGGAGGCGGTCGAGCGCAACGATGTGCTCATCGTTAAGGGAGAGGGCGGCCGCGACCTGCTGGGGAAAGAACTCACTGCGAGAGGCGCCCGTGTGGTCGAATGGTCCTGCTACCGACGCGTATGGCCCGACGTCTCCCTCACCGCTTTGGATGCATTCGCGCATCACGCGCTCGTGTTCCAAGCTAGCAGCGGCGAGGTACTCTCACGGTTGTCGGAATTGTTGGCTGGCGCCGGTAAAAGGGACCTGTTCCAATCAACGGTGATTGTGCCGTCCGAGCGAGTCGCTGCCCTGGCGGAGCGCTCGGGGTGGCGCAGCGTGGTGCGGGCGGATGACGCCAGTGATCGGGGTTTTTTGCAGGCGCTACAGTCGCTTCGAGCACCGGCATGACT